>WNGK01005472.1_pt1 | contig 13446 bp, 11 predicted proteins | sample 5400601 | NCBI WGS metagenome assembly WNGK01 (sample SAMN13153376, study PRJNA577476) | soil metagenome | isolation source: 60 cm soil or saprolite under Garry oak tree replicate 1 | place: USA:California | collected 2016-06-15 | reverse complement strand
GACTGATAGGATGGCAGCCATAACGCGGTGTCGGGCGGCCACCGGAAAAGGCGCTTCAGGAGCACCCACCAGGAAAGGCCACTGACTTCTGCCACACGGTCAAGACTGGTCGTAAAGACGAAGAGGCGCAGGCGCGCGCGGTAGGCCGGACGCGCCGTCTTCTCTTCCACCAGACGCCTGTCGTAGATGGATGTCCCACCCAGGCGACTCCGTATCTGCATCATCATGAAGGCCAGGAAGAAGAGCGCGACGAAGGCCACGATGCCTGAGACGACTAGCAGCGACGCCTGCCCCTGTGAGAGCTGGGGCGCCTTGCCATGGAGCAGCGACAACGCAGCCTGCACCACCCAGGCGGGAATGTGCGCGTTGATCTGTCGCTGGAAACGCCACCACACCAGCAGCACCGCGACCAGAATGCCCAGGCCGACCAGTTGAAACGTACCAGGCCCGCTCGCCTGTCTCCCGCTCATGTCTAGCCGAGCGCGCAGGTGCTCCTGTTCCAGAGGGTGCTCGACCGCCTTGCGCAGGTAGGGACTCGACCAGGTCGGAGAGGCTGGCAGCAGGGCCAGCTGCGTGACGACGCGCATCTGGGGTGGGAGATGGTTGAACACCCCCAGGATGCCCAGCAGCGGGTCGGCTCCCTCTTGCTGCCACTCCCGTTCGCGGAACGCCCGCAGGGGGAGGTAAGCTGCCGCGCCTGCGCAGAGTTCAACGACTGAGACCTCCTCGCCGTCCTGCAAGGCCAGGGGATCTTGCCCAATCGTTACCGGCTGGATGATGGCCTGGGGATAGCGTGCCTGCACCTGACTGCAGAGATGTTGGAGCGACATGAGGGAGGTCGCCCGCAGCAAGAAGCCGCGCGAGGAGGCTGTGGCGGCCAGCTCGAGCGCCACCGGGTGCCGGTCGTCCTGCGCGAGGCCCTGCATGGCGGTTTCCAGCGCTAGAATGTCTCTCGTACTGGCGGCGCGTGGCACGAGCACCGAGGCCAGGAAGCACTCCTGCCCAACCTGCTGCAGCTCCATCTGTTGGATATTCATGCTGTTCCTGATGTCTACCATCTCTTCCTCGATCCTGTGCTAGAGGCTACTCGCTTCGTGCAGTTCCCCAGGATGGTGGTGATTGGTTCCCTGCTCTGCGGTTGCTTCGATCGCTGCGGCTGGCTCTTGCTGTTGCTCTCGAGGTGGGACGAGTGGCCCGGTCTTCTGACGGCTGAGCGCCAGTCGATATGCCTCATTCGATGCGCCATCCGCCTCTCCACTGGATCTCCCATAGGCATCGCTCATGGGAGGCTCCCCGGCTCGTTCGACCGGGTTGGTGGTGATGAGGGCGTGTTCGCGCGGGCTGGCCGGAATGGTGACGATGACGCGCTTGCCCCCGGCCAGCACCAGGGCCTCGTGGCTGCCAAAGGTGAGCAGGCGAGGCTTTTCGCTCCTGGTCAAGTGGAAGCGTTCGGCCACGGCTGCCGCGCTGGTCGCGTCCTGGGTCTTGAGCACCTTGATGGCTGCGTTGGCGGCGACCACGCTGCCCCAGGGGTCCTGCACGAATTGCTCGGGATTCTGCGTCATGGTCACCAGGCGCAGGTAGCGCTTGCGCGCCCGCCGCGAGAGCGTCGCCAGGAACTGGCCGCCCGCAGGGTGCTCGATGAGAGAGGCGGCCTCGTCAATGTAGAGAGCCCGCGGGGTGCGGCTGTCGTAGAGCGCCTGCGTCCACACGCGATCGGCGATCAGCGCAATTGCCAGCGGCCTCAGTTCGCCGCGCATCTCCCGGATGTCCCACACGATCAGGTGGCTCGCCAGATCGACCGAGGTGAAATCGGAGAAGAGGCTGGAGAGGCTGCCGGAGACGTAGCGGGAGAGCCGCCCGGCCAGGTCGGTCTCATCCGGCCCGCAGCGCCCACTCTTCAAGATGTCGTACAAGTCGCACAGCAGCGGTGGATGTCTGTGGTGGGTGCGTGGATCGCTGGTGATGCCCTCCTGTAAGTACGCCTCGTAGAGCGCCCGGTCCAGCAGCCCCTTCTCGCGTTTGGTCAGCATGCCACTGCCCGACAAGGTAGGAGAGGCGTCCTCGGCCAGCAGAATGTCCAACATCGCGTGCAGGTCCAGCATCTTCTCGGCCAACCGGTCTCCCCGACTGGCCTGCGCCAGATAGGTGTGAAAATCGCAGCGCGGAGGGAGCAGGTCGAAGGGATTGAGACGGTGAGCAGAACCAGGTGCCAGCCGCACCACCGTGCCGCCCAGTGCCTCGGCAAGCTGCTGGTATTCCAGGTCGGGGTCGATCACGAAGCTCTGGTCGCCACGCTGCGCATGCATAAGCAGATCTCGCTCAACAAGCAGCTTGCCCAGATAGCTCTTGCCCGAGCCGGTCACCCCGCCGATGAAGAGATGCGGGTTCTCGAGCGTACTGTCCCAGGGGTTGAGCAGCACCGGCTCGTGCGTCTCACTGATGCCCACGAGCAGCCCATCCGGCATGACGATCGAGTTGGAGAGGAACGGGAACATAGTCGCCAGCGTGGTCGAATCGAGCGTAACCGTGCGCCGCAATTCGTCGCGCGCCTGTGGCAAACACGACTGGACGGCTTCTGCCTGTTCAAAGGTGGTGGGGTGCGCCGCTGCGTCCAGCGAGAGCAAGCCGAGTACTGCGTACAGCCGTTCCACTCGGTCAGTGAGCGCCTCGCGGCTGCTCGCCCGCACCAGGAGATAGAAGCCCAGATCGAAGACCCGTTCCCGTGAGCGCGCCAGGTCGTCCAGGAGGCGCGATAGGTCCTCTTCGGCCACCAGCGCGTCGGGGTCGTCGGCGCGTCCCTCACGCCGGTTGAAGCGACGACCAGAGGCGTGCCCGGCGCGGTTGCGCGCGAGCTGCCGCTTCATAGAGGCGGTATCCTGCGGGTGGTAGTGGAAGGTGAGGTCGAACACATCGTCGTGCAGCACCAAGGGAGTCAACCAGCCATCGAAGGAAACCTCGCGCGGGCAGGCGGTCACCGCCAGGCCGCAGGCGAATTCCTGCCCGATGCGCAGTGCATCCGGCATCACCTCGATGCATTCCGGGGCCAGTAGATCGACCAGAGGTAGCAGATCTGGCGCCGGGAGCGAGCGTTTGGCGCGCAAGGCTGCTTCTCGATGCTGCTCGCTCCCGGTCGAGAGCACTCGCTCAGTGCCAGGCACGTGCTTTGCAGGGCGCTTCATCTTTGAGGGTCGTCCCACGGAGGCCAGGAGCTGAGCAGGGAGCGGATGGGCGATGGCGCGCTCGGGTGTCAGGCAGCCATAATAAAGCCACGCCAGTTCGTCGTTGTGGAGGCGCTGGCAGGTGAGGCCGCAAGAGGCCAGCTGCTGGCCAAGCGCTTCCGTCCGCAACTCCAATTCCTGTCGCGCCAGCTCACGCGTTTCTACCTGGCGCTGCGCGCGACGCCTGCCGAAGAGGGCTGCTGTCCCCCCGTGCCTGGGACGTCCGGCGCGGGGATCCGCCGGGATGATGAGATAGACGTGTCGCTCGATGAGCGTCCGCTCGGCAGCAATGCGCCGCAGCAGGTCAGCCAGGCTGGAGGCCAGCGCAAACCAGGTGGGTGTGGAGGGCCGACCTGCGCCGGGTGGAACGAGCAGGCGCTCTAAATAAGGCGACAGGTCCAGGCGCTGATTGCGCACCAGTACCTGCAAGGGATACGAGAGCGAACGGATGAGCGCCCCGAAGCGCTCGATGATGGCCTCCTGCTCCTCCTCGGCTTTGAGCGCGAGATTGATGGGCGCGACTTCCAGCACGGCTCGGTAGCTGCGCCGGGTAGGTGAGCCTGGTGCGTAGAGGCAGAGCATGTCCCCGCTCGTTTCGCGCACCATGAGCAGATCACGCTGCACGCTAGATGGGATCTGCGCCTGCTTCATCTCTGCGTCCTCTCTGTGAGCAGGAGGGTGTTTCCACCACCTCCCCCTTCTCTATCGGAAGCCTCCCACACACTCGCCAGTGGATAGAGGTGCGCCTCGAAGTGCCGGATGCTGCGCCACAGGTAACGCCTGGGACGCAGATGGTAGCGCAGCAGGACGATCAGCCAGACCTCCAGGTAGCGACCGGCATACTGATAGCAGGCAAGGAGCATGACCAGCAGGAAGGGTACCAGCGCCACGAGCAGTCGCAGCGCCTGACCCGCAAGCGCATGATGCCCGAGCGGTGCCAGGTGCTGCCAGACGGTTCCACCGATGCCTGCGCCGACCAGCAGCAGTAAGAGCTGGCGAGCCGAGAGACTGAACGACCACAGCGTCAACACCTGATCTGGGAGATTCAGATGCGTCGGCACAATATGCTTTCTCGGCGTGTGGATGGTCGTACTACCATGCATGGCCTGCGACATAGCTTGCGTTCACTTTCTAGTGATGATTCCCTCATATCTCTCGCACACTGATCGCGACGAGAGGCTCTCTCTCATCCCTTTATTGCCCTTGCGCCGCACCATTGACCAGGCCCGAGATGGTCTGGGCAAGCAGGGCCAGCGCCAGGCCCCCCAGCGCGATATACAGGCCGCTCCTGGCCTGCACGCGGTGGTTCTCGTTCTGGTTGGCGGTCATGTACAGGAGCGCCGCCCAAGCAAAGAAGAAGGTCGCCATGGCGAGGGCAAAGGCCGTCAGGTCGTTGTACAGGTTGGTGAAAAAGCCGCTGATGCTGGCTAGCACCAGCAGCGTATTCCAGGTGGCTTTCACCAGGGCCACGAACTGCGCAGGATGGAGCAGCGCGGCGGTGGTGATCGTCTTGAGATGCATGATAGATATCTCCCTCCTTCCAATGGCTGGCGTTCACGCTGAGAACTGCCCGGATGCTGGTGCCGACGATGCTGAAGCCGATCCCGCAGGACGCAGATACCCCCAGACGCTATAGCCGGGCCAGCTTGAGGTATCGACCGAGAGATCTGGCAAGAGCGGCATGGTGGTATAGGGGCTGACGCTATTCGAGTTGCTAAAGGTAATGGCACCGTCCATCGTGGCCGAGGGCCTCAGCACGCTCATTACAATGGCGGCGTGCCCGATGCTCGCGTCCTTGAAGATCATTACGTCGCCCGGCATGGGCAGACCGCGCTGCCCTGCTGGAGCAGCAGCCGAGGGGATCTCCTGCCAACCCGGTTGCCCTGCGTAGGTGGCCCACAGGTCAAAGGCGTTGGCGGTGAGCCGCATGGGATCGACCTGCGAGTAGGCTCCGCGTACGAAGCTCACGCACTGGTAGTTCCCATTAGCCCAGGCTGAGCAGCCCGGACAGATCTGCACTCCGTAGTCGATCACCGCCTGCGGGAACGTCGGCAAGCCCGGTGGGTAAGTGCTGCCTGGAGCCTTGTACCAGGTATAGTAGCAGTCCGGGTAGCTGATATGCCCGCCGCAGGCCGGGTTGACGTAGAGCGCATCGGCCATCGCGCGTGCCAGAGCCACCACTTGCGCGCCGATGTGACCGGCGGGCACGCAGCTGGACACTGTTGCGGTCGACTCGGGTGTTGCTGCGGACGAGCCTGGAGTGGGAGAACCCGTCGTTGGTGTGGCCGTGGCACTCAGGCAGATGCCGGGTCCACTCCCGTACCCGCCACTCTGCGACCAGGCGAGGGAGGCCGAGAGACCGGTGAGCGTCACAAACCCCAGCAGCAGCACGACGACCACACCGCCGACCACGGCGGTGAATAGCATGCGCGAACTGTTCATACGTTACCCTCCCCTTGCTCCGGTTACAACAGCGCCAGCAGGCGAGGCGCAACGTCGGCGGCAAATCCCGCCGCTCCACCAATCGCCCCAGCGGTCGCAGCCGAGGCGTCCATCATGGGGCGGAAGGCGTAGCGATGTACGATGCCGGGGATGCGCAGCACCAGGTAGAGCATAGCTGCCGCCACCAGCAGCGTCGCCAGCGTGCTGTCCAGACCAGAGAGGTTGGAGGCTCCCAGCGAAGTGAGCAGGGTGCCCCCCAGTCCGAGTGCCACCACCTGGAAGAACTGCACCAGCACCGTACTGGCGGTGAGCGAGAGCCACAGGCGAGCGTATCCCATCGTCTGCGGCAGTGCGAAGCAGGCCAGCCCTGGCCCGGAAAGGACCAGCAGCACCCATAACAGAGCCAGACGCACCACCATTTGCGCGCCCAGCAGGAGCGACATGATCCCCAGTACGATGGCCAGCACCACCACCAGGAAGCCCTCGCCCAGCAGGTTGCCCTGGAAGATGCCCGCGATGACGTTGGTGAGCATCGAATGGCTCGCCAGATCCAGGGCCACGCCACTGAGCGCGTTTTCCAGGTCGATGAACAGGCCCAGGAAGAACAGGCTGAAGTGCGCCGCGCCGAAGGCCAACAGCAGGCGGGGAAGGAACTCTGGCAGCGCCGAGTGGGGCAGGCCGAGCCCGCGCCCCACGAGGACGTTGTAGCCCCCGATCACGATCAGGCTCGCCAGGGCCAGATCGACCACCGCCAGGAAGGCATTCGACCAGGTGATCACCGTCTGGTTCTGGTAGGAGTCAGCGGGCGGCGTCTGGGTGATGATGTCGAGCGGGCCGTGCAAAAGTCCGTTGATCACCGATTGCAGGGCATTAATGATCTGCTGCCCAATCCACTGGGCGGCGTTGGTCAACCAGCAGATCACATCAAAGGGATTACACGAGGCTGCCGGTAGGGTAGCACCCGTTCTCACACTCGTGGATGTACCCGCTCCCATGCCCACAGACAAAGGAGCCCGAGATGCGCTGGCCTGAGCCGTCTGGATCGACGCATGAGCAGGTGCAACCTGCTGTGCCGTCACAGCATGGCTCTTGCTCACATCCGGCCCGAAAGCGAGCAGGTGCAGGCCGAAGAGCGCCAGCACCAGGAGGAGACAAATCCGATACTTTCGTAGATGACGGTATGAAGAAATGTGATGCTCGCGTCCACGGGCATGTTCCCTATCGGCAACATCCTCATTCCTAACGAGATGAACTCTCAACATGATTGGCTACACTCCTTGCCTCTTGCTCAGTGCCTGACTCATGTGAGTGTAGCGGAATCGAGCGAGCGAAGGAGAGACAAGTATAGCCAGTTTATCGAGAGAAGTGTTGCTGGATCTCGAATACACTTTTTGAGGGCGTCTAGGGGCCACGCCTCCTGAAGACCAAGGCTTTGACGACGTTGTGCTGATGGCCTCCCCGGTATGGCATATAATGACTCGGGCAGTGGTTTTTCATGGCTGCTGAAAAGAGAGCAGGACGATGAGCGGACACGATGAAACAGATGCATTTCCAGGGCCTCGGCCAGGTACCAATGACCGAGAGACCTGGCAAGGCTATTGGAGAGCACGGGGGCAACCTTGGCGAACCGAGCCAGAAATCGACCCCGAGCGTTAGGGGGTTCTGGCAGCCCACCTAGCCGCTCGCCCCGGCAGTGAACCACATTCCTACCCCTTCAAAGATGTCTCCCTGAGTCGCGCGGATATTGAGTGGCTCCTGGCGACGCACGAAGGCGGAGTCGGACCGGTTAATTGGGAAGAGGGGGGCCAACGCACTCGCGTGGGGCTGAACCTGTGTGGTGCCGATCTGCGCCGGGTCGATCTCAGCGGTCTGCCGCTGGCCCGCCTGCAAGCAGGCCTGGCCTGGGTCAGGCGCAACTTCCATACGAGAGAGCAATTGGATGAGGTGGGGGTACATCTAGAGCGAGCCGATCTGCGCGGGACCCACCTGGAAGGGGCCGTCCTACGCGGGGCGCATCTGGAGCACGCCGATCTGCGAGAGGCTTTTCTGCAGGAGGCCGACCTGAGCCGAGCTCATTTGGAAAGTGCCAACCTGCGGGAGGCCCATCTGGAACGCGCCACCCTGGTGCGCCCGCACCTCGAGTGGGCCGATCTCCCCGATGCCCATCTGGAAGGGGCCGTGCTCATTCGCGCGCACTTGGAAGGCGCCCATCTGCGGGGAGCCCACCTGGAGGGGGCCGACTTGCGGCGAGCCTTCTTTGATTTTGCCACCAACCTGGATGGAACCATCATCAGCAACGCAGAGGGAGAGGGCGTCCTGCTGGCGGGCATCCACTGGGGCGATGTTGATCTGACCATGCTGGATTGGGCGCAGGTGAAGCTGCTGGGCGATGAGCGGCTGGCGCGACAGGACGGACGCACAGGGGAGCGTCACAAGGATGCCGCCAGCCGACTGGCGGCGTACCAGGCCGCCGTGCGGGCTAATCGCCAGCTGGCGGTCGCCCTGCAGGCGCAAGGGCTCAATGAAGAGGCGGCTCGCTTCGCCTATCGCGCCCAGAAACTCCAGCGCGGGGTCTTTACACAGCAAAGGAAAGTGGGCCAGTTCCTCTTCTCAGGATTCCTGGATCTTCTGGCAGGATATGGCTACAAACCCTGGCGCAGCTTCGTGGCCTATCTCATCGTGATCACCTGCTTCGCCACAGCATACTACCTCATCGGCCGCCTCGTCGGACCGCCCCTCTCACCAGTCAGTGCATGGGTCTTCAGCATGACCTCATTTCACGGCCGGGGCTTTTTCCCTGGAGGTATCGCGCTCGACGATCCTTTGACCATCCTGGCTGCCCTGGAAGCCTTTGTCGGGTTGCTCATCGAAGTTACCTTTATCGCCACCCTCACCCAGCGACTGTTCGGCAAATGAAATCTTCCTCATCTATTGCACTTCTCGCAGCCATTGCATAGCGGGTAAAAGGCGCAGAGTGAGCACTTGACCTGAATGGTGACGAGCACAACCATTGACCACCTAAAAAGCCTCTCCAGAAGCAGATAGTTGTAAGCGATAGTTGGTAATTCTGGTAGTCAGTATGTCGCGCATCTCGCGCTTTCCTGCACCAGCTTATGGGGGGTAATAGGGTCAAAGTTTCGGGTCATTTACCAATATTTGTTTTCTGTTATTTCGGAACTCTGTGCTGGGCTAGAGCTAGACTAGCACGAAATTCTGCACTTTACAAACAAGCGATTTACAGCGCCTCTTAGACCCGCAAATACCTTGATGCACAGCCTATATATACTATTGCAGCTCGTTCTGACTTCTTTGTAAGAGGGACAATGATATACTTGTTGTATGCCAAACGACGCTTACGGGGGCTGGACGCCACTGAGAAACGCACTGAGGAAACTCGACCTGAACGATACACTGAGCGTGATCAGAGCCTACTCTGCCTTTAAAACTTTGCGCACACGGACCCCATTTCCAACAGATATGGAAGTGCATCCAAGTGTCTATTCAAACGAGGGGATCATTCTGCCCTGGGAAATGGAAATTCTTGCTCGTGAAGCAATTATTGTCTGTAGTCCTCAACCGGGCACGCGCTACACTGCTCGTAAATGGAATACCTTTTCTAGCCTGGTAAACAAGCTAAGGGAGATTGATGAGTATATTTCCCGTTACCTGGTGGATGATAAATATATATTGCAGGAAGTCACCGTCCGGCTGGCCCATCAGCAGTTTAAATATCAGACCGAGGTCCCAAGTAAAGCGAGCCTGGTTCGCTACAGTCGCATTTTTGGACATGCTGCAGTCGAGCCGATAGTAAAAACAAAGACCGGCCTATCAACAAAGCAGCTCTTTACGATTGGAGCTGGCTTGTGGATTAAATACAGCCAACACCTTGGTGTAAACTATCCGCTCGATGATCTGGCACTACCCGGCATCACCCGTGCAGACTATGATACGTTTATGCAGCTGTATTCGTTGTCTCTGAAAGAGATGAAGCAGCGCTTAAGAGCCGAGCGTAAACTTGACGATACATTCATGTATCAGTTCCATGCCCTCCAAAGCCACTCGCTAATTCTTACAGAATTGCATGGGCGGCTAGCGCATATTTGCCCTATACCCACCCTGCTTTTCTGGCGCATTACCTCAGGATTGTTCTACGATCTCATAAGAGAGAGAGGCTTCGATCAAGCCTTTGGTACTTCGTTTCAGGATTATATCGGTCACATGCTGGAAAAAACGTTTGACGGTACATCTGTTAAAGTTTATCCAGAAGAAACCGATACACGGCCGAAGCGTGCCGATTGGATCATCGACCAGTCGACCTCTTTTCTGCTCATTGAGTGTAAGACGAAACGTATGACCATCGGTGCTCGGACGACTATTCAAGATGATAACGAGCTACGTGCTCAGCTTGAGGTGGTTGGCGAAGCGGTAGTGCAATCCTATCAAGCTCTTGAAGCATACAAAAACGGCGAGTACCGTCCGCAGCACTATCCGTATGATCCGGCTAAATGCCCATTTATTGGTGTCGTGACACTAGAAAATTGGCGTTTAATGGGTCCCCAACTTGAAAAGCTTCGGGAAATCGTCAAGGACAGGTTATTGCATGTGGGACTCGACCCGAACCTTATGCAGCAGGCCCCATTTGTCATCTGCTCGGTGAATGAGATGGAGGAATTTGCGTATCTCCTGAAGACGAACGAGTTGACCGATATCGTGCGTAGTTACTGGGACGATCCCGAAATGTCTAGTTGGGCCTTCATCGGTTATCTCTATCACAGATATAAAAATGAGTGTAGCTCCTACACCTATGTGTTTTCTGACGAACTTGCCAATATCTTCACCATCCAAATAGAACCTTAGACAGAGGCTCCTTTCACATAGAAAAAAGGCCATTCTCAAGAGAATACGTGTTGCTCCTGACAATGGGATAAGGGAACATCTGGCTGTTTTACGCCAGCACTCGCCTTCATCTCTTCCGTCAGGAGCAATCGTCACGTGTCGACATGCAGTTCAATCGACTCAAAGCTGAGTGAGACAATGATTTTCACCAACACGTGCTTGACGGGAGTATGTGAAGGCGAAGGCCCCACTTGCTCCTGCTCACCCTTGGCAAAAAGGGCAAACGTCGTCTAAGATGAAGCGAGGAGGCTTTGGTGCTATGAAGCAGAACAAATATGATGATCCGGCCTTCTTCGCCAATTACCGTCAGATGGCGCGTTCCATCGGCGGGCTGAATGAGGCTGGAGAATGGCCCGCCTTCCGCCAGTTGCTTCCCGAGCTTCGCGATAAGAGAGTGCTTGATCTCGGCTGCGGCTTTGGCTGGCACTGCCGCTATGCGCGAGAGCAGCAAGCACGCTGGGTGGTAGGAGTAGACCTCTCGGAGAAGATGCTCGCGCGCGCCAAGGCGAGTACCAACGATGCCGCCATCGAGTATCGCCGACTGGCAATTGAAGACATCGACTTTGCCGCAGGGGCATTCGACGTGGTACTCAGTTCCCTGGCACTGCATTATGTGGAGCGCTTCGACCTCGTCTGTCGCAAAGTGCATCACTGCCTGGTAACGACGGGCAGCTTCGTCTTCTCGGTCGAACACCCAGTCTTCACGGCGCTGGCTGCGCAAGACTGGTATTACGGTCCGCAGGGGGAGCGCTTACATTGGCCGCTCGATCATTACCAGGACGAAGGCCCACGTCAGGCACGATTTTTGGAGCATGAGGTGGTCAAATATCACCGCACCGTCGCCACCTATGTGAATACGGTGCTTGACGCCGGTTTCACTATTGCCAGGCTTTCAGAACCGCGACCAACGCAAGAACTGCTGGACGCGCATCCCATATGGCAGGACGAACCTCGACGCCCGATGTTTCTCTTGATCGCAGCGCTCAAGCTGGTGCAATAGAACGGCCAAAGAAGGAACAACGGCACGGAGAAGCCGAGTGAGAGCCTTGTTCTCTTTGCGCGATGTGAAAGAATTGCCCGAATGTCCCACGGGATGCGCATCGAGCTGCACCCTGGCCTCCCCTCCTTCTGAACATCGCTTTATTCCATCGGCCGCTCCCGCCACTCTCGTATCGCCCTGGCGTGCAGGGGGTAATGGCTGTAGGTATCAAGCCGGAGACGATGGCGGAAGGGCGTCTCCCGCGTGAAGTGCTCTTCGGGCACGCTGTGCAGGTAGTCGAGGAGCCGACGGTGCGTTTCATCCAATTGCCTCAGGACATCGGTGAGCGCCAGGTCGCGTTTCTGTTCCGCCATTTGCGCATTGAAGGCATCGATGCCGCCGAACTGGATGTAGCGAGGTGGTCTGCCTCCCGTGAGGATGAGCGGCAAATACTTCAAGGCCTCCTCCTCCCAGGTAGTCACGTGCGCCAGGATATCTTTGATGGACCACTCGCCCATGACGGCAGGCTCCGTGAGCTGTGCATCTGATAATCGAGCGTAGGACTCCTTCAGTGCTGCCCAGGCCTGCTCCAGTTTCTGAAACACCTGGTGTTTTTTCATGATTGAGCGTGTGCCTCCTTCCGAGTGATAATGGGTAGCGAGCGTGGTATCATTCCACCATTCTTTCTTGAACGGTTCGTACAGAAAGTCTCCGTCTTCCCGCAGGGACCGGCCTGCTCCCCGATCCATCGCCCTGCTGTGCTTTCCAGCGTGCGTACGCCAGTGGGAGGCAGATGGCGCAGGGACGGTACCAGGATTCATTGGCGGCAACACAAGCCAGTGGCTGCGCAGCGGGAAGCTGAAGCGGTATATTGTGTGCCCTGCGCGCCATTGCTTGCTTGCAGTTTGGGACGCGCTTGCTTCTGCCAGGACGTCCATAGTTCCGCGCTGCCGCTCGGCGGAACATACTCCCGGCAGGAACCTCAGTATAGTGTGTCGAGCAGAGCGAGTCAATCTGATTCTTGTCCTCAAATTGCCGTGGTCGGTCTGCGAGAAGCTCATCACTAGAGGAACATCAGGATACTCCTTGCCTGTTGGTCTCTGCTTTGATATACTCCTGGGTGTTGGGAGGAACGAAACGGTAGTTGGGAACAACGCAGCCACAAAGAAGGTCATATGCCCAGAATCCCTCTTCACGCGCTCATCTGGTCCTCCGAGCAGGGCCTCTATAAGCTGCACACGCAGGGCCAGTTGGAGCAACGCTTTCGACCGGCAGATGAGGCCGCGTGGCTGGCCTGGGTCAGCGAGGCGACCTCCTTTGCCTTCCATGGCGATGCTGGTAGCCTCAATGTCTATCAAGAGAACCGGCCACGTGGAGGGCCGTATTGGTATGCCTACCACACGACCGGGGGCCGCACACGCAAACGTTATCTGGGATCATCAGCTCAGTTGACGTTTGCCCGCTTAGAGGAGGCGGCACAGGCTCTCGCTCGCGCGTCCACGCCTCCCGAGCTTTCCGCCTCGCGCATACAGCCACCAGCCGAGCAACTGCAGATGCTCTCCTCCAGGCTCGCCCCGCCGCGTCTGCCGCACGCACTGGTGGAGCGGAAGCGCTTGCTCTCGGCGCTCGATGGGGCGCTTTCCACCCCGCTGACGCTGCTCTCCGCCTGGGCGAGCCAGCCAGGCGGTTTCCTCGGCTGATTGAAAACGTTGCTCAATCTGGCCCTGGGTGTACAACTCGTAGAGGCCCTGCTCGGAGGACCAGATCAGGGCGTGAAGAGGTGCTCTGGACATCGGACCTTCCCTGTGTCTGCCTTGTTCCCAACGGTCCCTCAATTCCTCCCAACACTAAGAAGTATACCAAAGCGGAGGCTCACCGGCAAGGAGCGTGCCTACCCGAGGTGATTGA
>WNGK01020975.1_pt1 | contig 13447 bp, 12 predicted proteins | sample 5400601 | NCBI WGS metagenome assembly WNGK01 (sample SAMN13153376, study PRJNA577476) | soil metagenome | isolation source: 60 cm soil or saprolite under Garry oak tree replicate 1 | place: USA:California | collected 2016-06-15 | reverse complement strand
CGATAAAAATCTCCGGGCGCAGGATGAGCTCTCATGATGATTCCTGGCTTATCGTTGTTGACTCCGGACAGGAATGAACCCTCGATCGTGGCAAGAAGGCCCTCCTCAAACTCTGCGGTGTTCTCCCCGAAATACCAGACATTGCCTTCCGTGTCTTGAGCAAAGAAATCAAGCGTGTCCTCCGTAAGCACGCCGTCGGTATAGACAGAATCATGCACCTGGACACAAGTAACCCCATCAATGGCTCTGGTGTCGTGAGTTACGGCAAAGACGTCTTTGATCGCTCCGTTCGGGGTGAGATAGGTAAAGGTTGTGCCCGGAACGAGCGGAAAGTAAGGGTTATCTATAGTGGTGGTGAAGTTAGTCGGATCGATAGGTGGGTCGTAGCGGTCAGGGCCGAGTTTTTGACAACTCGCCTGTCGCACCTCGAGTCCTCTCTGGCACGTATCAAGCCCATCAGCCAGATCGGCCGCGGCTTGTCTCTCGCACAATGTCCGTGCTGCCGGGTCAGTGATGTTAATGCATTTACCAAGTGCAACTTGATAGTCACTTCGCGCCGCCGACTTACACGACGTAAAGGCTTGACCCGCGGTTCCCTGGCAGAAGTTGGTTGACTCTATCCCGGAATTTTTGTCCTCTGCCGACAGATTCCCGACAAAGACCGTCGCGACCGTGAAGACAACGACGGTAAGTGATTGCGTCCACGTGGGCGCGTATTGTTTCAGCTCAATCGAACTTTTTTTCATTTTCACTTTCCTCCCTCTTAATTCTAAGTTTCACCACATTTGATAAAAAAGTTGTCGCTGGTCACCCCAACAGCGTGGCGCGTATCCACAGGACTAGCAGGAGAAAGATTGCAAATCCGCTGCCTACCAACCAGCGAAGGTCAGGGATAACGATCCCGGTCGAAACCGGCACCAAGTCAAGCTCCACAGCTATCAGCTTGTAAGGTGCGAGGGGGGCATAAGCAGGATGGGAAATCAGTTTTAAGAACGTGCGCCGGCTGGGATAGCGTACGACAGTCATATTGCCCCAGGTTCTCTCCGGCTGAATGCTAAGCAGGTTCGGAGACTGGGGAACTCCGATGAACGTCGGATAGGATGCGTGACTCAACCACAGCCATATCAGGCTCTTTTCGTAACGTGCGTTAGCCTCTCCGGGCGTTCCCGTGAACTCTGGCGCGCCGGGAAACGTCTGCACCTGGGGGAAGAAATGCATGAGGTTGAACATGTAGACTGGCTTGCCATTGTCGGCCTCGGCCCATGGGCGAAGACGCGCAACGAACGCCTGAACCCCCTTCTCAGGCAACGGTAACTTTTCGATTATCGCCAGGTATCGATCGATCTCCGCTTGAGTGAGCTTGCCCGCTCCTTGAGAATGCCAGGCCCAAAAGGCCACGTACAAGATAACGAGCGCGGCGGCTAGAATGAGCTCGAACGACATTTTTGTTCCCTTCTTGGATTTGTGCCGCTCTGTCGAAACCGATTATGCTATAAGATCAACGTTTCATCAAATTGAACCGCTTATCGCCGGATTCGGGCAGCGCACGGTTAAGCCGCGCCAGTCCAATACTGAATGGAACGCTGCGTCTCATGGCGTGATGACTCTGATGCTGCTGGATGCTTCGCAACCAATCTGGGTAGTCGCGTAGATATGGGCGAGCTAGCCACTACTTCCTCCTTTCTGTATCCAGAGTTAGGCAAAGAATTGGGATAACAAGGTATTAACCTGGGCTGGCTGTTCGTGTTGGACCCAATGGGTCGCAGTCTCAAGCATCTCAAGGTGTCCATCATCGCAGTACCGAAGACTTTCTCTGACCATTGCTTCACCCACGAACTGGTCGTGTTTTCCCCAAATCAGGAGCGCCGGCACTTTTACTCGCGAAGCTTTGGGATCCAACGCCAACTTCGATGGGCGCAATACGGCCGCGCGATACCAGTTAAGCATAGCTGTTACCGCCTCCTTCCTGGCCCACGACTCCTTATACAGCTCGAGATCGGAATCAGAAAAGATCCCAGGAGGCGAAGTATTCCGCAGTACCCGAACCAGCAGCGCCCAGTCTCGCCTACGCAGGATGAATTCGGGTAACCAGGGAAGCTGAAAAAAGAATATGTACCAGCTCCTTCGCAACTGCGCGGGATTCATGATGAGATTCTTCATGAAAACCCGAGGATGCGGGACGCTCAACATCGCGGTGCGGTGGACCCTATCGGAATATCGCGCAGCCAAGTACCAGGTAACAGCAGCTCCCCAGTCGTGCCCGACGACGAACGCTTTTGAAGCCGCCACGGTATCCAAAACGCCGACGACATCTCTAGCGAGCAGGTCAATGGAATAGTTAGCAATGCCTGCAGGTTTGTCACTTAGGTTGTAACCGCGTTGATCTGGTACTATCACGCGATATCCGGCAGAAACGAAGTGATCAATTTGGCGGCGCCAGGCGAACCAGAACTCGGGAAACCCGTGTAGCAGTATTAAAGGTTTACCGCTTGCAGGCCCGGCAAGAACCACGTGTAACGCAATGCCGTTGATGTGGAAAACACGAAATTCAAGAGGCGAGCGGATGCCTGATAGTGTCATAAATGCGAGTCAGCGAGCGATTTTTCCACTGTCAGGACGTTCAAGCCAAGATCCTTTACTTTTCGGCGCACGGCGAGGGAGGTTTTCGCCTGTTGCGAGATAGATGAGTCATCCTTCTCTCGTGACAAAATGGTCGAAATGTGATGAGTCCGCCCACCACGAATGAGTCATCACAACCTCTACTGGGTCTCTGAGATTCAGCACGTGATCTGGATCGACGGTGAAATCGCCAAAAACTAGTCTGAAATCCGATCCACCCCGCTTTGTCGTGAACAGCCGGTTCAAAGTCAGTTGCGTTTTTGGCTCTGTGCCCATGCAGCAACCGACGATTTACATAATACACCACATTACACCAGCAGACGCTACGGACAAAGACTCCGTTACGGTTGCGACTAAACCGGAGCGCCACGCCGCGGGAGCATGGCTTCCAGGGCGTGGCTGTGACTAGCACTTGGTATTTTGGAATGTGTAGGTAACTATAATTTTCGGAGTAAGCCGTCAGTGATCACATTTGTATAGCGCGAAAGATCATAGCGAAAGCGCCGTCACCGGTTTACTCTGGATCCGACAAAGGCGGTGCAAGTTTGATCTTTCTGAAACGTGGCAAGAACCCAAATCCTCGAAGCAAGCTGGTATGATTATCCGCGGTATTACGATATAGTCTTTCAAGGGTACACTCGACAGGAGGCCGACTTCATCGAGGCCGCATGCCGCAAATACTGCCCTTTTAGCGTGCGCCGCTTCCTGGAGCCGGCCTGTGGCAGTGGCCGTTTATTGACCACGCTGGCTCGCAGAGGTTACCAAGTTACCGGCTTCGACCTAAGCCAGCCCGCGTTGAGGTATCTTCAACGGCGTCTCGCGCGGAGTGGGCTCAATGCGGAGACATTCGAGGCGGAGATGTCCAATTTTCGCCTGCGTCGACGGGTTGATGCGGCGTACTGCACTATTAGCACGTTTCGCTACTTGTTGACGGAGCAGGCGGCACGCGACCACCTGCGGTGCATTGCCGGCAGCCTTCGTCAGGGCGGCATCTACGTCCTCGGCTTACATCTGCTACCTTTGGCTGTCGACAAAGAGGACGTCGAGTGCTGGACGGAGCGGCGGTGCGAGACAATAGTGACCGTAACGCTGCGTGTGCTACGTATCGATCGGCGCCGACGAATCGCGAACGTACGGGTCTGCCTGCTGGTGCGCCGCGGATTGAAGGAACTTCGCCTGCGGCACGAATTTCAGTTGCGCACGTACACGGCAAGGCAATTTCGACGGCTTCTCGATTCGGTTCCGTCGCTGGAACTGTGCGACGTCTACGATTTCCGGTATAACATTGAGCAGCCGTTCGCACTGAATGATGAAATGCCTTACAGAGTGTTCGTGTTAAGGCGACGACTGCCATCGTAGTTACTTGTGCATCGAAAACCTTCTAACTTCAAAGAAACCCGGGTCGGAATGTTCGAGCGCGACGGGTGTCTGTACCGAAACCGAGCTTGAAGATTGAAGAGAGCGATTTCGACTCGTGAGAACTGTTTCCGTTAGTTTATTGCGAGGCTCAACCGTAATTATCGGTGAACGGGGCTACTTGGAATGAAATCTAGAATCTCCAATTTTATCTACCGCCTTCTCCGAAAGGAGCGAATTAACGGGGGTTATAGGTGGAGGCTCGCGAGTATTGGATGGTTTGGCGTCTATCTGCACCATTTCGTTGACGACGGTTGGTTGAGAGATATGCACGATCACCCTTACCGCCTAATTTCAATAGGTCTTTTAGGTAAGTATCGGGAAGAAACTCCCAGCGGTGTGCGCATTTATCGAGCGCCTTGGGTGCGGTCCTTCCCCGCGTCACATATACACCGTATCGTAATGGTGGACGGTGGATCGTGTTGGACAATCATGATCACCCTAAAGCCTGTGAGAAGTTGGGGTTTTTGGACTCCTGCGGGCTGGACGCCGTGGCACAAATATGTGAACACCAACACAACCAGTAAAATTGATCGTGATTCCGAATAGCCCATTAATTGGTTATCCGAAATCAATCTTCGCACGGCGCGACGGCACAAGCCCCGGGAGTATACAAGAAAGCGCCGTGTTCAATTAGGCACGACGCTCTCAGACCACCTTGAACCAAAGTTTTTTTGAGCTGTCAGATGAATCGATGTAACTGATCGTTACTTCCTCACCGGCAGCAATGGGCCTTGTCGCTATAAAGTCAATTGCGTTTCGATTACGATTCGTGTGATATAAAGCATTGGGCTCGTCAGAATGATTGTACAGCGAACCGTAGCCCAGTGCGATTGCAACTTCACGATAATCATTAGACCAGCTGTATAGGTAATCGTGCAACGGCGTCGCTTCAAGCACAGCCGTGTTTCTCGGTTCAAACCGTATGACAGGACACGATTCGATTAGCTCATCGCGGCTAATCGGTTGAATTGCAAACACGCCGCGGCCACGACCGAGTGACGGTTTGACTTCAATCTTGTATGGTTTCATGGCGGCACATATTCAAAGGCGTGCAGTACCCACGCCGCAAGTACCCGTACCCAACTAATCAAGCCAGACATAGCGGCGATCACCAGCAAAACCAAATAGCACTTTGCCTATGTCTTTCCAATCGTCTAAGTCCATGCTCATGGTATTTCCTCCCATTTGTTTAGCGGAGAGTTCACAGCGTCAGGTGACGGCCACCATCAAAGTAGATTTCCATGTTTGCAGTATTTCGTCGTAGTTCAGGTGATGCGAATCATTGCCATGGCCTACACCTTATCGCTTGCGACGGACCAGAGTATCTCGGTTGCAGTCTCCGCGAAAAGCAAACGTTAAAATGCCTTGACATGAGATACAGATTTGTAAGGCTCGTCGCAAATGATAAAGATGACGAAACCGCCCGGGCCCGAACCACCACCACCACCTCCTCCTCCACCACCTCCTCCGAGGCCTTGATCAGATAGGTTTGGCGGGGGATCGCGAGACGTTCTCGCGATGATTACGATGACGGGTTGAAGGTATCGGAAGCCGGCGTCCGATACCACAGCCTGCACCCGTCTCGCAGTGGCGACCCACAAATCGGCCCAGCTTTACTTCGGCGCGAGCGAAGCGACGAGTTTTTGGAAGCGCGGATCATTCCGGAGCGGGTCGAACATTGGATCAAGCCGGAGCAGTGCTGGAGTGAGCGGCACACCAAACGCGAATGCGCCTGAATACGGTATCGAAAGTAGTTTCTGTAAAACGGTCGGGTTCTCCCGTGCGCGCCGCAACCCGGGCGAGGATCTCGATTGGAACGGGACCAGTCACGGCGTTCTGCTCGATTGGATTCGCGGCGATGGCCCGGTCCGACAGAGCCAACGCGGCGGCCTTATCACCGAGGTCCATATTGATCAGCGCGAGATCGCCAATAAGGCTGTAATTATCCGGCTGTTCTTTGAGAAAAGGTTCCATTTCGCTGCGTGCCTGTCGCCAACTCTCCCGGGCCGCGTCATTGTCGCCAGCTACTTCCTGCGCCCAACCTAACCAAAAGCGCAGTTCGCCATTGAAGTAACCCGATGCTGGATCTGGCTTAGCGAGTATTTCCTTTAGCCGAGGAATGATTTGGGCAGGGCGGCGCTCCAAAATCCCTTGGTAAACTTGAGTTTCCAAGCCCTCGATATCATCGGCCGCGGGGCGTAGTCGAGCGAGGAGCGTCGACGCACGTGGCAAGTCGCCCTGTGCTTGTGCGATAGCCGCCTGTGACACCAGGGTATTTAAGTCGTCTGGCGTAATATCGAGAACTTCATCAAACTTCCGCAGCGCTTCCGGAAAACGACGAAGACAGATGTAGTTAGTCGCCTGCTGGGTGAGGAGATTAACATTGCGCGGGTCGATCCGCTCGGCTTCCTTTAGGTAGGCTTCGCTCCGGTCCCATCTGCCTTGCCTGCGTGCGACATAAGCTAGAGATTCAGAAATGCGGCTGCTATTCGGCAGAAACTGGCCTGCTTCCTCAAAGTAACGTACCGCAGTGTCGTAATCCTTCAGACAGGCGTAGTAGTAAGATCCCTGGGCCAATACGGCTTCGCCGAGATTGGGCTGTAGAGTCAGGGCGGTTTCGGCTGCCTGCCGGGCTTCTTCACAAAGGGCAACCGTTGGTTGAAGACTCTGTGTGACGTAGTTGCGCGAATCAACGATCGATAGCAGCGCCCAACCAAGGGCGAACTTCGGATCCAACCGCACTGCTTCCTTGAAGTACTTCTGTGCGCCAAGGGCATTGGCCCTGGTGGAGAAGGTTTTTAGTGTATAAGCCAGACCGCGGAGGTAGGCATCGTAAGCCTCAACATCATCCGTCGGTTTGGCGGCGATCACCTGCGCTTCTTGGCCGCTAAGTTTCGCCCGCAACTGGTCGGCGATGGCTTTAGCTACCTCACTCTCAACTGAAAAGATGTCGGTCAGTTTGCGATCAAAAGTATCAGCCCAAAGATGCGAATCGCTAGCCGCTTTGATTAATTGCACGTTCACCCGCACAGCGTCACCGCTCTTCTGCACGCTGCCTTCTAGGATGTGCGCCACGCCCAATTGCTTTGCAATCTGCGCCAGATTTGTGGGTGCGCTCTTGTAATGCGCTGTTGACGTTCGCGAGATTACCTTCAGATCGGCGATCTTTGATAAACGGGTCAGGATCTCGTCTTGGATACCGTCGGCAAAATAGGCATTGTTGGGATCAGGGCTTAGGTTTTCAAACGGCAGCACTGCAATGCTCTTCTCTGGAACAGATGACTCCGCCGTGCCAGGCGGTCGTCTATAACGGAATAGGACAAAGCCGATCACGGCGAGCAGAACCAGCATGCCTACTGGTAGCCATCGGTACGCGGCACGTTTTCTTCGTGCAGCAGCCTCCGCGACATGCGCCGCTTTCAGCTTTGCCGGCACTGCCGGGTTCCCAAGCTCCGCAGTGTACAGATTCACCACGGAGACGCGAACGCCATGCTTTACTTCACACTCGCCAAGTTCATGCAGGTGCGGCTGCCAGTGAGGGTATTCCTCGAGATCTTCAGCGACATGCTTCGAGAGCAAAATGTGTCCGGCATCGCCGCAGTCCATGACTCGCTGTGCGATATTGATGCCGGGGCCAGCCACGTTCGCTTTTCCGGTTGCGTCGATGACTCCGCTGACCGGTCCACTATGTACGCCCATTCGCAGCTGAAGTTCCGGATGTTTCTTTAGCGCACGGCTGATTTCCAATGCGCATTCAACCGGCGCTTCTGGGCTATGATAAAAGACCAGTGTGATGCCGTCACCGGTCGGAATTGTCATCAACCGGCCCGCTGTTTCGGCGGCTTGGTATGCGTCCGTGCCTCGTACAATCTCGTTTAAGCGCTGGACTGACGCTCGTTGCTGATTGATAGGCAGCTTTGAGTACCCGACGATGTCTGTGAACAACACATGCGCTATTTCGAGTTGAATTTCCTTTTTAACCTCTGCAGCCATCTGGATTCATATGGGAATTCCCGGTCGCCGGGATACTCTCAAGTAGCGTGCCAATGTCGAGCGCAAAGCTAGTCCTAAATGAAATCGCTCCTGAACCGACCAGCATGAGGCGATTCGTTGTCTCTAACGATGGGCCAGCATTGAAAGTCCGTCTATCTGGCGAGCTTTGATTTGCCCGAAGATTTTTTTACTTTTCGGCGCTTGGCGAGGACTCGTTTTCACCTTTTACGCAACGATGAGTCGTCCTTTGCTCGTGACATTTGGTCGTTCCTTCAGCATTCGTGGTTTCTTGACTCGGCGCTTCTGCGCTCCAACACTGATTCATGAACATTAGAAATACGATCTTGTCAGCGGCCATCGGCCTTGCGACGCTCACCTGCATGGCGGCAACGGAACCTCAAACACAACCGGAGATCGGAAAGCCCGCGCCGGATTTCAGTCTCACAACCGGTGACGGTTCGCAGGTGAGCTTGAAGGATTACCGAGGCAAATGGGTCGTCCTTTATTTCTACCCGAAAGATTTCACCAGCGGTTGCACCATGGAGGCGCGCAATTTCCAGCGCGATCTCGCAAAGTACAGTGATGCTGGCGTAGTCATTCTCGGAGTTAGCGTCGATACCGCGCAATCACACAAGGATTTTTGCGCGAAAGAAGGGCTCAATTTCAAACTGCTCGCTGATCCCGACGCGAAAGTCTCGACCGAGTACGGCTCGGTGATGGATTACAAGGGCCAGAAACTCGCCTCGCGTAATACATTCATCATTAATCCTAACGGCGACATCGCCAAGGTGTACACCGGCGTCAAACCTGCGGACCACAGCGAGCAAGTACTCAAAGATCTGGTGGAGTTAAAGAAAAGCTGAACAAGATTGACACAAATAGACACGATTCGTTTGTGGCGACGCTGCTTCGGTTCCGCTGTCGGACTCTAACGCGGCTGGTAACTGATCACACGAAAGCTATGGCGTTGGACGCGGAGCCGGCGTTGGGCGGAGCCGTGCAACCGGCGTAGCTCTCGGCGTCGCAGTTGGTGTGACTGTGGGCGTGGCCGTTGGTGTTGCAGTTGGCGTAGGTGTTGGGGTTGGACCCGTTGGGAAGTCGATTTCAATGTTGTCGATCCCAAGTATCCAAGTGCCGAGACTGGGATAACCAAATCCAGGCTTGTAAAAGCCAATGCTGGTTAAATCAATACGATGAAGAAACGGAGACCATTCTGCATCGGTACCCGGCGTCCCGTCGCCGCGTGTGAAGACCCACCCTTGCGGAATGGTTGGTGAATTGGCATCGACCGGGAACGAGTATGTCTGCCAGCCGATGGGCGGTTCAGGGAGATCCGGTAGCGTATATGTCGCGTCATAATTAACGCTGAACCCAGTCTCATCCATCTGTAGCAGCTCGAGGGTGACCGCGCGATCCGTCGCCCAGGTGGCAACCTGAATAACGTTCAGATCGGCAGTTATACTGGTAACACCGAGGCTGGTCCAGTCGCCAGTATAGATACTGTCGATCTTGTAGGGATCGGGAACTCCCGGTTGAAAACGCGTGGAGATGCTCGCCCATGTCGGTATTGAGCTGCTAAAGCCGCCCTGTTGAACGTAGGCTGCCGGATTTCCGCCACTGGTCTCAATAGTTCGCGGTGCGCCGACGCTGCAATGCCACAAACCAACGTCAGTCCCATCATCGTAAGTTTCGATAAAGTCGCCTCGCGCGGCGGTAACAATGCCCGCCCCAACCAGACAAAAAAGACAAGCGCGCAAAATTCGCCGAAAAATAGTGTGACGAAATATTTGATAATTCTTTCTACGAGCGGATTTCATCGCATTTGTTTATTACTGAGTTTGTTTCGAATCTCCCCTAGAACGGCTGTTCTGAAACCTGGCTTACCGCGGCGGTGTCGGGCGTGGGTGTGGAGTCGGGCGCGGTCTTGGCGTTACTCTGGGTCTGGCGCTAGGTGTTGGTGTAGTGGTCGGAGTTCCCGACGGAGTCGGGGTTACCGTAGGAGATACAGTCGGCGTCGGAGTCGGTGTAGAACCCTGAGCAGCCGTCGCGAGAATCGCGCCGAAGGCGCCTACTGCGGTTGCAGTGTTTACGTCAGTAAAGGAAACGCTGTAAAGGTCCTGGTTTGTCCCACTTTCCGCCCGAGCCCAGGTCTGTCCACCGTCTGTTGTTGTCAGGATTGTGCCGAGTTGTCCAACTGCTGTTCCATTAGATGGATCTGTAAAGGAGACTCCCAGAAGGAGCTCAGAGACACCACTCGTCTGGCTAACCCAAGTCTGTCCTGCATCTCTCGTCCTTAGAATCGTACCTAAGTCGCCTACAACTGTGCCTGTGTTGGTGTCTGCGAACCAAACTGCTCGCAGCTGATTAATTGTTCCGCTTGTTTGCGGAGTCCAGCTTTGGCCGCCGTCTGTCGTTCTTAATATCGCTCCATCGTTGCCAACGACCGTCCCTGTATTGTTACCCGTGAAATAGACGCCAAACAACCCGGTTGCCCCGCTAGAGTGCACACTCCAGTTTTGTCCCCCATCGGTTGTGTTGACAATTTTTCCTTCGAGGAAACCAACAGCGGTACCGTGGTTTTCATCGGTGAAATGTACGGCATAAAGCCAGTCAGTTGTGTCGGCGGTCTGTTGCGTCCAGTTCTCGCCACCATCAGTTGTCCTCAAGATGATACCCTCCTGGCCTACCAGGGTTCCAATGTTGGAATTGACGAAATGCACACCGAAAAAGTTTAAGCCAGAAAACGGATCGCCTATCCCACTGCTTTGGCGTATCCAGGAATTGCCGCCGTCCGTTGTCCGTAAGATGGTGCCATCGGGATTTTCATAACCTACAGCTGTTCCGGTGTTCGCATCGGTAAATGAAACTCCGTACAGATAATTGAAGGCAACCGTCGGCTGGCTATTCCATTGCTCTCCCCCATTGGTTGTCTGAAGGATTATGCCCGCATCGCCAACAATGGTGCCAGTGTTTGCATCGCTAAAGGATACCGCATAGAAACTGTTCGCGCCTTGCGGAAGCGAGTACGATGTCTGCTCAATCCAGGTGGTACCACCATCGGTAGTTCTCAGGATTATGCCGGTGCCGCCGAGTTCGAACCCGCAGATCGTTCCGTTATTCGCGTCAGTGAACGAAACGCTATAAAGAGTTTTGGTCGTTCCGCTCGTTTGTGGCGACCAGGTGTTGCCGCCATCGGTAGTTCTGAGAATGGTGCCTCCATCGCCGACGGCCGTTCCGGTGTTGGCGTCAGTAAACGAAACGTCGAAAAGACACACCGTTCCCGGATTTGCTTGATTCATCCACGTATTGCCACCATCGGTCGTTCTGAGAATGGTGCTTTCTCCGCCGATTCCACACGCTCCGCCGACCGCTGTTCCTGTGTTCGTATCGATAAAAGAAACACCGAATAGCGTATTGAAGGTCCCACTGGATTGAGGAACCCAGCTGTTTCCGCCATCTGTGCTCCGCAGAATGGTGCCGCCTTCCCCTACCGCAGTTCCGGTATTTGCATCGCTAAGCGAAACTCCACGAAGCTGAAGAGTTGTCCCGCTTGTCTGCGGCACCCAATTAGCACCTCCATCTGTGGTTCCAAGGATGGTGCCGCCTTCGCCCACGGCCGTTCCCTTGTTTGAATCTTTGAAGGAAACAGCCCACAAATTTTGTGTTGTACCGCTGACCTGAATCGTCCAGCTGTTTCCGCCATCTGTCGTCCTGACAATCGTCCCATACTCGCCAACGACTGTGCCTGTGTTCGCATCCACAAAGGAAGCGCCACGAAGATTATTCCCCTGCGGAAGCGGATTTTGCCAGTGCCATTGCGTGTCTGATGTGGCGTCACCGCGATGGGTCGGTTTGTGCGCTGGCTCGCCGCTTTGAATGTGCTCAGCGTAACTGGCTAATGTCAGCGCGCCGACGACTGTCGTCACGAAAATAGACGATATTGTCCCTGGCTTTTTCGCGTTCATACTGTGTCCCTTGGGCAATTTAGACCTAGGGGGTAGGACGCGCCCTTGGAGTGGGCGCGGGTCGTGGAGTAGGAGTGGTTCTCGGCGTAGTGCTAGCTGTCGCCGATGGTGTTGGACTTGGGGTCGCCGTTGAAGTCGGAGTTGGTGTCGGCGTTGGCGTGGGTGTAACCGTCACCGTAGGAGTTGCTGTGGGTGTCGCGGTTGCGCTAGGACTTGGAGTTGGTGTCGGCGTCGGCGTAGGTGTAACCGTCACCATAGGAGTTGCTGTGGGTGTAACGGTTGCGCGCTCGCTAGCAGTAACTCGGAGTTACCCGCAAAGGCTAGCTCACGAGGAGCAACAACGCCTTCGAGGCCGTTCGCAAAGGATCCGAACGTGGCGCCTCCATCTTGCGAGCGCAACACTGCATCGCCACTGCTTAACTGCGTGACAAAAAGTGTCTGATCGTCAACCGGATCACACGCAACGTCTCCCACCGTGGCGCTACCCGTCCAGCCCGTGGATGCCCAAGTTGCGCCAGCGTCAGTGGTACGGAAAAGCCCACCGGATTGAAAACTTAGCCAAGCTGATATAACAAGGCTCTGCGGATCCGTGGGTGAAGCGCACAAGCGCGGATTAGTGAAGAACGCAGGCAGGCCAGTGGACGAGTCAAACCAAGATGCACCGCCATCAGTGGAGCGCAGCGCGCCGCCGACGTTATCGCCAGATTCGCTGTTCCAAGCCGCGACCATATTCTGATCAGTGCCGTCCTCCATGATTTCGAGATCGGTCACCCTTTCAATTGTGCCCGTTGCGCTTTCGAATACCTTCGTCCAGCTCTGGCCAGCGTCAGTGCTTCGCCAGATTGTGGCCTCGAACCCAGCGACCCCAAAGTCGGCGCCGCCAAGCAAAATGAGATTGGGATTGTTATGACTGAAGCGCGTTGTATCGAGATCGGATTCGTACAAAGGACCCTGGTCTGGACCAAGCGGAGTCCACGTCCCGTTGGTTTCGCGCCGGTACAGCCCTTCCTGGGCCACTGAGGACGGTCCACTTGAGATCGCGTAGAGGGTGCCGTCCGGGGCAAATCGGACATTGCTGTAGCGCGTTGGCGGCGCTGACTGCAACGACCAGGTAGCGCCGCCGTCAGTGGAAGAAATCACCCCGCCATCGTTCAAGCCTTGGAAGGCGACAGCTAGCTCTTCCGCATTGAGAGGGTTTGCATCGATGGAATATAGATTGAGCTCCGAGATGCCCCTCGAGGAACTCACGAAGATGTCGCCTCCATCGGTAGAACGAAACACCGCCAGGGAACTCGTGCCGAGAAATAACTCGGTCGAACTGTCCGGCGCAAAGCGCAAGGAACGTCCAGCTAGGCCCGCGGTCCCCCCGGTGCTGATCTCCCAGGTCGCTCCGCCATCAGTTGTGCGATTCACTCCGCTCCCGTCGGTAGCTACCAGGATAGTCTGACTAT
>WNGK01010581.1_pt1 | contig 13449 bp, 11 predicted proteins | sample 5400601 | NCBI WGS metagenome assembly WNGK01 (sample SAMN13153376, study PRJNA577476) | soil metagenome | isolation source: 60 cm soil or saprolite under Garry oak tree replicate 1 | place: USA:California | collected 2016-06-15 | reverse complement strand
CGGTTTGGCGCGCGCTTTTGTCGGCGGAGCCCAGCGGAGAACGGCCCGTCCGCAGCCCCGCGCAGCCGGTGGTAGACAATCTCCACCTGGCGCCCACCAAGGCGTGGAGACGCAATCCGCTGAGTCATAGAACCATCGGCGAGATCAGCGACTTACGCAAAAAATTGAAGGCGCAAACCTATGATGCCGTCCTCGATCTGCAGGGCGCGGTGCGCTCGGCGGTGGTTGGGCGCCTGACCGGCTGTCGCCGTCGAATCGGTGAAGCGGAGCCCCGTGAGCGCGCTGCGCGCTGGCTTTTTACCGAACACGTGACCACCCACGGCGCGCACGTGATCGAGCAGGACGTGGAGCTAGCTGAAGCGGTGGCCGGCGATGTGCTGGGCTTTAAGAAGCCGTGGCTTCCTGTCGATGCCGCCGCTGAAGCCTGGTGCGATGAGTTGCTTGGGGAAGAGATTGAAGATCCGGTCGTTCTCCTCAATCCCGGCGCCGGATGGGGTGCCAAGCGCTGGCCCGCGGATCGTTACGCCGCTGTGGCTGCCGCGCTTGCGGATGGGGGCTTTCGGATACTTGTCAATTCCGGCCCCGGGGAGGAGTCGCTCGCGCATACGATCCGTAACCAGTCACGCGGAGCGGCGACGCCCCTCAAATGCTCGCTCGCCCAACTCATCGCGCTCACCCGCCGAGTGGCCCTGGTGATCGCCGGCGATACTGGCCCACTCCACCTGGCCTGTGCCCTCGGCCGGCCCGTGGTGGGCATCTACGGCCCCACCGATCCAACTCGGAATGGCCCTTTCGGCACTCGTTCCAGGGTGCTTCGCAGCCCCGACAGCCGCCGCGATCACACCCGTCATGAGGCTCCCGAGGCCGGCCTTCTCACCATCTCGCCCCAGAACGTGCTTGAAGCCGCAGCCGAACTGCTGAGTGAGGAGAACGAGGAGTCTCTGCGATGAATTCGCCCGCTATCCCGCAGCAGCAGAACGACTGGATCACACGCTGGCAGCGCGTTGCCCGCCGCATTCGCGTCCCGTTAGGGTTTGTTACCGCAGCCCTCTACCTCTTTGAACTGTGGCGGAGCGCTCCCCGGCCGGCGGCTGTGGCGTGGAGCCTGGCGCTGGTCATTCCGGGCCTTTGGCTTCGTGGCTACGCGGCGGGCTATGTAAAAAAGAATCAGGAGCTTACCACCACCGGCCCTTATGCCCACACGCGCAATCCCCTGTACCTCGGGTCGATGCTGATGGCGGCTGGCTTTGCCATAGCGCTGCTGAGCTGGCCAGTCGGACTGGTGCTGGCCGTTGGCTTTCTTGTGATCTATGTGCCTGTGATCGCATCGGAAGAGCGTTTTTTGCGCGCCACGTTTCCCGAATTCGACGAGTATTGCCGCCGGGTCCCGCGCCTCATTCCCCGCGTGACGCCGGGAAGCAGACCCACTGGCGGGCAATCGGGCCACTTTGTGCTGGCGCTCTACCTCAAGCACCGCGAGTACAATGCTTTATTGGGGGTAGCACTGCTCTACCTCAGCCTGGTCATCCTTCGCCCGGCTCTCAGTTTCATCTTTCACGGGCGACCATGAACGAGTTCCGCGCCTGACCGTCAAACTCACAAGGAGCCCAGCCCGCCGGTGAAGATGCGCCCGACTGTAATCACCTTTTTTTGCACCATTCTGCTCGCTTCCGTTGCATACGGGCAGCAGGTTTCCCCTCTTCCATCGCCTCGCGCGGGGTACAGCTTTCCGGCCAAACAGACTCTCAGTTATTCCGTTGACTGGCGCGTATTTCCCGCGGGAACCGCCGTCATTCACTTCGAGAGCCAGGGCGATCGCGAGCGCATCAACGCCAGCGCCGACACTACAGGGGCGATCAATCTGCTTTTTCACGTCAGCGATCATTTCCAGTCCACGCTCGATCCCACCAAGGGCTGCACCTATGAATTCGACAAGCAGACCGTCGAGGGACGCCGCCAGGTAAACTCCACGCTGCGTTTGGATTACACCCAGCTCAAGTCCATCCTCGACGAGAAAAATATGGTAACCGGCCAGAACAAGCACGTGGAGATGCCGGTTGCCGGCTGCCTCACCGACCTGCTCACAGGCGTCTTCTATGCTTCTTCGCAGCCCATGGAAGTGGGTAAGAGCTTCGTCATTCCGGTGGTCGACGCCATGCATACCGTGCCCGTGACCATGAAGGTCGAGGGCCGAGAAGAGATCAAGACTCCCGTCGGTACCTTCAAGACTGTCCGCGTGCAGCCCACGGCGGATGCCGGTGTGGTCAAAAATCGCGGCAATATCTGGATCTGGTACACCGACGACGACCGCCACCTTCCGGTGCAGATGCGCGCGCGGCTTTTCTGGGGCACCATCACCTTCCGGCTCTCTGCCAACGAAAACAAGTAACCTGCCGCGACCGCGAATCCCGGCGCGGGCTATTGCATTCGATAGCGTTCGCGCATGAGCCGTTGGAGCCGCGGCCAGAAGATCAGGTTGAACGCCAGTTCCTTGTCGGGAAACATCGAGAGCGCCAGCCGTCGCGTATCCACCACCATCTCTGAGGCTTGCTCGACTGTCAGCTTGGGGTCCTGTGCGATCACCTGCGTCACCATGTTCACCACCATCTGCAGGCGGCGAATCTTGCGACTCTCTTCCTTCAACTCTTCTGGGGACTGCTTGATCTGGGGAGTTTCTGAGGTGGTTTGATCAGTGGAAGCAGGACCGGCGGTCTGCCCTTGCTCCCAGTTGAGGTCCATTGAGCCCATTGCTGCTATCCCTCCTCGGTGGGGGTGAGACGGCGTGCGTTTGTTGCATCCTACCACCGCCCGCGGTCAACTTTTCATGCACTTTTTGGTCACAATGCCGGAACTTCCGCGCGCGTAGTGCGTAAACTTCAGCAGGATCATGAAGATCGGTGGAATCCGAGTGTTGCTTTCCATTGAAGATGTCACTAAACAGTACCGTAAGGGCGTCAAGGCTCTCAGCAACTTCAGCCTGGAATTGAAGCCTGGCATCCTCGGCTTGCTGGGACCGAACGGCGCGGGCAAAACCACGCTCATGAGCATCCTGGCCACGATCACACGCGCCACCGGGGGCCGGGTCCTGTGGAACGGGGTCGATATCGCCCGCCAGCCTGACACGCTGCGTTCGGTGCTCGGCTACCTCCCTCAGGATTTCGGTGTATACCCCAACCTGAGCGCCGTCGAATTCCTCCAATACCTGGCTGCCGTGAAGGGCATGGATGCCGCCACCACCAAACGGCGCATCGATGAACTGCTTGAACTGGTCAACTTGACCGAGGCGCGGAAACGTTCCCTGGGAGGCTTCTCCGGAGGCATGAGGCAGCGCGTCGGCATTGCACAGGCGCTGCTCAACGATCCCGCACTGCTGATCGTCGACGAGCCCACCGCGGGTCTCGATCCTGAAGAGCGCATACGCTTCCGCAACCTTCTCAGCGATCTCTCCGGCGAGCGCATCGTTATTCTCTCTACCCACATCGTCTCTGATGTCGAAGCCACGGCCACCGACATTGCCCTCATCGCCAAAGGCACTCTTGTGGCTCACGCCTCGCCCGAAGCCCTGCTGGCTGGGGTGGAGGGAAAGGTTTGGGAGTGGGTGGTTGCAAGCGCCGAACTGGCCGCTGCCAGGCAGCGCTTTGCTATCAGCAGCACCACGCGCCGAAGCGACGGTGTGCACGCGCGTGTTTTGACCGTTGACCCGCCTCTGGGAGCCACCGCCGTCACGGCAAATCTTGAGGACGCTTACCTCTATTGCCTCTCCCGACACCGCGATAGATTGAAGGATTTGCCAGAATCCGACGCCGCGCCAGCTGGAGCGCTGGTGTGAGCAGCGCTCGCGTTCTCTACCACATGGTGCGCGCCGATTTCCTCGAGCGCGTGCGCCGCTATAGCTTTCTGTTGACACTCGGCTTCTCGCTCTACCTGGGCTACGGCGTCTACGCCGGCCAGATCAACCTGCGTGTCAACGAATATCGCGGCATTGAAGCACCGTGATTGCGCTGGTCGCCAGCATGTTTCTCACGCTGGTGGGCTTCTACATCGTCAAGAATTCCATCCAGCGCGACCGCCAAACACGGGTTGGGCAGGTGCTGGCCACGACGCCCATCAGCAAAAGCTTTTATACCCTGGGCAAGGCGCTCAGCAACTTTGCTGTCCTCGCCGCGATGGTGCTGGTTCTGGCGTTGGCGGCCTTCGCCATTCAACTTCTGCGGCACGAAGATCTACATGTTCATTTGGTCGCGTTGCTCGCGCCGCTGCTCGTTCTTGGCCTTACGGCTGTCGCTATTACGGCCGCGCTCGCTGTGCTGTTCGAGTCCCTCCCAATCTTGCGCGGTGGCGTTGGCAACGTGCTGTATTTCTTCTTATGGATCGCCATGATCAGCGCGGGTGTAGCCACCGTGGCCAATGGCGCCCCCAGCAAACCGAGTCACTGGTTCGTGGATTTCACCGGAGCGGGTTCCGTGATGGGGCAGGTGCAGGATGAGGTGCGCCGTCTCGATTCGTCCTACAAGGGCGGCATCGTCTTCTCGGTCGGTCCCCAGGCTCCGGCCACCAGGACGTTTTTGTGGACCGGGCTCAAGTGGCCGGCCCAGCTTGTCGAGAGCCGCCTGATTCTGCTGGCAGTCGCCGCTCTCCTGGCTTTGCTGGCAGCCTTGTTTTTCGATCGCTTTGATCCCGAGCGCAGCGGATGGGTGCCGCCCGGAGGATGGCTGGACGCATCGCAGCGAAAGCGCGCCGCTAAATTTGGAGTCGGTGGCGCTCCGGCCGTACATGCAGGCCTGCAAACTGCACCTGAGCTCTCAGAACCACGCCGCGTTATCGCCCATCTCACGGCAGCGCCGAGCACCCCAAGCCATACGCGATTCATTCCGCTCGTCGTGGCAGAGTTGCGGCTCCTGCTGCACGGTCATGGATGGTGGTGGTATGCCGGAGCCGCAGGTCTGCTGATAGCCGGCGTCGCTTCACCCATCGATGCCGCCCGCAGCGGCGTACTTCCTGCTGCGTGGCTATGGCCAGTTTTGCTCTGGTCTCAGCTGGGCACACGCGAAGCGCAGTGGTCCACCGGGGCGCTGATCTTTTCAGCTCCGCGGGCGGTGCCTCGGCAACTTCTGGCCAGTTACGCGGCGGGGGTCGTGGTGGCACTGCTTACCGGCGGCGGGCTGGCGCTTCACCTGCTTTATCTGCATGATTTCGCCGGCCTCGGAGCATGGGCTGCCGGAGCGCTCTTCATCCCCGCGCTAGCCCTTGCTTTGGGCGTGTGCAGCGGTAGCCGCAAATTCTTTGAGGCTCTCTACACGGTGTGGTGGTACATCGGACCGTTGCACCACATCCGGCAACTCGATTTCATGGGCACCACTCCCGCATCCAGTACGTCAGGCGGTTACTTGGCCGCCTCCGTTTTGCTGTTGATTGCCGCATATGCCTGGCGGAAGGTTCGCGTCGTCAAGGCTTGATCTCTCAGGATTACGGCCATTCATCCATCGATCCTTTCGGTGCATCTAAAGCGGCTGACACGGAGAATACTCAATGAAGATGACTGAACTGCTGCTGGCTGAACTCGAGCGCGAGGCGGTTGGGATTCGCAAGGCTCTCGATCAAGTTCCCGAGGGAAAGAACGACTGGAAGCCGCACCAAAAGTCGATGACGCTGGGCAGCCTGGCGACGATTGTTGCCAACATTCCAGCGTGGCTCGAGATGGTAATCAATATGGACGAACTGGACATCAATCCAGCGGGAGGCCCGAAGTTCAAGCCGGAAGAGTGGAAGTCGCAGCGCGATCTGCTAAACCAGTTCGAGGCCAGCCTCAAAAAAGGACGCGCAGTTCTCGAAAACACCACGGACGATCACTTGTTCAACACCAAGTGGCGCCTGCTGTCCGGGGGCAAGCTGATGAGCGAGCAGCAGCGTTATATCGCCATCCGCGACGGGGTGTTGAACCACATGGCTCATCATCGCGGACAACTGACGGTGTATCTGCGGCTGAACGACGCGAAGGTTCCAGCCATCTACGGCCCCTCAGCCGATGAAGGCAAAGGATGACCGACCGCAATCCCGCCCGCGAGGTCGCTGTGGCGATGGGTCCATTTTGAAACGGCTATGACCGCATTCCCGAGGCGGAACTGAGGCGCTTTGCGTCTGTAAAAATTCACTCTTGCGGAGGTGTTGCTCGGCTATGCTGCAACCCATGCAGTCCTCCGCAGCGGTAGCGCCGCCTCAAGCCTCCCCGAGTTTTGCGGGGTTGCTGGCTACGTTTGCGGAACCGGAAAAGAAGTTTCCGCCCGCTCGCGATGAAGAGGGACTCGCCGACGATATCGTTACGCTCAGTTACGAGCATGCTCTGCGAAATCATTCTCGCTATCGCCCGGTGGAGATCACCGCCGGCGGTCTGGGACAAGGTAGTACGCCCGTCGCGCCGGGTACGAAGGCATCCAGACGGCCGGCTGAATTGTCAGACCCGCGAATAATGCCCGCCCCGGCCGTCATGCCCGGCGGGCCGACGTTGATGGAGAAAAATCTAAAGCGCGCCAGCATCACGATTCGGCTGAGCCAGTCGGATTGCGCGCAGCTGCACCAGAGAGCCGCCGAAGCCGGTCTCACGGTATCGGCCTACTTGAGATCGTGCACGCTGGAGGTTGAGAGCCTGCGCGCTCAGGTAAAGGAGACCTTGGCACAGTTGCGATCGGCCACTTCCGGCCAGGTCGCGTCCAGTCAGGTCGCTCCCAGTCAAGCCATTTCCGGTAAGTCGCAGAACAAGCCGGGATCGAATGCACGGCGATTCTGGTCTCGCCTCTGGACCAACTTATGGCCGCCTGCGAAGGCACGCGCCGTTCCCGCCTGAGCGTCGCCGGCCTACTCCACTTCCAGCACCAGGCACTTCAGGTATTCGGTTTCAGGCAGGTTCAACACCACCGGATGATCGGGTGCGGCGCCGCGGCGCTCGAGCAGGCGGACCCGGCGATGAGCGTCTGCCGCTGCTGCGGCAACAGCGCCTTCGAGATCGGCCCAGCCCACGTGGTGTGAGCAGGAGCAGGTAACCAGCAGCCCGCCCGGACGCGCCATCTTGAGAGCTCGCAGGTTCAACTCCTTGTAGCCCCGCAGCGCGCCTTCCACCGCTCGCTGCGACTTGGCAAAGGCCGGGGGGTCAAGAACGATGGCATCGAAGGTTTCTCCCGCATTGGACCAGTCGCGCAGCAGCTGAAAGGCATCGGCTTCGACCCAATCCACTTCGGCTGTGAGCTTTTCCTGATTCGCGGCGAGGTTGCGTTCCGCCACCTCCAGCGAAGCTCGTGACGCATCGATCCCCGTCACCTGCCGGCATACCTGGGCGAGGTGCAGGGCAAAGCCTCCCTGATAGCAGCACACGTCGAGGGCCCGTGCTGTCGCGTTAAGCTTGCGGGCCCACTCCGCCGCCGCGGCGTAGTTGGCTCGCTGATCGAGAAACGCGCCCGTCTTCTGGCCGGAATTGGCGTCGTATTCAAACTCCAGCCCATTGAGCCGGAATCGCGTGCTGGTTGGAGCCGTATCGGAGTCTGTGGCCCACAGCGGCGTCGCGCGCGGCGCTGACAGGCCTTCCAGCTCACGCATCCGGGCGTCAGGTCTCTCAAGGATGGTTGCCGGAGCAAGGTCGTCGCGGAGCACTTTGGCGCAAGTGTCGCGAACGGCCTCATTGTCGAGCCCCTTGGCAAGCAACTGGAGAATTACCAGGTCGCCATACTTGTCCGCCACCAGGCCGGGCAGTTCGTCGGCCTCGCTGAAACACAGCCGGCAGGCGTTTGTGTCCGCAGTGAGCAGCGGCTTCCGCCGGGCGATCGCAGCCCGCAGGCGGGTTGCGAGCAGCTCGATCCATTCTTGTTCGCCGAGGGCCTCGCGCGAAATCATGCGCAGCGCAATCTGCGATGAAGGGCTATACAGAGCCGTGCCCAGAAGCAGTCCGCGGCTGTCGGCGACGGGCAGAAGGGCGGGAGGGTCGGCTTGATTTGCAAATTCGGGCAGTGATTCGATGTCGGACGCGTAAACCCAGAGATGCCCGTTGCGCAGCCGGTCGGCGGCTCGGCGATTGATCTGAGCGCCGGGAAGATCCGGCAGCTGAGACCCGGTCTGCCCAGGTCTCTCGGAGCCGCGATGAACGCCGGAGTCAGGTCCACGGCGAGGGGCTGCCTGAGCCTTGGGATGTGGCGTCTGGTCAAAAGGCGCCGTGGGCTTTGGGTTCCGCGGCGCCTTCAGCTTCGCGGTGGATAAAGGCTTGCGTGGCTTTGACATAAGGCTCCCTGGAGTTGGTTGGCCCCAATGCCGGGAGCGAGTCAGCCGCCGGCCCTAATTCACCTGAATGGTCTTCAGGTAGCGGCTCAGATTGCTGACCCTGAGCTCCTTATCCTGGAGGTTCGACTGGTTCATCCTACCAAGGATTGGACCCCACACAGGCATCTGGGCCGATCCATGGGAGGGCATTTCCGAACCAAACTTAAGCACGGAGACGATGTGAGTGTCGGGGAATTTGCCGTGGTTGGCCTTAGCCAGTACCGTCAGATCCACTGGTTGACTTTTGAGAGCCGGTGCGGCCGGCCCCTTGCCGCGTCCGTCCACGCCGTGGCACGGAGCGCAGTAGCTGGTATACATCTGTCGCCCGCTGGTCGGGTTAGTTCTATCGACGGGGATGATCACTTTTTTCTTTGCTTGACCTGCGTAGCCCATGGCTACTGCGAGTGTAACTGCCGTCGCTGTAAGTAAGAGGCGTTTCAGCATAAGTTCCTCAGTTCTGGACCTCTAGTCCGAATGGGACTCTACTCCTCCTGTAAGGGGTCCTAGCTGTGATAGCCGACACAACGTTTGTGGCTTTATAACGCAACGAAAATTGCAGAAAAACCTGATACTTTGAAGGTTATTTTGAGGTTATTCCGACTATGTTAAGGCAGAAGAAAAAGCATGCCGGGTGGTAAAACCTGGGCCCCGAGTTACTGGGAGAAGAAATGCTCGAGATAGTCGTCAACTTAGCTGCCCATGTTATTAAATCGGGCAAAAAGACTTACAGGCAAGTATTCGAGTCATAGTCGAAGAAGTCGCTTTCTCTACGTGGCGAGGCTCCCTAAAGATTGGTTCATCCACCAATAAGCTTCTCTCCCGCCCTCGTTTTCAGGGCAGGAATTGCCGCTCTATGATGTCTAATGAACACTTGCAGCCTATAATGAAGCATGGCGACCGTCCGGCAACCGATACCGGCTGAAGTTCCTGACGCTTCCCCCGATTCAGGGGACCAGGGCCTGGTTGCTGCGCGTGTGCCTGACCGCAATCCCCCCAAACTCCAATTCACCATCGAGGAACGGTTTGAGGCCATGCTTCGGCAGGTCCAGGCCAATCGCCCAAGCGAAGATGTTTCCCTTATCCGCAAGGCGTGGGAGTTCTGCGTTCAGCACCACTTCGGCCAGATTCGCGCCTCCGGCGAGCCGTACATTGTTCATCCCCTCGAGGTCGCCGAAGTTCTGGCGGAGATGAAGCTGGATGCGACCGCCATCGCGGCAGCGCTTCTGCACGATGCGGTCGAAGACACCCCCGCCACCAGCGACGAAATTGAGGCTGGGTTCGGCGACAAGGTGGCCCACATCGTTGAGGGCGTCACCAAGATCGACAAAATCCAGTTTGCCAATCGCGAAGACCGCCAGGCCGAGAACGTGCGCAAGATGCTGCTCGCCATGGTCACCGACATTCGCGTGGTGCTGATCAAGCTGGCCGACCGCCTGCATAACATGCGCACCCTGGAGCACCTGGAGCCCGAGCGGCAGGAAGCCATCGCGCGCGAAACGCTCGACATCTATGCACCTCTCGCACATCGCCTGGGGATGGGCAAAGTGCGCGGCGAACTCGAAGACCTGGCCTTTCGTTACACCGATCCGGTGAGCTACGAGCAGGTTTCGGCGGCCGTCGAGGCACACCGCACCGAGGGCGAGCAGTTTTTGCGCACGGTCGAAGACACCCTCGTCGAACAGCTTCGTGAAAACAACATCGAGGCACGCGTGGAATGGCGCATCAAGCGCCTTTACTCCATCTACCAGAAGATGGAGCGATCGAAGATCACCTTCGACCAGGTATATGACTTCCTCGCCATCCGCGTCATCACTGAAGACCTGGCCTCGTGTTACGCGGCGTTTGGGCTGATTCACGCGCTCTGGCGGCCCGTGCCGGGCCGCATCAAGGACTTCATCGCCATTCCGCGCGCCAACCGCTACCAGTCGCTCCACACCACGGTGATCGGCGAAGGCGGCCACCAGTTCGAAGTGCAGATCCGCACCGAAGAGATGCACCGCATCGCCGAGGAAGGCATCGCCGCCCATTGGAAGTACAAGACCAAAGACGGAGCGGTCACCGCCCGCGATGAGGAACGGCTCAATTGGATCCGTCAACTCGTCGAGTGGCAGAAGGAGATGACCGATCCCAACGAATTCCTCTCCAGCCTGAAGATGGACCTGTACCCCGACGAGGTCTACACCTTCACGCCCAAGGGAAAGGTTGTGGTGGTTCCGGCCGACGGCACGCCCATCGATTTTGCGTACACCATTCACACCGAAGTGGGACACACCTGCGTGGGCGCCAAGGTCAACGGCCGCATGGTGCCCCTGCGCACCAAACTGCGCACCGGCGACATTGTCGAGATCGTCACGCAAAAGGATCACAAGCCGAGCCGTGACTGGCTCAGTTTCGTCAAGAGCCCCCGCGCCCGCAACAAGATCAAGCACTGGCTCAATGAGGACCAGCGCCGCCGGGCGGTCGATATCGGACGCAAGCTGCTGGAGCGCGAGGCGCGCAAGTTCAAAGTACCGATGAGCCAGATCGCCGACCAGGATCTGAGCCGTATCGCCAACGAGTATGGCGTCGCCACCGCTGCCGATCTGCTCTGCACCATCGGCCAGGGTAAGCACTCCGCCCACCAGATCCTGAACAAGCTTGCGCCTGGATTCGCCGCTCCAGCAGAGACCGAGCCCGGACCGGAAGTAAAACCGGGCAGCAGCGTCGATGGCGCCATGTCCGACGCTGTGCGCAAGCTGCACCTTACCGGGTCCGATTCGCTGCAGGTGGAAGGGCAGAACGATCTGCTGGTCTATCGCGCCCGATGTTGCAATCCCATTCGCGGCGAGGAGATCATTGGCTACGTCACGCGCGGTAAAGGCGTGGCGGTTCACGCTCGGAGCTGTCCCAACGTGCAAAATCTGCTCTACGAGAGCGACCGCCGCATCGCTGTCGAGTGGTCTCGCGTGGGCGACGAAGTCACCGGCCGTTCGCAGCGCTACCCGGTAAAAATCACGATCTTCTGCGACGACCGCGCCGGAATGCTCAAAGAGTTGACGGCTGTCATATCGGACGATAACACCAACATTCGCGGCGTCGATACGCGCGAGACAGAAGACGGCGAAGCTCTGGTGGAATTCGTTGTCGAAGCCCAGGACCTGCGCCACCTTAACAAGATGGTGCTCGGTCTGCGCCGGGTTCCCGGAGTGCGTGCTGTGCAGCGTCGTCAAAAGCTGTAAGATTAGTCCGAATATTTAGTTTGAATACGATGCGTCGGGCCCGTTTTCTCCTAAGGAAGACAGTCCTGGCGCCAATCGAGTAAATTTAGCCGGTTGCATCAAGGTGAAGCATGCTCTTCGACCCGATTGATCTAGTTGGAGCCTTCGATGCCGCGGAGTTCGTACCGTTCTTTCAGCCTTTGGTGGAATTGAGAACTGGCCAGTTGGCGAGCTTTGAGGTTCTCGCGCGGTGGAACCATGCGCGATTGGGCACCATTCTGCCGGATGAATTCATTCCGACACTTGAACGAATCGGGCTGATCAACAAGCTTACGCAGGCCCTCCTTACGAACGCGTTTGCTTCGTCGGTTCTGGTCGATAGTGCATTGACCCTTTCTGTCAACATCTCTCCCATCCAACTGCTGGATTTCACTCTCCCGGACAACATTGCGGCGGCCGCTCAGCGCGGCGGATTTGCGCTCGATCGGCTGACCATCGAGATCACCGAGAGCGCTCTGGTCGACGATCTGCCGCGCGCCAAAGCGGTTGCCCAGGAACTCAAAGCGCTGCATTGCCGGCTTGCCCTGGATGATTTCGGTACAGGGTATTCGAGCCTGAAGCACTTGAACGCGCTGCCGTTCGATGAGTTGAAGGTGGATCGTGGATTTGTGAATTCCATGACGCGGATGCGCGACAGCCGAAAAATCGTCGCATCGGTCATCGGACTTGGCCAGAGCCTGGGGCTCACCACGGCGGCGGAGGGTATCGAGACGCAGGAGCAGGCCGACCTGCTTTTCAGGATGGGGTGCGACCTGGGGCAAGGCTGGCTCTATGGAAAGCCGATGCCGGCCGACCAGCTTGAGCGCCTGATTGAGGACACACCCCACGAAATCCCCGTCCGCGTGCCCGCCCTGTTGAGTGAGGGCTCCAACATGAGTGAAGTGTTGCCGGGGCAAAAGCTTGCGCAATTACAGGCCATTTATGACGGCGCACCGGTGGGCTTGTGTCTTCTCGATCGGAATCTGCGATATGTAAGCATCAATCGCCGGCTTGCGGAGATGAACGGAGTCCCTGTCGCAGCCCACCTGGGAAGAACCGTGGCGGAAATCATTCCCGATCTTTTTCCGACCGTAGAACCATTTATTCGTCGTGCGCTTGCCGGAGAGCCAGTGATTGGCGTTGAGATGGATAAGCCGGCGACGCATGCCGGGCAACACGACCGGCACGGAATGGTTTCTTACCAGCCGGTTCGCGATGAGGCAGGAGAAGTCCTGGGCGTTTCTGTCGCCATTATGGACGTCTCGGAACACAAGCGAATCGAAGTGGCTCTGCGAGAAAGCGAAGAGCGCTATCGCAACTTGGTGAGGCTTAGCCCCCATGTGACCTGGGTGTTGAATACCGTAGGAGAAGTCGTCGAGGCCAGCCCGCGGTGGGAGGTCATCACCGGCCAACCACTCGAACAGGCGCTCGGCAACGGCTGGCTGCGCGTGTTGCATCCTGACGATGTCGGCAGCACCGTCGAAGCTATTCACATCTCGCTTCGCACCGGGGAGGCGATAGACGTCAAGTATCGAGTCCGACAGCCAGAAGGGGAGTGGAAGTGGATGCGCTCGCGCGGAGCACCGCGCTTCGGGCCCACCGGAAAGCTCGTCTGCATCTACGGCGTGCTCGAGGAGTTTTACGAGCAGGAACCCTCAAAGATATTCTAGCCATCGACTCGCACGACCCTACCGCCCCAGCACCTGCTTCGCAATCGTAGCCAATTGCATATTCGACGTGCCCTCGTAGATCTTGCCCACCTTTGAGTCGCGAAAGTACTTTTCCGCCGGATAGTCGCGCACAAAGCCGTTGCCGCCGAAGACCTCCACGCACTGGCTGGCCACACGTTCGGCCACCTGCGACGCAAAATACTTGGTCATGGCGGCCTCGCGCACATAGGACTGCCCCGCAT
>WNGK01006024.1_pt1 | contig 13454 bp, 10 predicted proteins | sample 5400601 | NCBI WGS metagenome assembly WNGK01 (sample SAMN13153376, study PRJNA577476) | soil metagenome | isolation source: 60 cm soil or saprolite under Garry oak tree replicate 1 | place: USA:California | collected 2016-06-15 | reverse complement strand
GATAAAGTTCATAGCGCTGAGGTACAAGGTGCACTCTGATTCCGACCTTTCGACAATTGGAGATGAGCTTCTCGCTTTCCAGGCCCGGTGGCAGCGGCTCCACAACGATGAGCTCCTGCACCTGTTTTTTCTGCATCAGCCCTAAAATGCCAAAGGTCCGTATGGACATTGTTCCCGTAGGAAAGGTAGTGGCTCGGTTGGAAGGTTCGGAATCGCCGGGGAACAGGATGCCTTCCACTTCCATCGGCATTTCCCTATGCCTGGAAATTTTGCGCGCTAGGTCGTGTACGAGTTGTCCACTGCCGAGAATAACCACGCGCCGCTTCGTCTTAACGCCAGGTCGTGACGTGACCAGCCACCACGCCAAAGAACGGATGGCCATAAATCCCAATGGCAGCAGAGCTCCCATGTAAAGGAGCTCTGAACGTGAATCGTGTTTCTTCGAGAGGAATGCAAAGACCATCCGCGCACCAAGGATATAGAGGACCGCGGTTGTTATCTGAGCAAAGACAGTCGGGAACCATCGTTCGCCACCGAAGCCGTCCAATCTTTCTCTCAAGTAGAGGATCGTCCAAATCGAGAATGCTAAGAGAAACGCTGGCGCATGAGAGGCTGGTGGCAATCCCGCCCTTCCCAGAATCAAGCGGTCTTGCATTATCTGCGCGGCCTCGAGGACTGCCGCGATCCATAACAGATCAAGAGCTAGAATCGAATACCTCAGCTTCTGGTTCATAGATCCCGTTCTCCGATCAAGCGCTGGCTGGCTTGGCAAGCGTCTGTTCACATCGCGCTTGTTCCCATTCCCACGCTCCCCTGATGATTTCCTCCAGCTCAGAGTGGCGTGGCTCCCAACCGAACTCTTGCATGAGTTTTTTGGGGCTGGCGCACAAGACCGCAGGGTCACCTGGTCGCCTTGAGGCGTGGTGCACTCGCAAGCTCTTTTGGGTAAGCTTCTCTGCCGTTTGGCAGAGCTCTTTTACCGAATGGCTTTTGCCCGTGCCGATGTTATAGGCATGAAAGCCCGGCGACTGCATTTTCTGCAGGGCAAGCAAGTGTGCTTCCACAATATCCAGTACGTGTACGTAATCGCGCAAGCAAGTGCCGTCCCGCGTGGGATAATCCGTTCCGTAGATTTCAAAGCATTCCCTCCTGCCCGAAGCGGCTTGCAGCAGCAAAGGAATGACGTGCGTTTCTGGATCGTGTCGTTCACCCCAATGTCGCTGACCTCCACAAGCATTGAAGTAGCGGAATGCAATCACGCTCCAGCCATAGGACGCCGCATACCATTTCAAAATTTGTTCAAAGATGAGTTTGCTTTCGCCGTACGCATTCACTGGCTCCTTTACATGCTCTTCAGGAATTGGGATTACCTTGGGGGAGCCGTAGACAGCAGCCGAAGAGGAAAAGACAAATTTGCGGATCCCGCGCTTCCGCAGAATTTCCAGCATCCCTATTCCGGAAGCCACGTTGGCATCGAAGAAAGGCCCAGGATTGATTACCGACTGGGGAATCAGCGCCTTCGCGGCAAAATGGAACACCGCATCGAACCTCTCTTGAGCGAGCAAGCGTTCAAGCGCGTCAGCGTTGGCTATATCAAATCGGTGCAGGGTCACGCCTTGCGGAACCGCCTCAAGGTGTCCGGTCGACAAATCATCCACCACGTCCACGCAGAATCCTCTCGACACGAGTTCCGCACAGCAGGCCGATCCAACGTAGCCCGCGCCACCTGTTACCAAGATGCGATCCATTAAAACGCCCCTTCCCTCCTGAGAGCTTTCATTGGTGTCTCGAAGAGAATTCTCAAATCCATGCTCAGGCTCCAAGTTCCGATGTAATGAAGGTCCATACGGACCCGCTCTTCATAAGAGACGTTTTGACGCCCGCGGACCTGCCAATAACCTGTCAAGCCAGGCTTAACCGAGAGCAGGAGTTGCTTGTAGGGGCCATATTTGTGGAGTTCGGCGGCGGTGATCATGCGCGGTCCGACCAGGCTCATTTGCCCTCGTAGCACGTTGAAGAGCTGGGGCAGTTCGTCCAAACTGAGTTTTCTCAGAAAAGCCCCCACTCTTGTGATCCGCGGATCGTCTTTGAGTTTGAAATTGCGCTCAAACTCAACCTTTAGAGCAGGATTCGTGGCTAGAACATAGTCTGCATCTCGTGTCATGGTGCGGAACTTGAAAGCGTCAAACTCACCAGTGGTGCCGAGAACACGCCTTCGGTAAATGACGGGCCAACCATCATCAAGAATGACAAGCAGGCCGATGACGATGAAAACTGGAAAGAGCGCGACAACCAGAACACTAGCACCAAGCAGGTCGATGCACCGTTTGACAATGCGCTGGAGGTGTGGATTCCCCTCGGTGCGGAGATCTTTAAGAGAGCGGCAGTTTTCGAATCCGCGTTCGGAAGTGAACATCAAAGGGTCTCCCCGAGCTACCGCGACGACGATTCAGCCGCGGAACATTGTTGGGCGGATGGAAAGTCATTCTGCCCGTGCGAACTCACCGCATTTAGGGCAGGTACGCAGGCATCTTCCTGAATCCAAGCGCCGTCCCTGCGGCTAGCTTCGTAGATTCGATGGCGAACCATGGTAAACAAGGCGTGGGTAATACTGAGTTGAAAGTCCTCGATGATCTGCATGTTGTGTGCCGGGATAATGATGCAGAGGTCGCACAGCCCGGGCATCTTGCCCCCATTGAATCCAGTCAACCCGATGTTGAAAGCATTCAATTCGCGCGCCGCTTGCAGAGCTAGCAACACGTTGGGCGAGCATCCGCTTCCGCTTATCCCAAAGGCAATATCGCCAGGTTGCAGGAAGTTGCGCAGTTGCTCCGCAAACACCTGATCATAGGAGACGTCATTCGCCCAAGCAGTGATGAGCGGTATGTTGTCGGTAAGCGACAAAACCCGGAATCGCTTGTAGTGTTTCCCAGGCTGCGTGGTTCCCTTGCCGAGGTCACACGCAAAGTGCGAAGCCAAAGCGGCGCTTCCACCATTTCCAAACAAAAATACCCTTCGCTCTTGCTCGTACGCCCGATGAAGTGTATCGGCGACCAGTTCGATGTTCGCATACGGAAGTTCTGCGACAACCCGGCCGTAGTTCTCAAAATAGCTGTGAGAGTCTGTGGTTTCCGGGCGGCGCGTCAACCTGAGGACCAGCTTCGTGTTTAGCATTTGGCGTATCTCCTTGTGAGCGGGATCGTTGAGACTTGGCGCGGCTTTCTTAATTTGCAAACACCAAAAAGTGAATCGTGGGCAGTGGTGTGACGCACGCTTGCATCTGCAAAAGGCTTACAAGCTGGCCAGCATCATGAAAGTGACCAAGATCCGAAAAGAACCCCTCTGACCCATTTCACCGACTGTCTGAGCCTTTATCTAAGAGCATCTCAGGCCTGATTTGACGAAGTGTGGGGGTCCACGTGGCGGTTTGGCGGCGGTTCAAATAACGGAGCAAGCCAACAACCAGGGCGAGATTCATAGAGCAGAATGACAAGGGCAACGAGAACAAGCGTGTTGGCTTTCCGCTTTTTTTCAACAGATATCCCAAACCCGCCATCAAGTAGAAACCACACTGTCCGGCAAGCAACACAGCGTATTCGGGTTGCATGAGCAGCAAAATACTGCACAAGAATGCTGCCGTCAGCAGTACCGGCACAAACCAGCGCAGAGCTCGATGCGCTAAAAAGCAGAATGTCACTAAACCTTTGAGTGGATTGAAGCATTCCGGATTTGCGAACAAAGTTTGAAAATTGCCCGCGCCGATACGGACCCGACGAGCAAATTGTGCCGAGAAGGTTGGCGCAATTTCCTCGACCGCAACAGCCTCTGGATCATAGACGACACGATAACCCCGGAATCGGATTTCCAGCGGAATTTGGAAGTCTTCAACAATCGACTGCTTTCTGGGGCGGAAAAGCGAACGGCGGACAGCAAGCACAGCGCCGTTTCCGCCGAGCGAGCAGTTCAACCGGCTTTCTAGGATTTTCAGGGCTGATTCATATCGCCAATAGAGAAATTCTCCTCCCGGGTCCGCGCCAGGAGGGACTACCCGAATCTCCTCCCCACTGACAGCTCCCACTCGAGGATCAGCGAAATGCCGCACAAGATTGCGAATGCAATTGTTCTCAAGCATGGTATTGGCATCGGTGAACACCAAGATTTCTGCTGAAGTACGCCCTGTCAAATCACGCAACACTGCCAATTTCCCGCGCCGGGTCTCGAAGGAGAAAACACGAAGCCGACACGAAGGATTCTCCTTGAGAAGCTCGCTGGTCGAATCGACCGAAGCATCCAGTCCGAGCAAAAACTCCAGTTGATCAGGCGGATAAGGGGTTTCGAGCAAATTCTTCACCTTCGCTTGAATTACGGCTTGTTCGTTATATACGGACATCAAAACAGCCACGCGTGGAGCGTAATCCGGCTGGAACGGGCAACGCCGGTTGGCTCGGCGAACTAAGTAGAGGAAGTCTGACTTGGCCTGCGAGAATGTTGAAAAGACGAACAGCAACAGGGGATACCCTAGATAATGAAAGACCACTAGCGATAAACATATCCAGAAAACCAATTCCGTCACTCGTGTATCTACGGGGCTCAATTTGCGGCAGCGATTTGCGCTGTAGAAGAGGAATCACCATCGGGAGCAGCGGATACTCCCTGCAGTGCCCCAGTAGTTTGTTGAATCCCGACACCAATTCCCACTAGATAAAAGAAGTAGTATTCGTAGGCCAGGTGGGCGAAAAAAGCTCCAAATGCAAACGACAGAAGGCTTACTTGCGTGGCCCGTGCCAGGAGGTTTACTTCCCAGGCTTCCGGATTGTTAACCGATACCTTGTTCATTTTTTTGATGTTGCGCAAAGCCGTAAACAGCAGCCCAACGAACAGCAATAGCGCCGGAACACCCGCTTCCGAAGAAATCTCTGTGAACGTGTTATGGGTCCCGATCCATGCGCCGGGCACACCGAGGTCGTTTCCATTGGCGACCTCGAAGTTCCCAAGGCCCAGACCAAAAATTGGGGACTCGAGAGTGTATTCGATCGACCTGGTCAACACTGTCAGATGGCTCTCTTCGGATTCCCGTGCCGACGCCGCGACCTCGTTGGTAGTGGAGTCACCCGCGTCCCACATCGTTCCCAGCCGCTCCCAAAAGACTTGAGGTGCCAGGCTAAGGGCAACGACCAGCGCCAGAGCCATCGCCGCTCCAAGGAACCGCCCGCGCGAGTTGCCGCGTAACACTAGAAACCACGTCAATGCTGCAGAAAGCACCACGTCCAGAAAACCACTGCGGGAGGCGGTGAGCATCAGCATCCAAGTCATGGAGATAACCGCCGCAACCAGCAAGCTCGCTTCAAGAATAGAGCGTCGGACAACAAAGATCGCGGCTATGTACGGCATCGTCAAAGCTTCCGCAATGCCCAGGAAGTTCCACCCAAGTATTCCGAGATTGAAACCTAGCAGGCGTTCCCCGACCCAGATAGCCCGGGAAGACAGAAAAATCGAGATGCTGGTCACCACAAGTTCGCTGAGGATAACGGCCCAAAGCAGTTTTCGAATTCGTTCCACTGTTGTGAGCACCTGCGTGAGCAGGAAAAATATCAAGAGCGTTTTCAACCAGACATGCGTCAGCATCTGAAAGCTGCCGAGCCTCCATAAAGCGAAGGGCAGACCTGCGATATACCAACCGGTCAGCAGTAAGACGATTTTGAGTTCCCGCGTCCACTGCAAATCAATGTGGCCGGATAGAAGGCCGGCAAGGTATGTCAATCCTGCGCAAGCACCGAAAACAAATGTCAGATGAAGAGGAGCGAGAAACGGAAAGATATCCTCCGGCCGGGCAAAAACGGCAACGGTAAAGAGCAATAGGAAGAAAAAACTCCATGGGGCACGGTGATCAGAAAATTGTGCAGGGACGAAGTTCCGCTGCCAGTTCTCTCTATCCAACGAGAGCGACTCTGTACCGTTCACGTATTCACCTGAGCTGAGTAATGCGTTCACTAGGCGACCACCGCCAGGCTTCGAGGCCGCGTCAGTTCTTCCAGAATTTCTTCAAGCCTATCCACAACCACGTCCCAGCTGTACTGACTGACTACTTGAGTGCGGGCATGCGTTCCAATCAAATTTCGTAGGGACGGATTGCGGAGAAGCTCAACCACAGCGTGAGCGAATTCATCAGGCGGCTCCGCGATGCGAATTTCGCGGCCGTCGCAAAAAGGGAGGCCTTCGGCGCCGACCGGAGTTGCAACCACGGGCTTCCCCATAGCCATGGCTTCAGGGATTTTGATCCGGGTTCCTCCGCCCGCGCGCAATGGAACCACCACCACTTCCGCCTGGGCAAGATGGGGACGAACATCCGGAACCCATCCCGTGACTCGCACCCCTGGCTGCCGCGCGGCAGCGGCCCGTAAACGAGAGGAAGGATTGCGGCCGACAACCGAGAGGCTCGCATTCGGTATTGCGTCATGGATCCGCGGATACACCTCGCGCAAGAACCACATGATTCCATCTTCATTTGGATCCCAATCCATAGACCCCACAAAGACCAGGTTGCCTGCCTGCGCTTGACCGTCAAAAGGACGGAAGAAATCCGTATCGACGCCGGTCGGAAGCGTGGACACGTTCTTGACGCCAAATTCGTGACTCAAGGTTTGCTGATCCTGCTGCGATACCGCAATAATGTGGTCAAACGAGCGGCACACTTGGGCCTCAACGGTTCGCGTTTTCCTCCACTCGGAGCCCAAGACCAGCTTTCTTAGTGGATGTTTTTCGAGTTCCCATTTCCGCTTTCTCAATAAGAATTCAACATTATGCTGGAACACCAACCGCGGCCTTAACGGGGACTCCGCCAGCGGCGCAGCCGTGTGTAGAAAATCGCAAAAAATCAAGTTAAATTGCCTACGAGCTGCCAGTTCTTCCACCGTCGCGCGAAATCGTGGCTGATGGAACTTGGCTAAAAAGTACGGTAGAGCACTGCACTGATTCGTCAGAACCTCTCGGTAGAATCTCAGCGACCCCTTCGTGGCTTCTCGCCAGAACACGGGCGTGAAGCTTGCGAATGTGCTCCTCATTTTGGCTATAGCTGCGGCATCACGAATCGGATCGGCGAAAGAAACCGCGTGAATCTCAACTCTCTGCGCCAAACGCCCCAGGATGTTCAGCGACCGTATCTTCCCGCCTGTGTCCGGCGGAAACAGAGGGCGGGGTACCGTTAGTAAGACATTTATTGTCATCGTGCCAAAAGCTGCGAAGAAGCGGACACAACTCGGGGAAACGGCAAATCTGTTAAGCGTGAACGACCACTCCTCCACTCTGAGCCACTCGGGGTTCCCGCAAGTGACTATCACGGTCCAGGAATACACGGTTCCAAAGCTCAAAATTCAAGAGTCGCCAGCAACATTCAGTGGCGTGCGCGTCGCCATGGCGATGCGCTTCGAGAAGGCGTCGCACATAGCTTGTTTCGATCAGTTGGCGTTCCCTTGTGCGGCCATCCAAAAGGACTGCGGCGAGATCGTCAAACAACTGATACCGGAGCCACGGTCGAATTGGGGTCGGAAAGCCTTTCTTGCTGCGTCGAAGGACTTCGGGAGGCAGTCGATTCGCCATGGCTCGGCGGAGCAGATACTTCCCGGAAAACCTGCGCACTTTGTAGCGTGCGGGAATGCGCGCGGCAAACTCGACAAGTTTGTGGTCTAGAAACGGAACGCGGCTCTCGATGGAGGCAGCCATGCTCATCTGGTCTTGTTTCATCAGAAGCTCGACCAGATATGTCTTGATGTCGAGGTATAAGAGACGATTCAGCTGGTCTCTGCGGGTTCCGTCGGAGTGGTAAAACTGCATGGGGTTTGCGTAGGGATTAATTTCGCGAAGCTCCTGCCTCATTTCGCCGGTAAACAGCTCATCCTGCTGGTCCTGAGGAAACACGGAATAGAAGTTGTCGAAGTGGATTTTCTCGAACCTGTCCGGATAATAGAGGAAAGAATGCCGCAGTTTGCGCAGTATCCCGTCTGGGATCACTTCCGCGATCAGAGCCTTCTGAACTAGATCTTGCAGCGGGCCAGGGACCAGTCTTCGATAGAGTGGCCCAGCGCGCAGGTTCAAAAGGGCCGCACGATACTTCAAGTAACCGGCGAAGATCTCATCTGCGCCCTCACCGGTGAGCACGACCTTCACCTTCTCGCGAGCCAGGCGGGAGACATAATAGAGGGCTACGCTCGAGGGCCAGACGAGAGGCTCGTCTTCGTGCCAAATCAGTTGTGGCAAAGTCGCAAAGAATTCTTTGGGACCAAGGATTACCTCGTTATATTCAGCCCCGATGTGCTTGGCGACTTGCCGGGCGTAGGGAAGCTCACTGTATTCGTCTTCGGCATATCCTACCGAAAAGGTTTGGATGGGCTCTTTCCGGAGACCAGCCATCACGGCCGCGATCGAGCTGGAGTCGAGCCCCCCACTTAGGAAGACTCCAACTGGAACGTCGCTCATGAGGTGGCCGTGCACGGTTTCTGTGAATTGGTCTCGAAACTGTTCAACATACTCGGCTTCGCTGAGCTCGCATTTGGACGGCGAGACGTCCAAGTCCCAGTATTGTGTGATCCGAGGTCTTGTATCCTGATTCGTTAAATCGATCTGAAGACGATGTCCCGGCAGCAGCTTGCGAACGCCCTCGAAGAGCGTCTCGTCCGAAGAGATGTAGCCAAAGGTAAAGAATTCCGGCAGCGCGCGCCGATTGAGGCGCGGGTGGAAACTAGGAATTTCGAGGAGTGATTTGACTTCCGAAGCGAACGCAAAACGGTTCGCCACGATCGCGTAGTAGAACGGCTTTATCCCCAAGCGGTCGCGAGCGCAGAATAGCTTCTTCCGGCGTGTATCCCAGATTGCAAACGCAAACATTCCGCGCAGGTGATGTACACAATCCGCGCCGTATTCCTCATACAGATGCAGAATTGTCTCCGTGTCGCTGTTTGTCGCGTAGCGATGACCACACTGCTCCAGCACGGGGCGGAGTTCTCGATGATTGTAGATTTCGCCGTTGAACACGATCCATACGGTCCCGTCCTCATTCATCATCGGCTGGTGTCCGCCGGCTAGGTCGACAATACTCAGCCGCCGAAACCCGAATGCGATCGGACCAGCCTGAAACTCACCGTGGTCGTCAGGTCCGCGGTGCAGCAGGGTGTTGCACATTGCCTGCAGGTCTTCTTCTCTAAACCTGCCGCCGCGCAACTCGAGAACTCCACAAATCCCACACATGGTCTTGTTCTTCTTTTCTTAAGTGCGAATCTTCAGTAGGGATTAGCCAAGCTTACTCAATCGCAGGTTTGCACAGTTGGCTGTCTCAATCCCACCTCGACCGCGGGCGAGTCATGCCATCCGTGCTGTGAGTCCACTTCCCAAGTGCCAGATGTTCGCCGCCTGGCGGTTCTGGTCGTGTCGCAAAACCATAAGTCGCGGTAGTTGCAATCGAAGTGAATCTGTCCGCGCATTCGCTGAGAGTCCATTCGCCTCGCACCGGACCTTCAGCTGAGTTGAAAACCCGCCGTCCGCTGACTTCGACGAAAGTGCCGTCACAAATCACGATATGGCGCGGCTCGTCGTCCGCATCGGCAGCGCAGAACAGGAACTGCGCATCGCTCGCCCACGAGCCAATTTCCCAGGGCCCCGGCGCATTCGCGAAGAAGAACAAGTAGTTCGCCTTGCCGCTCGTGGAAAACCGATACGCTCGAGTGCCCACTCCCGAGCGCTCTCCTTCCAATGCGTGAAGAACACCTGCACTTGCGTTGACCCTTGGAGCTGGGATCAACAGCGTTACGAATTCGGCGGGCAATTGTGTGTCAGTGCTGAGCTGAAGAATCGGGGACGACTCTTTCCTGCCATACACCGGCGAATACCAACCCTCCAGTATCCGTTGTGAATAGTTCTGATTCGCACTGAACAAAAGGGCGAGATCCGCTTCGTTGTCGCCCACAAACTTGACTCCGCCCGGAATTGTCGAAATTGACCCGGGCGCAAAGTGCCAGGAGGCTTCCAGGTGATGTCTCCCTGCACCCTGCAATACATCTCGAATTAGCCAAAAAGATGACATTAGGCGGAAAACAGTACGAATGTGGCAAACGGGGTCGCTCAGCCGCCGGTACTCATCGTGCGACGCTGCAAGGAGATCAAAGTCCTTGCCGGTCATCCAGCATTCCACATTCACGGAAGGCATACCGTTCCACTTGAATGGGCCAGCCGATTCGAGCTGAGGCAAGTGGTCAATCTGCAGGGTATTGTGAGCGGCCGTTCCACGAAACCAGTCTCGATCGGGAGCAGAGTCGACGTAAGAGAAGGTGCCGGGATCGATAAGCAACATCTTCCCACCGACCGCCAACTGCACACTCAGCGCATCGGCATGACGATGCCCTAGCCGGCCGGTCTGTTGAGGGCCCACATCAATCACGAGTTGAGATTGCACCGGGTTCGAGCTCGACATCACGTAAATCCCGCTCGGCTCCAAACAAAACGACGACATCGCCCGTCGCGTAGAAGGCAGTTTTCCGAATCGGCTTACACCCTCGATTCCTAGGAGCCAAACAGTCTCTTCTCGAATGCCAGCGGCCGCCGCCTTAAAGTCAGGCCGGTCGAAAAGCGCCGCACCCGTGGCGAGCGGATCCACCAGGTTCCCGACACGATTGCGCCGTGAGTCAAATAGTCGTCCGCCGTCATCGTCTCCGAATCGAGGAAGAAAGCCTGCCTGACCCGTGGCGCTGATGACCTCAAGCATTTTTTCGATCGTTTGATCAAACTGAACAGGCGCCGGAATCCCATTTACGTGAGCGAGAATTCGTGCGTGAAGGAAAAAGTCGACCGCGTAAACGTGATAATACAGTGATTGTTCGAAGTGCATGCCGTCCGGCCGCACCTGACGCTCAGCTTCAGACAACACAATTTGCCACCCACGCTCTTGCCAGCGCCGAGCCGAATGCAGCTCAGGACACAAGGTGCCAATAAAAAACAGCCCTACTCCCTCACCAAGCAAATGGGTGTTTGGAGAAAAGTACGTAGATAGAAATCTTGACATGTGCCGAGCGTTGAGCGCCAAAGCGCGCTGAAGATCGAACGAAAAATGTTCCGGGGTGCCGGAGCAACCATTCAACAAATGCCAGACCCACAGCCAAGAAAGACTTCGGAATGCCACCTCAAGGCTGCTTGCCCAGTTAATTCCGATTCCGCACGGATTCTGCTCTTGCCAGTCATACCACTGGCGGAACAACTCCTGCGTGTAGCGACCCTCTCCCGTCAAACGATAGGCCTTGGCGAGCGTGACCAAGTGCTGATGACGACTGAGTTCCCAAGTCACCTTCGCGTCTCCGACCTGGTCAAAGTCTAGATAGGGCACCCGGAACCATGGGCGTCGAGGAGCGCGCTTGCCATGGATAGCATCGAGATGCCAATCGATCCTCATTCCGTAATCCACACCTTCGTACCCGAGGAGGTCGAACCGGTGCTCACAAATCTGATCCGCCTGGCTCACGATTTCCTCTACAACCTCGGGCAGCCGCTCGCGCAAGCAGCTTAATATTCCTGGCACTTCCGCGGGGGTGAAAAAGAAGCGACGGGAGCTTCTTGATTGAGGAAGACGGTCATCGCTAAGGAATGGGCCGCCGATTTGGCAAAGGACAAAGTCCCAGCGTTTTGCGAACTCCTGGCGGGTGCGCTCGCGCAATTCGTCCCAGCCCATTTCCATGATTCTCTTTCGGCGCTGCAACCAGCGATTACTAAGAGACATGGACCCAATCACTTCTCAGCCCTTCCATTTCGTGGACGGGAGTCCCGAGTAGCCAATCCACGGTTCGGGCGATGTTGTCTTCAACAGCTTTCAGCTGTGCATTTTTCTTAAACTGGTCGTACCGGTGGGTGAAGCTTATGAGCTTTGCGCACAAATCTGCAGCATCGCCTTCCCGATAAGTCGTTACGTTAGCGGGGCGATGGCCATTCTCACTCGCGATAACCGGTATGCCTAGAGCCAGGGATTCCAGCACCGAAGCAGCAACGCCGTCACACGCCGGGGTGCGAATATAGGCAAAGCATCGACTCAGCAAGGTCAAAAACTCGTCATGAGTGAGGTTCCCCAACAGGAGGAGGCTTTGGCGTTCTGGCGCTGGCCACCCGGCCACGAACTCGTTGGCTGCGGGCAATTCCTTGGACGGAAAGCCGAGCCAAATGAATCCTGCTTCCGGATGCCGCCGCCGGAATTGCAGCATTGCTTCCCGCAATGCAGGAAGTCGGTACTCGGGGCGGAACGAAACGTAGCAGAAAAACACGGGGTGGCGTGATTCCAAGAAGTCTTCTATTTCTCGAGCAAGCGGCGTGGGTTGGAACGCTAGATTCTGTTTTGAAAAACCTGGTATCACCGCTACGCGCTCTGCCGCAATGCCGTACTGTTCAATCGCGTGTTTGACAACCTCGTTGTTACACGAAATCTGTCCCGCAAGACGAAAAAGCAGTTGAAAGGCCCGATACACCCAACCTTCCTGCCGAGGAAAATACTTCTGCTGCAGACCACCACGCCAACTCAGAGCCACAGGCTGGCCGGCGAGTCTTCCTACTATGGCGGCGATCAAGGCCAGCATATAGCCGGGTCTAGACTGGCCGTTCACGTGCACCTGGAACGCAAAGCAGATCAGTTTACGCAAGTAGTCGAAGCCATTCTGAACGTCGATGTATTCACTACTCGGCTTTTTGCGGTTCTCGTTCAGATTGAGGACCTGGCACACATTTCCGCGGCGACGAATTTCTTCGACCAGCCCTTTGGTTTGCATCGCCCAACCGCAAACCGGTGGCGGGTAGTTGCCAATCTGCAGAATCCTTGCTCGCGGAAGTCCTTCGACAGTACGATTCACATCGCTCTCCAGAAATCTTTCAATGAAAAACGCCTTCTCCGCCGCATGCTACTGCTCTTAAACCAACCCCGCAATCTGGAAGAGGACTAGGCTGATGCCATCTGATGACAAGCCATTTCCTCGAGGGCGGCGGAACGGCTGCGGAGACAACGCAGATCAACAACCAACTGGTTGGGGCCGAGCATTGCTAATATCGCTTCCTCATCAAATGTCTTTGCTCCGACGACGAGAACCTCTGCACGCCTGACTACTTCTTCCAGATCAGTGGAGTCACCTTCGCCGGATTCACATCCACTTCCCACCACTCGATGACCCTTATGCGCTAGGCAGGCTGCAGTCACGGCGCCGCCGTCGCCCATTCCGAACACGCTAACCGTCTTCATAATCAGTTCTTCCCTCGCAGCGGTTGAGATTGTTGGTCAAGAAAGACTACGTCTGAATGCGATACACTTCCGAAATCTTTCATCCCGAGCATGGAGTTACTGTAAAGTTGTTCGAGTTCAGCAATGAGACGATCGAAGCCGAAGTGCGTTTGCATCTTCTCTTGCCCGGACCGCGAGAGCCTTCTGGCGAAGTCCGCGTCCT
>WNGK01005468.1_pt1 | contig 13460 bp, 8 predicted proteins | sample 5400601 | NCBI WGS metagenome assembly WNGK01 (sample SAMN13153376, study PRJNA577476) | soil metagenome | isolation source: 60 cm soil or saprolite under Garry oak tree replicate 1 | place: USA:California | collected 2016-06-15 | reverse complement strand
GTGGGATGGATCACGCTACCGATGCTCTTGTTCTTGTTGGCGATCGACATCGTGATTTTCCGCAGGGCGCTGCGGCCGCTGCTCAACGCGTCGGAAATGGCGAAAAAAATCAATCCGAAGAGAACAGACGTCCGTCTGCCGCCTGAAGAAATTCCCAAAGAAATTTTGCCCCTCGTGCAAGCGGTCAACCAGGCGCTTGATCGACTCGAGGCCGGATTCCGCGTTCAGCGGGAGTTCACCGCCGATGCGGCGCATGAGTTGCGCACGCCGCTGACCATCTTGCGCAGCCGCGTCGACACCCTGGCGGATCGAGGAATTTCCAAAGCGCTGCATCAAGATATCGAAGGCATGGCGCGCATCGTCAGCCAATTGCTCGACATCGCGGAATTGGAGACGTTCTCGATCGATCCGGCGGAGAAAGCCGATCTGCGAGCGATTTGTGCCGAGGTCGCGGAGTTCGCCGCTCCGTTGGCGCTGGCAAAAGGCAAGAATATCGCCTTGAGCGGCAGTGACGCATCCGTCTGGGTCAACGGCAATCCGGAAATGCTGTCACGAGCGATCCGTAATCTTGTCGAGAACGCCATCAACTATTCTCCGCCGGGAACGACCGTGGAGATCGTCGTCGAGAGCAACGGCATGGTGCGGGTTCTCGATGAGGGTCCGGGAATCAAAGAGGATGAGCGCGAGCTGATTTTTCAACGCTTCTGGCGGCGCGACCGGCGACGGACGGGAAACGCGGGGTTGGGACTTTCGATCGTCCAGCGCATCGCCGATACCCATGCCGCGACCATCAGCGTCGAGAATCGACCGACCGGCGGCGCAAACTTCTCACTGAGCTTTGCGCGAGTTGGTTAAGGCGCGGCGCGGCCCTTCGGTGCGGACATCCGACAGCGCGCGAGCTACCGCGTCGTCGATCTCCTTTCGAAGGCGACTTCGCTGCAGCTAGCTCTGCGTTAACGCGATCAGGCCGCTTCGGTGCTCGCCGGTTCGACGTGGCTGGGCTTTGTGATCGATACCGCAAGCACCCAAGAAACCCACAAGAACAGAAAATAGAGCGCAAGGAAGACGATGAGGCTGACCTGGCCGCCAAACTCGCGTTCGCTGAGGAGGCCGATGATATAGGCGGCGAGATCGCCCGCGATCATGAAGACGACGTAATAGACGATGAGCAACACGACAATTGACCTCTGATGCCGATTGCTTTGGCGGGCAACCCCCAACCGACGCGACAAGATGCGGCGCGCCGGAGGGTCGGCACTTCGGCGCGCGACCGGCACTGTTCAATATTTTCCTTACACACACCTGACAGCGCCGTCGGAAAACGCAAAAAACTGGGGGCGCGTGGTGTTCGACAGGTCTGCCGCTCGCTCCGACGTGCCCAGCGATCTCGGTGTGGAGGAGGGGATCTGTGCCCAGAAGGTCTCGCCTGGCGGAGCGAGATGCATCCATTCGAACGCCAGCGTCGTGTTTGCGGTTGACCTACTGCCCCGCCGGCGTGCGCAGGCCATGCCAGGCATCGCGCACCTGATGGTAGTGGACCTCCGGCGCATAGTCCGGGGTGTGGAGGCCGAGCGTCTTGACGTCGAGCCGCCCGGTGGCGCCGAGCAGCGCATAGGCGGCGATCACGCGGTCCCGTTGCGCACCGATCAGCCGCGCGCGGGCGGCCGTGAGGTCCTGCTGCGAGTTGAGGACCTCAAGCGTCGTGCGCTGGCCCGCCTGCGCTTCCTTCTGCACGCCGGCGAGCGCGATGGTGGCCGCGCGCACCTCCGCTTCGGCGGCGGTGAGCGCAACCTTTGCTCCCTCGAAGGTGACCCAGGCGCCGAGCACCGCGGTCTGGGTTTGACTGCGGATGAGCTCCAGCACGATGCGGGCCTGCATCGCGATCTCCTTGGCCTGTCGGATCTGTGAGGCCGCCAGCCCGCCGTCGTAAAGCGGCACGTTCGCTGTTCCCAGGAGCGAGGCGATATCGTTGGCCTTGGCGGTGAGCGTAGGATCGTTCTCCCATTGGCGCTGGACACTTCCCTGCACCGAGAGGGTCGGCAACAAGCTGCTCTCGGCGATCTTGGTGCCGAGTTGGGCGACATCGATGTCGTACATCGCCGCGAGGATGGCGGGATGCTCCTTGCGGCTGATTGCGAGCGCCTCCTCGCGCGTGCGCGGCAGCAGCCGGTCGATCGATTCCGCCGGCGCCAGCCGGCCGGGCGGCACGCCGATGACCTGGGCGTAAAGCGCCTGGCTGATCGCCAGCCCGACCTCCGCGGCGTTGAGATCGGCGAGCCCGCGGCTCAGCCGCGCCTCCGCCTGTGCCACGTCCGTCGGCGTCACGTCGCCGCCTTCCAGACGCGTCTTTGTGGTGGCGAGCGTCTCGCGCAGAAACGTCACATTGATGCGTTGGGCCTCGACCAGGCTCTGGTTGGCGATCACGTTGGTATAGGCGGTCACCGCGTCGAGCAGCACGCCTTGGCCGGTATTGCGCAACGCCTCGCGCCCCGAGAGCACCTGCGCTTCCGACTGGCGAACGGTGTTGGCGGTCTTGAAGCCGTTGAACAGGGTCTGCGATACGGTGAGCCCGACGGTCCAGGTGCGCAGCGTCGCGGTCTGAATGGTATTGTCGAAAAACAGCACTCGCACCTGCTGCAGGCCGCCGGTCAGGGTGGCCAAGAGTTGCGGCCGGTATCCCGCGAGCGCCTGCGAAACGCCTTCGTCGACGCCGCGCAGCCGCGCGCGTTCGGCATTGAGTTGCGGATTGTTCTGATAGGTGCGCACCAGCGCGTCCGGCAGCGTCTCCGCCCGCACCGGCTCGGCCAGCAAAGCGGTCACCGCGGCGGCAACAGCCGCGGCCAGACCGCTCGAGCCGAGGATGCAGCGCATCGCGGCCAGCGCAACGATGACGCGCGGCCGACCGTTCGCACGCAATACGCTGACCGCTACGCGCATCGATACGACCCGAACTTCGACAAATCGGCTTGGATGCCCCCGCGGAAACAATTGCAGGTTCCGCCCCCGGCCGCCAGTTGTTTTCCTGGGCTGGCTGGGGAAGGCAATTAGTTCCTTGAATTGCGGCTTAAAGCGGTCCGTTCCGCCCCATGGCGGGAGGCCTGTGAGATTTGACATCGGGCGCAGAGGCGGGTTTCTCTGCCGCCGCCAGTAAGCCACCTGTAAGGAAACCGGACTAGGCATGGCCAATCTCGTCTACCGCCGGCGATTCACCGTCGAATGGGGTCATTGCGACCCGGCCGGCATCGTGTTCAACAGCCATTTCTTCGAATTTTTCGATTGGAGCGTCTGGCTGCTGTTCGAAACGGCCCTGGGCGTGCGGCCGAATGAGTTGGGAACGGCCTTCGGCATCGTGGGCATTCCGCTGGTCGACGCCAAGGCCCGCTTTCTCAAGCCCGCCAAGTTCAACGATGTCGCCGACATCGCCTCCGAGGTCAGCGAATTCCGGCGCTCGAGCTTCGACGTGGCGCATCGCATCTCGATCGGCGGCGAGCTTGCCGTCGAAGGCAGCGAAACGCGGGTATGGGCCGGGCGCGACCCGAAGGATCCGGTCAAATTGAAGGGCATACCGATCCCGGCCGCGGTCGTGGCGCGGTTCCGGGCCGCAGCTTAGAGGCTCTCGTGCAGCAAATTCCCGATTGCGGGTCTGGCAGAGCGCGTGCCGTTGGGCGCATGTCCAGGCGTTGAGGACGTCCCGTTGATGAGTGAAAATCTGTCGCTTGGCTTTGACCTGCGGTTCGAGGACCTTTACGGCCGCGACGGCTTGGTGCGGCTCGACGGCTGCTTCGTCGATTTCCTCAAACGCCGCAATGCGGACCTGCACAATCGGCTGATGGCCGCGCGCGCGGCACCGGAACAGCTCGCCGGCAAGGCGGAATCCGATCTCATCGTCGAGCTTGCGCCCGAGTTCGAAGACTTCATCGCCGAACTCTTCGGCATTGCCCGCGAGGTCGATGCGCTGCGCTCGCGCCAAGACGCGCTGGCGCCGCTCTACACGGTGAAGCGGTTGTTCGTGCAGCGCCGCGCGGCGAAAAAATACGGGCCGGATCAAGCCGCGACGTTCGACGGGCAAGCGTTGCGCGAGCAGCTCGAACCGCTGCTCGGCGGCGAGCTCACTGAGTTGCACTTCGCCCAGCGGGTCGATGCCTGGATGAAGGCCGAGGCGGAGCACGCCGCCGCGCTCGACCTTGCCGCGCGCTACGCCGCCTGGGCGACGCACACGCCGCAGGGCCGGCGCCGGCATAAGGGCGGCATCCTGTTCAAGATCCCGCACAAGATCGATCCGCACCATCTTATTGCGGTCGAGACCGAAGTCGTCGATGGCGTGGCGATGCTCAAGCTGCCGCCCGCGCATCGCCGTGCGCGCGACGGTTTCGCGCTGACCGATCCCGGCACCGATCTCACCGGCGCGCTCGATCACGCCAACTACTGCATCTGGTGCCACAACCAAGGCAAGGACTCCTGCTCGAAGGGGCTCAAGGAGAAGAGCGGCGAGTTCAAGAAGAGCGCGTTCGGGGTCGTGCTCGCAGGGTGCCCTCTCGACGAGAAAATTTCCGAGATGAATTTGGTCGAGGTCGGCGGCCATACGATCGGCGCGCTCGCTATCGTCGTGGTCGACAACCCGATGTGCGCCGCAACCGGCCACCGCATTTGCAACGACTGCATGAAGGCCTGCATCTATCAGAAGCAGGAGCCGGTCGATATTCCCCAGGTCGAGACGCGCATTCTCAAGGACGTTCTGGCGTTGCCCTGGGGCTTCGAAATCTACGGTTTGCTGACGCGGTGGAATCCGCTCAATTTGCGCCGGCCATTGCCGAAGCCTGCGACCGGCCGCAACGTTCTGGTCGTGGGGCTCGGGCCCGCGGGCTTCACGCTCGCCCATCACCTCATGAACGACGGCCACACGGTCGTCGCGGTCGACGGGCTCAAGATCGAGCCGCTCGACGCCGACATTTCGGGCGTCGACGTCGGCGGCACCCGCACGCCGGTCCGTCCGATCCGCGATGCCGCCGAGTTGCGCGAGCCGCTCGATGCCCGCGTCATGGCCGGGTTCGGTGGGGTGGCCGAATACGGCATCACCGTGCGTTGGGACAAGAATTTCCTCAAGCTCATCCGCCTGCTGCTGGAACGACGCCGCGAATTCGCGATGTTCGGCGGCGTGCGTTTCGGCGGCACGCTCACCATCGACGGCGCCTTCGCGCTCGGCTTCGACCATATCGCGTTCTGCGCCGGGGCCGGCCGGCCGACCATCGTGCCGATGAAGAACGGGCTTGCCGTCGGCGTGCGCCAAGCCTCCGACTTCCTGATGGCGCTGCAGCTCACCGGCGCCGCCAAGACCGACAGCCTCGCCAATCTGCTGGTGCGCCTGCCGGTCGTCATCATCGGCGGCGGGCTCACCGCCATCGACACCGCGACCGAGGCGCTCGCCTATTATCCGCTGCAGGTGGAGAAGTTCCTCAGTCGCTACGAAACGCTGATCGCCGAGCGCGGAGAGGCGGCGGTGCGCGCCGACTGGACCGCCCAGGACGCGGAAACCGCATCCGAGTTCCTTGAGCACGCGCGGGAACTTCGCGCCGAGCGCGCGTCGGCCGCGCGCGAAGGCCGCAAGCCGCGGTTCGCGGAGCTCATGCGCCGATGGGGCGGCGCCACCATCGTCTATCGGCGGCGCATGATCGATTCCCCGAGCTATACGCTCAACCACGAGGAGGTTGCGAAGGCGCTGGAGGAAGGGATCGGCTTTGCCGAGCGGTTGACGCCGCAAGAGGTCCTGCTCGACCGCTTCGGCTGCGCCCGGGCGCTGCGCCTCTCGTCCCAGGCGCAAGCCGACAGCGATCCGGCCGCTGCGCCGCGCGACGTCGTCCTGCCTGCGCGCACGATTCTGGTCGCGGCCGGCACGCAACCCAACACCGTGCTCGGCCGCGAGGAGCCGCGGCACGTGCAGATCGACGGCAAGCATTTCCAGGCGTTCGACGAGGACGGCCGTAAGGTCACCCCCGAGCGCATCACCAAGCCGTCTGCCGCCCATGTGCTCATGAACGTGCGCGCGGACGGCCGCGCCATCAGCTTCTTCGGCGATCTGCATCCCTCGTTTGCCGGCAACGTGGTCAAGGCGATGGCGAGCGCCAAGCAGGGCTATCCCGTGGTCAGCCGGATGCTGGAGCGGCGACAAGGGCCCACCGTCTCTCCGGCGACGTTGATCGCTCGTCTCAACGACGAACTGCGGCCCGTCGTGCACGAGATCAACCGGCTCACGCCCACCATCGTCGAGGTCGTGGTGCGCGCGCCGATGGCTGCGCGCGCCTTCGAGCCCGGGCAATTCTACCGGCTGCAGAACTACGAGACGCTGTCGCGCGACGCCGACGGCACCCGGCTCACCAAGGAGGGGCTCGCGCTGACCGGCGCCGCGGTCGATCGCGAGCGCGGCCTGCTGTCGACGATCGTGCTCGAAATGGGCGGCTCGTCCGACCTGTGCGCGCAGCTTGCGCCGGGGGAACCGGTCATTCTCATGGGCCCGACCGGGCACCCGACCGAAACGCCCGGCGACGAAAGCGTGCTGCTGATCGGCGGGGGACTCGGCAACGCGGTGCTGTTCTCGATCGGGCAGGCGCTGCGAAGGAACGGCAGCCGCGTGCTCTATTTCGCCGGCTACAAGCGCGCGATCGACCGTTACAAGGTCGAAGAGATCGAGCGGGCGGCCGACGTCATCGTGTGGTGCTGCGACGAGCCGCCGGGCTTTCGCGCCGCGCGGGCGCAAGACAAAGCCTTCGTCGGCAACATCGTCGCGGCGCTCGACGCCTACGGATCGGGCGCGCTCGGGGAAGCGCCGATCCCGCTCGGCGAGGTCGATCGCGTGATCGCCATTGGCTCCGACGGCATGATGGCGGCGGTCTCCCAGGCGCGGCAGGGAATGCTCGCGCCGCATCTCAAGCCCGGGCACAAGGCGATCGCCTCCATCAACTCGCCGATGCAGTGCATGATGAAGGAAATCTGCGCGCAGTGCCTGCAGGTCCATCGCGACCCCGTAAGCGGCGTCGAAAGCGTGGTGTTCTCCTGCTTCAACCAGGACCAGGACCTCGATCGCGTGGACTTCGACAATCTGCGCGCGCGGCTCAACCAGAACGGTGTGCAGGAAAAGCTCACGCGGCTGTGGATCGACCGCTCGCTGCGGCATCTGGGCTTGCGGCAGACGGCGGCGGAGTGACGAGCAAGCAGTTGGAACTCCCCGCCGCCATCGACCTCTTGCTTGCTTGAGACAACAAAGATTGCATTGAAATTCCGCTTATTCCCGCGAAAGCGGGAATCCAGGAAGAGCTGGGTTTCGCTTTCGCGGGGACGATGGATTTACACCGATGCCGGTTGCCACGGCTCGGCTAGCCATGGTCACACCGTCTTCGCCATGTCGCGCAGCTTGAATTTCTGGATTTTTCCGGTCGAGGTCCGCGGCAGTTCGGCGAACACGACGTAGCGCGGGCATTTGTAGCCGGCGAGGTTCTTGCGGCACCAGGCGATGATATCCTCCCGCGTCGCCTTCTCGCCCGGCTTGAGCTCGATGAAGGCGCACGGCGTCTCGCCCCATTTGTCGTCGGGCTTAGCCACCACGGCGGCGGCCCCCACCGCGGGGTGCTTGTAGAGCGCGTCCTCCACTTCGATCGAGGAAATGTTCTCGCCGCCGGAGATGATGAGGTCCTTGGAGCGGTCCTTGAGCTGGATATAGCCGTCGCGATGCATCACGCCGAGGTCGCCGGAGTGAAACCAGCCGCCGGCGAACGCCTTCTCGGTCGCCGACTTATTCTTGAGGTAGCCCTTCATCACCACGTTGCCGCGGAACATCACCTCGCCCATGCTCTCGCCGTCCCACGGCACCGGCTTAAGCGTGTCGGGGTCGCGCACGTCGAGCGCCTCGAGCGGCACGTAGCGCACGCCCTGGCGCGCCTTCATCGCCGCCTGCTCGGACGGCGACAGCGCGTCCCAGCCGGTGCGCCATTCGTTGACGGCGGCGGGACCGTAAGTCTCGGTCAGCCCGTAGAGATGGGTGACGTTGAATCCGGCGGCCTTCATCGCTGCCAGCACGGCTTCGGGCGGCGGCGCCGCCGCGGTGAAGAACTCGACCACGTGCGGCAGCGGCTTCTTCTCGTCGGCCGGCGCATTGAGCAGCGTCGCCATCACGATCGGCGCGCCGCAGAGATGCGTGACCTTGTGGCGGGCGATGGCGTCGTACATCGCCGGCGCGCGCACCTGGCGCAGGCACACATGGGTGCCGGCGACCACCGAAATCGTCCACGGGAAGCACCAGCCGTTGCAGTGGAACATCGGCAGCGTCCAGAGATAGACGCTGTGCTTGTCCATGCTGCCGGTGAGCACGTTGCCGATGGCGAGGAGATAAGCGCCGCGGTGGTGATAGACCACGCCCTTGGGATCGCCGGTGGTGCCGGAGGTATAGTTGAGCGAGATCGCGTCCCATTCGTCGTCGGGCATTTTCCAGGCGAAGTCGGCATCACCCGCCGCGAGAAAATCCTCGTAGTCGATACCGCCCAGCCGCTCGCCCGGGCCGGTGAACTCGGGATCGTCGTAATCGACGACGAGCGGCTTGCCTTTGGCCAGTGCGAGCGCCTCCTTCGCAAGCTTCGAGAACTCGCGGTCCGCGATCAGCACCTTCGCTTCGGCGTGGTCGAGCTGGAAAGCGACGGTGGCGGCGTCGAGCCGCGTGTTGATGGTGTTGAGCACCGCGGCGGCCATCGGCACGCCGTAGTGGCATTCGAGCATCGCGGGCGCGTTGGCGAGCAAGACCGAGACCGTATCGCCGCGCTTGATGCCGCGCTTCGCCAGCGAAGACGCAAGCCGGCGCGCACGCGCGTAGAATTCGGCGTAGCTGCGCCGCAGCGGTCCATGAACGATGGCGGTGTGGTCGGAAAACACGGCGGCCGCGCGCTCCAGGAAGGTGAGCGGAGTGAGCGGCTGGAAGTTCGCGGGGTTGCGGTCGAGATCGATCTCGTAGGGCGTCATGTTCGGCCTGCCGCGCTTAGCTTACGAACGGCAGGCCTTGCGATCAATCCGCGACAGGATCGGGTCGGGTCCTAGCGGTCGCCTGTTGCAGCGGGCCCATGGTGGACCCGGCACCGGGCGCAAATGCCGGCACCGAACCTGAGGGCTTTACTCTTCGGAAGGGCTTTGAACCTCAGCTTTCTTTGCCTCTTGCGGTTCTGCCACAGGTTTGCTGCGTCGCTCCGCCTCAAGAGTGCCGCGGCCCTCTAAATGGTTCTTGGGTGCATGGTTCGTGGGTGCCGCGTACTGCATGGCTGGCCGCCCCGGCGGCGTGTTTGCCCACCCCGGGACGATGTCTTCAACTCTGCTGCTGCCCGAACAAGCGCTGAGCAGCGCACCGAAAATCAATAATGCAGCAATGCGCATCATGACAGGTGGCTCTACCGCTGCTCAAGCACGAGCGGACTATCTCGTGAAATCGAGCAACGCTAGGTCCCTAAGGCGCGTTGCATCACGCTCTCCCCGATCCATGTGTCGAAGGATGAGCAACGCCAGTTTCCTCCTCACCCTCTCATGATCTTTCAGATCTGGAGGGAATGACTGGCAGGCAGTATCGAATGCAGCACCCATCATTTTCAGGGTTTCGGGATCGTAGACATATTTGACGTTGCTGAATGAGGGCATCTCGCCCTCCCTATTTCCGCCCCTGCAGGCACTGCTGGCGCTCGAGACGAACAAAGCGCCGCTCCCTTGTCCTACATTCAAGACGTTTGTGAAGATTGTAAGTCCAACCCCTGACGAGGAACCAGCCTCGGAGCCGCAGTTCCCGAAATGGAACCAGGGGGGATTCATTTCGTAGCCGGCGATTAGCCTGCGAAAGCGGGGCCTCAGCGGGTCGCAATGGCTTGCGGCAGCGGGATGTCCTTCTCCGCCATCACCGCGCGCAGGCGGTTCGGATAGTCCGTAATGATGCCGGCGACGCCCATCTGGATCAGGCGCTCCATGTCGGAACGCTCGTTGACGGTCCAGGGGATGACCTTGAGCCCGAGCGCCTTTGCTTCCGCAAGCGACGCCGCGGTCACGTCGCGATGGTTGGGCGACCACACCGAACAGCCGGCCGCGGCCACCAGCCGTGGCACTGAGCCGGCAAAATCATCGATGTCCAGTCCCGCCGTCCATGGCGACGCGCCCGGCCGCCCGCGCTGCAGGGTGTCGCCGCTGCCTCCATCGATGCTCAGGCAGACGCGCTCGATCTCCGGCGCGATGCGGCGCGCGATCACGAGCGTGCGCCAATCGAAGGATTGAATGCTGACCCGTGCGCTCAGTCCCGCCTCGCGCACCGCTCGCACCACGGCAGCGGCAAACGTCTCCGGGTCCGGCGTGTCGGCGCCCGACGTCGGCGTCAATTTGGTTTCAATATTGAAGCGGACATGGTCGGCCTTCGCCTGCCGTGCCAGGTCGAATACCTCCATCAATGTCGGTATGCGGATGCCATCCATTCCCCGCTGCTCCGGAAAGGCCGCGGCGTAGGCCGTTCCGGGCTTCAAGCGTCCGACGTCATAGCGCTGCAGCTCTGCCAATGTGAGCGAACGGATCGCGGGCCCCTCGGCGTCGAGAAACTTGCCGTCCGGGGCGCGGGTATGGTCGGGGTTGAGACGGCTGTCGTGGCTGACGACGAGAATCCCATCGCTGGTCATGGCGAGATCGAGCTCGAGCGTCGTCACGCCGATCGACAACGCCATGGTGAAGGCTGGGAGCGTGTTTTCCGGCGCCAAGCCGCGTGCGCCGCGATGACCCTGCAGGTCGAACGCGACGGCCGCCGAACACAGGACGAAGCTGACGGCGACGATCGCGGCTGCGCTGATTTTAGCCATGGGCGCGCTCCGAGCTCGCGCACCAGCGTCGAGCGGCCGATGCTTACGACCCCTGCGAGACGCTATTATGACGCCGTCACCCCCACATGAATGGCGCTGGCGCCTTGCCAGATCAAAGCCAAGGAGATGAAAAACATCAGCAGGTAGGTGATCCGGTAGAATAGTTCGGTCGGCGTCCGGCGCGCGAGCCAGAGGCCGAGAAAGTTGGTGGCGACCGCGAACGGCAACAGCACGGCCGAGGTCGCCAGCGTCCGCGGCGAGAACTGGCCGAGCGCAAAATAAGGCACGAGCTTCATCACGTTGACCAACGCGAAGAAGATGATGGTCGTGCCGATCAGCGTGAACTTGTCGAGCCGCTGGGGCAAAATGTGCACCTGGTATGGCGGGGCGCCGACCTGAATGATGGTCGAGGTGAAGCCCGCGAGCGAGCCCCAGAACATGCCGGCCGGCACGCTCGGCCGTCGCGGTTGCGCCGGCACCTTGCCGAAGGTGTTGTAGAGCGCAAAGCAGACGCCGGTCACGCCGACCGCGATCTCCACATAGGCGTTCGGCACATAGGCGGCGAACAGCCAGGCCGCGCCGACGCCGACGACGGAGCCGGGGAGCAGCACTTTGAGATTCCAGGCGCTCCATCGGCGGCGGTAGGTCCACACCGAGATGACGTCCTGGCACAGCACGATCGGCAGCAGGATCGCCGCCGCCTGCAACGGCGGCATGGTGAGCGCAAGCAGCGGGGTCGAGATCATGCCCACGCCCGCGAAGCCGCCCTTGCCGAGACCGAGCGCCACGATGGCGGGAATCGCGAGCAGATAGAACAGGGGATCGGTGATCACAGCCGCCACTTGGGAAGCGAGGCGAACGGGGAAACGCCACGATTTGATTCGGATCAAAGCGCAGCCGCGCCGCGCGCGCCAGCGTTCTGGCGCGTGGGCCGTTGTGCGCGCGACGCGGCTTGCAAACGCCCCGCGCGCGCTCACAATGGCGCCAAACAACGGGCGATGTGCCCGGCCTCCTCCCGCACTGCGTGCGGCCGTGCCTCGGGACGAGGTCGTCAGCCTCAGGGAGCAGCGCCATGGATGCCCGTGCGAGCCGCTATCACGACGTCTACGCGCGCTGGCAGCGCGACCCGCAGGGCTTTTGGGGCGAAGCGGCGCGGGATATCGACTGGATCGAGCCGCCCAAGCAGGTGTTCGATCCCAATGCCGGCGTCTACGGGCGCTGGTTCACCGGCGGCGTCTGCAATACCTGCTGGAACGCGGTCGACCGCCACGTCTTGAGCGGGCGCGGCGAGCAGCCGGCGATCGTCTACGACTCCCCGCTCGCGGGTCAAAGGCGCACCATCAGCTATCACCGCCTGCAGGTGGAGACGCAGGTGCTGGCGGCGATCTTGCGCAATTTCGGCGTCGCGAAAGGCGATCGCGTCGTCCTCTATATGCCCATGGTGCCGGAGGCGGTGATCGCCATGCTCGCTTGCGCGCGCATCGGCGCCGTGCACTCGGTGGTGTTCGGCGGTTTCGCCGCGAATGAGCTCGCGACCCGCATCGACGACGCCAAGCCGAAGCTCATCCTGTCGGCGAGCTGCGGCCTCGAGGTCGGCCGCATCGTCAAATACAAGCCGCTGCTCGACGAGGCGATCTCGCTCGCCCGCCACAAGCCCGACGCCTGCCTCATCCTGCAGCGCCCGCAGCAGGAGGCCGCGCTCGTTCCCGGCCGCGATCACGACTGGGCGAAGCTGCGCGACGAGGCGATCGTGTTCGCGCGCTCGGTCTACGATTGCGTGCCGGTGGCGGCGACCGATCCGCTCTACATCCTCTACACCTCGGGCACGACCGGACGGCCCAAAGGCGTCGTGCGCGACAATGGCGGCCACATGGTCGCGCTCAAATGGTCGATGCAGAATCTCTACGGCGTCGAGCCGGGCGAGGTCTATTGGGCCGCCTCCGACGTCGGCTGGGTGGTCGGCCACAGCTACATCGTCTATGCGCCGCTGCTGCACGGCTGCACCTCGATCCTGTTCGAAGGCAAGCCGGTGGGCACGCCCGATGCCGGGGCGTTCTGGCGCGTGATCACCGAGCATGGCTGCGTCGCCATGTTCACGGCGCCGACCGCTTTCCGCGCCATCAAGAAGGAGGATCCGCAGGGCAAGCTGCTCGCGCAATACGATCTGAGCAAATTCCGCACTCTCTTTCTCGCCGGCGAGCGCGCCGATCCCGACACGGTTCAGTGGGCGGAGAAGCTCCTCAAAGTGTCGGTGATCGATCACTGGTGGCAGACCGAGACCGGCTGGGCGATCGCGGGCAATCCGGTAGGCCTGGGGCAGTTGCCGGTGAAGTACGGCTCGGCGTCGGTGGCCATGCCCGGCTACCAGATCGACATCGTGGACGATGCGTGCAAGCCGGTGGCGGCCAACAAAATCGGCTCGATCGTCATCAAGCTGCCGCTGCCGCCGGCGTGCCTGCCGACGCTCTGGCAGCAGGACGAACGCTTCAGGGAGAGCTACCTCGCCGAATTTCCCGGCTACTACAAGACGGCGGACGCCGGCTTCAAGGACGATGACGGCTACATCCACGTCATGAGCCGCACCGACGACATCATCAACGTCGCCGG
>WNGK01005467.1_pt1 | contig 13460 bp, 9 predicted proteins | sample 5400601 | NCBI WGS metagenome assembly WNGK01 (sample SAMN13153376, study PRJNA577476) | soil metagenome | isolation source: 60 cm soil or saprolite under Garry oak tree replicate 1 | place: USA:California | collected 2016-06-15 | reverse complement strand
CTCAGCGCACGACGGTAAACACCGAAAGTAAGTTGTTACTGCTGACCCACGCTTTCGAGTATTGGCGGTGTATCCGGGTCGAGCTCGTCACGGACGTCCTTAACCAACAGTCGCGCACAGCCATTCTTCGTTTGGGCGCGAAGCAGGAAGGCATCCTGCGCAATCACATGATCATGCCCAGCGGTCGCATCCGCGATTCCGTTATCTTTAGCATCATCGCGGAAGAGTGGCCGCAGGTGAGGGCGCGGCTTAAGTCTAAGCTTGGGCAAGGCGTGATATGAAGGTTGCGATCATTGGAGCCGGCGGTCTGGTGGGAAGCGAATTCGCGCGGCATTTGTCCGCTCGTCACGATGTCTTGTCCCTCCGACATCCCGACCTCGACATCAGTGACGGCGAAGGCGTCACGCGTGTAATTGTTAAGGAACGTCCCGCGTTGATTATCAATTGCGCCGTGCTGGGAGTGGACGCCAGTGAATGCGATCCGTCGTTGGCGTGGTCGGTGAATGTCGCAGGCGCGGAAAACCTGGCAAAGGCAGCGAATGCCGTCGACGCTGAGTTTCTTCAACTCAGCAGCAATTATGTTTTTGATGGCGCGCGGTCCAGAGATTCGCCTTATACGATCGAGGATGTTCCAGCGCCAATCAATACTTATGGGCAAACCAAACTCGCGGCGGAACGCGCCGTGAGCGCCGCCAATGAACGGTGCTTCATAGTGCGGACGTCCTGGGTTTTTGGCGCCGGCAGGAAAAACTTTTTCAGCTCCGTCCCGCGTTCTTTGAGCGCGGCGCAGAAGATTCGCGCGATTACTGACGTCTGGGCAAGCTCGACTTACGTTCATGACCTGGTGCCAAGGGTCATGCAAATTGTCTCTCTCCGTCACTACGCTACGTACCATGTGGTGAACAGCGGGCTTTGTTCATATTATGAATTCGCTGTTGAGGCCGTCCGCATTCTCAACCTTTCGGAGTCCGAGTTGATGCCGCTAATTGAGCCAGTCGAGTTATCTGACCTTCGGCTTCAAGCTCAGCGACCGCGCTACAGTCCGTTATCTTGCAGAGTTTCAGAAGAGATCGGACTGGCGCCTCTGCGAGATTGGCGCACGGCCCTGGCACAATACGTTCGGACACTTGGTTAGGGAGTAATGTCTCGGAGAAATCCATGAAGATCACCACTGCACTCTTCTTACTGTTCATCATTTTCAACGGCTGCCTGGCGCAAACGCCTCCGTCCGATCGCCAACAGTTCATCCGTGTCGAGGCGCCGGTAATCGCTTTAACCCATGTCCGCGTGATCGACGGCACCGGCGCCGCGCCGCTCGAGGATCAGACCATTGTGATTAGCAACGGCAAGATCCAATCAATTGCCCTGAGCGCAACTGCGAGCGTGCCGCCTGCCGCCCAGGTACTCGATCTAAAAGGCTACACCGTCCTGCCGGGATTGGTGGGCATGCACGACCACATGTTCTTTCCCATGGGCGGCTCGCCGCCAATGTATTCGAACATGGGCAGCAGCTTCCCGCGCCTCTATCTCGCCCTCGGAGTTACGACGATTCGCACTACCGGCAGCGTCGTGCCCTACACCGACCTTGAGATCAAGAAGTTGATTGACGCCGGCCGCATGATCGGGCCCAAGATGCACATCACGGCGCCCTACCTGGAAGGCGCGGGAGCATTCACGCCGGTGATGCACGAGCTTACCGGGCCCGAAGACGCGCGGCGCATGGTGAACTTCTGGGCTGATCAGGGCGCGACCTCTTTCAAGGCCTACATGAACATAACCCGCGACGAGCTGCGCGCGGCGGTAGAGGAGGCGCACAAACGCGGACTGAAAGTTACCGGTCACCTCTGCTCGATCGGCTTTCGCGAAGCCGCGGAGATGGGCATCGACAATCTTGAGCACGGCCTGCTTCCCGATTCGGAATTCGTTCCCAACAAGCAGCCTGACAAGTGTCCGGGCGCTGCGGTCAGCGCCAGCCTCCGCCAACTCGATCTCAACAGCGATGCGGTGAAAGAAACGATCCGCACTTTGGTAGCGAAGAACGTCGCGCTCACTTCGACGCTGCCGGTCTTCGAAGCCGGCGCGCCGTTAACTCAGAGCGGCATCGGCGCATCGAGCGCGCTTTTGAATCCTCGCGTGCTCAACGTGATGAACACCGACGCGCGCGTGCGTTACCTGACGGCGCGCTCGCGCATCGCGGCCGATTCGCCCGCGGCGGCGCTGGTACGCAAGTCGATGGAGTTCGAACGCGCGTTTGTTGCGGCGGGTGGCTTACTAATCGCCGGCCTCGATCCGACCGGCAACGGCGGCATCGTCGCAGGTTTCGGCGATCTGCGCGAAGTCGAACTGCTGGTCGAAGCGGGTTTTACTCCTGTCGAGGCAATCAAGATCGCCAGCTTCAATGGCGCAAAGTTTCTCGGCGAGGACCGGTCGCTAGGCTCGATCGCCCCCGGCAAACAAGCTGACCTGATGGTGGTAAAAGGAAATCCCGCCGCCAAGATCAGCGACATCGAGAACGTCGAGATCGTTTTCAAGGACGGTGTCGGCTACGACTCAGAGAAGTTGATCCAATCGGTGCAGGGGTTGGTGGGAATACGATGAGTGGTACTCAGCCGATTAATTAGCCGCAGATTAACGCGGATTACGCAGATCACAATCAGAGAGGCATTTACACGATTCTCTTTAGCCTCCACTTATCAGGTTTGATTCGTGGAATCAGCGTAATCTGCGGATGACATTGCGCTATTTGCCAAAGCAGTACAACGCACTTCGAGTCCTGATGTAAATGCGTCCGTCGGCGATTGCCGGCGTCGCGAAGCACTCGTCATCCAACTCGTTCACCGCGAGCACTTCCCAGTCGCCGGCGGCCTTCAACACAGACACCTGACCTCCCTGGCCGATCAGGAAAACCTTGTCGTCCGCGGCGACGGGCGACGAGAAGTATTTATCAATAGCTCCATGCAGGCGCCCCTGCTTGATCACATTGCCGGTCGCCGGATCAAACGAGATCAGAATCCCGCTGTCGTTGATCATATAAAGGACGCCTTTGTAGAGCAGCGTGGAAGGAACCTGAGGCACGGGCTTCTGATAGCGCCAACGGATCGCAGTCGCGGTTTGATCGCCCTGTCCACCCAGCTTGATTGCCAACAAACCATTCTCTGCCGCCATCATCGAGCGGAAGACTTCCCAATCCTTAGCATTCAACTTTTCATCGCGGTCCGTGTCAAACGCTTCGAATGCGTCGCTCAACATCTTGTCCATGGTATCTGTGCCTGAGATCTCCGACTTTGCAATTAGGCCGTCACCATTCTTGTCGTACCGGGCCAACCCTTCTTCGAAGGAGATCGTCTTGACCTGCCGTCCGGGTTGATTTTGTGGGAAGCCCCAACCGTTGATGTACAGATACTCCCCATCGTTGCTGGCAATCGATTTCATTTCACAGGCAAGACCGCGAACCCACCAGACTCGCTTGCCATCTTCCACCGAGTACGCCGAAAGCTGAAACGATTCGGGAATAACAATCTGCTTCGGACCCTGCTTTGGTTGATAAATGATCGGAGTCGAGTAACCCGAGATGACTCCGGGCCGGTCAACTTTCCAGCGCACACGTCCGCTGTTCTTATCAACCGCTATCAGGTATGAACTCGGGTTGTCCTGGTCGATGGGCAAGACTACTTTGTCATCAACGAGGATTGGGGAGGCGCCGAAGCCGTAGAACATGTTGAAGGGACCGAGCGGCAGCCTCCAACGCTCTTTGCCGGCAGCGTCGTACGAGACCATCCCGAATTCCTGGAAGAAGACGTAGACATTCGAGCCGTCGGTGACTGGGCTGGGCGAGGCAGGCCCATTGACGAGCTGCAAGCGGCCCGCACGCAAACGCGGCACTTCGCGTTGCCAAAGAAGCTTTCCTGTCGCGCGGTCGAGACCGATAACCAGGAGCTTGTAATTCTCCTTCTCTTTGTCTTTCGTATGCGCGGTGACGAAGATGCGATCGCGCGTGAGCACCGGCGAGGAATGGCCGGATGGAAGCGCCGTCTTCCAAATCACGTTCTTGTTAGGTCCAAACTCTTGAGGAAGCCCGGTAGTTGCCGAAACGCCGCTGCCGTTTGGTCCGCGAAACTGTGGCCAGTCTTCGGCGACCGCCGTGGTCAACTCCGACGACGCGGTGATCGTCAACGCCAAAGACATTAGTATCAAGGCAAGGACAGTCGAAGTAGCCCTGGGAGAGTTAAGAATCGTTTTAAGCATGACACCGGTCCTGAAGAGTGCTGGCAAAACGGGGTCAAGTTTAATTGAACCAAGGCGGAAAGGAAATCTGTGCAGGGATTGGTGGAGATCAGGAGCAGCAGTTAGGCAAACCCTGGGGCAAAAGCCCGACCCGGGGTCCCCAGACGGGCAGCCCGGCTGGGGTGGGGGCGGTTAGGGCGGGCTCGGTAGTTGTTCTCGGGTAACAGAGCCCTTGCTGACGCGCGGGCTTCTGCTTGGTACCACCCGCGAACATCAGCGACATCGAGAAAGTCGAGATCGTTTTCAAAGACGGCTCGGCTACGACTCAAAGAAATTGATCCAATCGGTGCAGGGATTGCTGGGCATACGCTGGCGAGTGAGGCACGTCCAACAACTGTTGACTTACGTTTAGCTTTGTCGTAAAAGCCATTTACCCCAGACTGGTTCCGATTTTCAAAACAAGATAACTATAGAGGAGGGAGTTTGCCCGTGACACGCCGTAACTCATTACTCTCTGTGACGGTTTTAGTTTTTGTTTCCACTGTCCTGGCACAGGACGGGCCGCCAAGAGCCGCCGTGCACGAAGTTACCGATACTTACTTCGGGGCGAAGATTGTCGATCCGTATCGCTGGATGGAAGACGCAAAGAGTCCTGAAACTGCCAACTGGATGAAGGCGCAGGCGGATTATAGCAGGTCTTACCTCGATCGCCTTCCTTTGCGCGCGGAGTTGCTCAAGCGGTTCGAAGAGTTGAGTGAAACTGGCGTGCGCGTATCCGGCGTCCAGCGCGCGGGCAATTTCTATTTTTATTATCGACTAGCGCCCGGCGAGAACGATCGCCGGCTGTATGTGCGCGAAGGTTTCAAAGGCAGCGAGCGTCTGCTGATCGATCCCGACAAACTTTCTTCTCCGGGAAAACGCTACTCAATCGACTCGTTCAATCCTTCGTTTGACGGAAAGTATGTCAGCTACACAATCTCGATTGGTGGTTCAGAGAATGGTGAGATGCGCGTCATTGAAACCGCCACAAGTCGCGACCTGGGCGAAAATATCGACCGTTGTCGCTTTGGCGCCGGCGCGTGGCTGCCGGACAACCATTCGTTCCTCTACAACCGGCTACAGAAACTCGCCGCAGACGCGCCGGCAACCGATCTTTACCAAAAGAGCCGCGTTTATCTGCACGCGCTGGGATCAAATCCGGACAACGACCGCGCGGTCTTTGGTTACGAAGTGAATCCGAATATAACCATGGAGCCCACGCCGCTACCATTTGCAGCCGTTCCCCTCGGATCGAAATATGTCTTCGCTATCGTCAACTCGGGCGTTTCGCCGAATTCGGAATACTACGTCACGACGTTGGATAAGCTCACTGAAACACCGATACCGTGGCGCAGAATTGCGACCCTCGACGATGACATAGCGGGGACCGATCTTCATGGTGATGATCTGTATCTCACGACTTATAAGAACACGCCTCGCTTCAAAGTAATTCACATCAACCTGACCCAGCCTGACCTGGCCAAGGCCGACACGGTGTTTCCCGCAAGCGAAGCTGTGGTCACAAATATCGGGGCCGCGCAAGATGCGCTTTATGTACAGACGCTCGATGGCGGCGTCGGAAAGCTCTGGCGCGTGGAATACAAAGGCGGCGCGCCGAAGCCGATCAAATTGCCGTACGACGGCAACGCTTTTATCGGTTGGACCGATCAGCAGACGGAAGGTTTGTTGTTCGGACTGACCTCGTGGACAAAATCAGTGGCCTACTTCGCGCTCAATCCGAAAACTCAGACCTCGACCGACACGACGCTCGTGCCGCCGATTCCGATTGACATGTCGAGCATCGAAACTGCTTCAGTCAAGGTCAAGAGCCATGACGGCGTGATGGTGCCGCTCGTCATTCTTTACAAGCGCGGCTTGAAGCGCGATGGCTCGAACCCGACCTTGCTTGATGGTTACGGCGCCTACGGCATCAACAACACCGAGCCATTCTTTGTTTCTAATTATCTGCCCTGGCTCGAGCGTGGCGGCGTGCTTGGCCTTGCCGGCGTGCGTGGCGGCGGCGAGTACGGCGAAGAATGGCACCTCGCGGGAAAAGAAAAAACCAAGCCGAATACCTGGAAGGACTTCATCGCCTGCGCCGAATATCTTATCAGGGAAAAGTATACGAGCCCGGCGCATCTTTCCGGTTTGGGCGGCAGCGCCGGCGGCATTCTGATTGGCAACTCAATCACCGAGCGACCGGACTTGTTCGGTGCGGCGATTGATCAAGTTGGCGATAACAACGCTTTGCGGTTTGAAGTCACGGCCAATGGGGTGCCGAATATTCCGGAGTTCGGCTCGGTGAAGACTGAAGAAGGCTTCAAAGCACTGCTGGCAATGGATGCGTATCATAAAGTGAAAGATGGCGTGAAATATCCGGCAGTGTTACTGACGACCGGCATTAACGATCCGCGAGTCGAACCGTGGATGTCAGCCAAGATGGCCGCGCGCCTGCAAACCGCTTCGACGAGCGGCAAACCCATCCTGCTGCGAGTTGATTATGACGCTGGTCATGGCTTTGGGTCGACGAAGCGGCAACGCAACGAGCAGAACGCGGACATCTATGCGTTCCTGTTTCAACAGGTGGGATCCAAGTAACCGAGCAAGCAAGTCGGTTTTCAATACCACGCGGAGTTATCGAGCGCGCGGGCCAGTAGCCCGACTTGCGCCATTGCTCAAGCGCGGGCTATTACCCCAGAAGTCCTGATTGATTAGTTGCCCCTGCATCTCCTCGCCGCAGACGTGGCCCCTTACCGCAGTCGTACTCTCTTTGTTGTTCATGTGCGATTCAAGCATGTACGTCGTGGCGATCGGCTCTGGACGCGTAGCGTCGGCCCGGAGTTTAGCCCGGCGTTTCAACGCCGGGAAAGCCGACCCGCCGTAAGGTCTCGTCGCGTCAGCGACGATTGCGTGAGACCATCAGTCGTCGCTACGCGATGCTGGACGGTGTTGTCATGACTGATCCCGGCCTTGAAAAGGCTGGGCTAAATTCACAGCGTCGCTCTGCGACGCACAAGACCGCTTGCTGTGGTCGTGAAATGAAATGCCGCCGCCAACATCAGCGACATCCAATCGGTGCAGGGATTGGTAGGGATTCGATGACTAGTTAGTCAAACCCTGGGGCAGAAGCCTGAGGGAGGGCTCGGTAGTTGTTCTCGTCAGGTACCAGAGCCCTTGCTGACGCGCGGGCTTCTGCTTCGGGCAAACAGGTTTTTGACGCTCATCAATAGCCTGGGCCAACGGCCCAGGATCGGCGCCGACAAAAATCGTCGAGCACTGAAGGCGCGAAATGAACGATATAACCGACCGGTAACGCCGAAGATCTATTTCGCCCTTACAGGGCTCCGACTTTTTCTTAACCTGATCCCAGGGGCGTTGCCCCTGGCTATTACATATCACGCCTTCAGCGTGAAGAGATGAATGACTAGAGGATTGTGGTTCGCGCTATGCCCTCACCTTAATCCTCTCCCAAAGGGAGAGGAGATGAGCAGCTCCCTGACGGTCGGGCCACCCGCTACCCCGACGAGTCGTGGTTCTGTACCGGTCTCATGAAGGCGCGTTCATACTTCGTGAAGCATCTTGTTTGTTCGTAGTGGTGAGTAATTGCGGCGCACTCGGGATCTTGTTTGACTTCGCGGCGATAGCTTTCATAGGCCTCGACGCTGGGAAAACTGAATAGCGCCACCGCGACATTGTCAGGGCCTGCTTCACCGATGCCGGGAAAACTGAATGCCGCCGAGGGCGGCGCGTCGCCGGGAATGAAATAGCCATGATGCGTGCCGCCGTATTTTTCGATCAGCCGCATCCAAACGCGCGCGTAATGCTCAAACGCCGGCAGCTGGTCCGGATCGATCGTGTAGCGCAGGAAACAGGTAATCACGATGGGTGAATCGTAAATCGTAAATGGTAAATAGAAAAGGCGACGTGAAGGGCAAAACGTAAAGAGCGATCGGCAGTGAGTCGTAAATCGGGAATGGATGAAGCTACACGTCACGAATCAATTTTGCGAGCGGGCAACAGTCGATCACCCGGTCGCTACCGCTCCCGGTTCTGACTCTGCCCGCTTCGTGGGGTTGAAATCTTGTTTGCAATTCGTTGCCGCCTGGGTTAAATAAACAAACTTAATCAGCACAATGCGAGGGAGTTGACATCATGCCGTTCAAATTAACTGTTAATGGTCGGCCCGTGACCGTTGACGTGCCCGGTGATATGCCTTTGCTGTGGGTGATCAGAGAAGTCCTGGACCTTCCCGGCACAAAATACGGATGCGGGATGTCTATGTGCGGTGCGTGCACCGTTCATGTAGATGGAGAAGTCAATCGCTCATGTGTTACCTCGATCTCGGAAGTGGCGGGCAAGCAAATCACGACGATCGAAGGCTTATCAGCCAGCGGCAACCACCCGCTGCAAAAAGCCTGGATGGAATTAGACGTTCCCCAGTGCGGCTATTGCCAGGCAGGCCAGATAATGTCCGCGGCCGCCTTGCTGAAAAAGAATCCGAAGCCAACCGACGCACAGATCGACAGCGCAATGGATGGCAACATTTGCCGCTGTGGAACGTATCTGCGGATCCGCGAGGCGATTCATCAGGCAGCAGGCGCATCAGCCAAACCTGCCTCGAAAACCAAACCGTAGCGGCCGTGAAGCCTGGAGGTCATCGTGAAAACGAAATCATTTAGTCGAAGAGCATTCTTACAAGTGACCGCGCTCGGTGGTGGTGGGATGCTGCTTGGTTTGTACCTCAAGCCGTCGTCTGTGTTCGCACAGAATCAACCGCCTCCGGTCATTCCGGTTCCCAGTTCGTTCATTCGCATCGCGGCCGACGGCACGGTCACGATCATCGCGAAGAATCCGGAGATGGGACAGGGAGTCAAGACTTCGCTCCCAATGATGATCGCCGACGAACTCGACGTTGATTGGAAAGACGTGAAAGTCGAACAAGCCGATTTTGATAGTACTAAATATGCGAATCAATCAGCCGGCGGCAGTAATTCAGTATCCTCAGCCTGGAATCCTATGCGACAGGTTGGCGCGGCCGCACGTGCCATGATGATCACCGCGGCGGCGCAAACGTGGGGCGTGCCGGAATCAGAGCTAACGACTTCGTCCGGCAAAGTCATGCATCAGGCGACAAAGCGATCGCTGGGATATGGGAAGCTGGCTGAGAAAGCTGCGTCATTGACTCCGCCTGATCTGTCGAAGGTGAAGCTCAAAGATCCGAAGGACTACAAGATCATCGGTACGCCGCAACGCGCAGTAGATAACCTCGCAGTCGTTACCGGAAAGCCGCTTTATGGAATTGATTTTACTGTGCCGGGAATGCTGTGGGCCGTGTTCGCCAAGTGCCCGGTCTTTGGCGGCAAAGTTGTTTCCGCGAACCTCGACGCTCTGAAGGCCATGCCCGGTGTGCGTCATGCCTTCATCGTTGAAGGCGGGACCCAACTCACTGGACTTCTAAGCGGCGTGGCGATCGTCGCCGATCGCTGGTGGCAGGCTAAGACTGCCGGCGAAAAGTTGGAAGTGAAATGGGATGAAGGCCCAACCGCGTCGCAGAGTAGCGAGGGATTCGCGCGCCAGGCCGAAGCACTTTCAAAAGAGAAGCCGGGCCGATCGCTGCGCAGCGATGGAGACGTTGACGCTGCTTTGAAGAGCGCTGCGAAAACAGTGGAAGCCGCCTATTCATATCCATTCATCGCCCACGCATCATTGGAACCACAGAATTGCACCGCGCATTTCAAAGATGGGAAGCTGGAAATCTGGGCGCCCACGCAAACGCCGCAGTCCGCATTGAATCTTGTCTCAAGGACGACGGGTTTGGCGGCGTCGGACATCAAGCTTCATTTCACAGGAATCGGTGGAGGCTTTGGGCGGCGCCTGAATAATGACTACGTGGTCGAGGCCGCTTGGATCGCCAAGCAGATTGGCGTGCCAGTCAAGCTATTGTGGACGCGTGAGGACGATATGACCCATGATTTCTACCGGCCCGCCGGGTTCCACTTCTTGCGTGGCGGCGTCGATGCGTCGGGCAAGCTGATCGTATGGCGAAATCACTTTGTCAGTTTCGGCTCGGGAGACAGGTTTGCCAGCAACGCCGGAATCAACGCTAATGAATTTCCCGCGCGCTTCGTTCCAAATTTTGCTCTCGATTCATCCGTCATGCCGTCCGGCGTGCCGACCGGAGCGTTGCGAGCGCCGAGCGGCAACGGAATCGCCTTCGTGATGCAATCGTTCATCGACGAACTCGCTCAGGCTGCCGGTAAAGACCCTCTGCAATTTCGCTATTCGATTCTCGATTCCCCTCCTCAAACAAGCGGTCCAGGCGACTTTAACGCGAAACGCATGCGCTCCGTTCTCGAGTTGGTCGCCGCAAAATCGAATTGGGGCGCGCGCAAGCTGTCAAAAGGAACTGGCGAAGGCGTCGCGTTTCATTACGGTAACTCCGGATACTTTGCTGAGGTCGCCGAGATCAGCGTTGATAGCGCAAACAAAATTCGCGTTAACAAGGTTTGGGTTGCCGCAGATATCGGCAGTCAGGTTATCAACCCTCTCGGCGCCGTCAATCAGGTTCAGGGCTCAGTAATTGAAGGGCTCACCCATTTAATGGGACAGATCACCATCAAGAATGGCCGCGCGGTCGAGAAGAATTTCGACGAATTCACTCCCGTGCGCATGTCAGAAGCGCCCGCGGAAATCGAAACACACTTTCTCAAATCTGATTTCCCTCCCACAGGCCTGGGCGAACCTGCGCTGCCTCCGCTGCTGCCGGCAGTGTGCAACGCGATCTTTGCGGTCACGGGCAAGCGAATTCGTTCCCTGCCACTGTCGAAGCACGGTTTTAGTTGGGCTTAGAGTTTCCTGTCAATGAAGAAACTACAGCGCCTTATCGCGGTTTGTGCAGTTGTTAGCGGACTCAGTCTTTCTGCTGCTTTGGCTGCTTCGACGCAATTCATCGGAAAGAATTAGCCACGGATTAACGCGGATTAGCGCGGATCAGATCAATCAGAAGCGGCCGTTGCAGAACCCCGAGCGGTAGCGAGGGGATGCTGCCGCTCAAGTTGAGTTTATGATCCGGTCGCTATCTCGCTCCCGGTTCTGTAACTTCTGTCGCCCGCTTCTGATTCTTTTATGGGTCGCGAGTGCCGTCATTGACAACCTAATGAGTCAGGACTACGGTTAGCGCGCTTTCCGAACCCCCTGCACTGGAGACTTTCATGAAAAGACAAATTGTTTTTGCCGATCATCAGCCGGATCGGCGACCGAGCGTTCGTCACGAGCACAGACAGAGAACCACACTTGTGCTTGCCGGTTGCCTTGCGCTGCTTACTTTCGCATTGGCCTGCCAGCCGCAGGCGCCGCCGGACACTCGAGCCGCGGTTGCGACCGCTCTGAAAGAGCTGGACGACCAATGGTCTAAAGCTGCAGGAGCTAAAGACCTCGACAAAACAGTCTCCTACTACGCTGATGATGCCATCGTGTTGCCGACGAACGCTCCGGCCGCGACCACAAAGGATGCAATTAGAGGCGTCTGGAAAGACATGATTACGAACCCCGGCTTTGCTGGAGGCTGGAAGGCGACCAGGGTGGAAGTGGCGCAGTCGGGAGAGCTGGCCTACTTGAGCGGAACGTATGAGCTGACTTTGAACGACGCCAGCGGCAAGCCGGTCAAAGACCGCGGCAAGTACGTCGAGGTCTGGAAGAAACAGGCCGATGGGACATGGAAAGCGACTGTTGACATTTGGAATTCCGACCTTCCGGCGCCGGCACCTCCCGAGAAAAAGTAGCCCGGAAAGAACTAGCCGCGGATTGGCGCGGAGCAGATCAATCAGAAGCGGCCGTTACAGAACTCAGAGCGGTAGCGAGGGGATGCTGCTACTCAAGCTGGGTTTATGATCCGGTCGCTACCCCGACCAGTCGGGTTCTGCAACTTCTGCCGCCACTTCGCGGGTGCCGGGAAATAAAATTTCACATGTTTTCCGGGGTGGCGTCTCGATTCATCGGGCTTACCTCCGGCTAATCTGTCAAGCCTATGGCGTGAAATCGCTCTCGGCCCAGGCTGGCGCCCGTTCGCCAGCCGGAGTATCTTTCACAGTGCATGTTGCCCGCCGCAAGAATTCACCGCGACGGTTACGCGCGGGAGTCGAATGCTATCGCGCTTCGTTCTCCAGCACGGACAGAATATTGCCCGCCGGATCTTTGAACCAGGCGATCTTGGGGCCTCCGTTCCGGTGAATGCCTTTTTCATCCGTCCTCATTTGCCCTTCGTATTTCTCAAAACGTACACCGGTTTTCATCAGCTCGTCGACGGCAGTCTCAATATCATCCACGAGAAAATTGAGCACCGTAAAAGTCGCGGGCTTATGGTTCGCTTTGGGATAAATGAATACGTCGGCGTCACCTGGATGAAGCTCCAACCCTTCGGACGATTCGGAGACTTTCAGGCCCAACCTCTGGGCGTAGAATTCGCGGGCCTTTTGCAGATCGTCCACCGAGAAACTGGAAAATACTTTGCTTGTCTTGAACATAAGGTTACCTCCTATGCTTTGATAATCGACTCGTTAAGAAAGTTCATCCGAATGAGATTACATTTTGCTTCTGGATTCCCCTCGCGGTGACTTTTGTCGCACGGTTTGATTCTATTTTCCGCTGTCCATGTGCCAGCCGGGATTTACCCATTGGCCCGCCAGGCGCGAAGAGCAAAAAACGCCCGGGCTCACCCAGAGTAAAGGCCGGCATGGGAAATGACTAGCCGGGCAAAGTAGGTTTCACCTATAGAATCACGATACTCTTTTGGTTTGATTCATTTGCCCCAGGTACTGCTAGAATTCTTTGACGGCAGGACGAGTTCGAAATAATTTCTTATGATTCGTGCGCAGCATTTGATTCGCGGACCTCACCTATCGATCTGGCGATTGGATCATCAGCCGGACGCCGACCATCGCGATCCTGAAGAGGAGATGTGCTCCAATTATGCCGTTAACTTTGTCGAAGCAGGTTCATTCGGTCTTGCCGTTAGAGACACGCACGGCCGTCTTTCGGCCGGGTATGTTTTTCTCAGCCAACCCGGGGCTGTTCATCGCTACACTCATCACGAAAGAGTACCCTCGGATGTTTGCGTGTCGGTGAAATATTCCGGCGCTTTGGCTGAGCAGATTTCGCAGAGCGATCAGCGGTTGCCGCTGGTCATTGAGCCTACCAAT
>WNGK01021761.1_pt1 | contig 13461 bp, 12 predicted proteins | sample 5400601 | NCBI WGS metagenome assembly WNGK01 (sample SAMN13153376, study PRJNA577476) | soil metagenome | isolation source: 60 cm soil or saprolite under Garry oak tree replicate 1 | place: USA:California | collected 2016-06-15 | reverse complement strand
AGGTCGGCCAGGCCGTCGCCGCGCGCTTGATCGCCATCCGCGCCAATGACGGTTCTGCCACCACACCCCAGCCCTATGTGCCGGGCAAACAGCCGGGCAATTACCAGCCCACGCCGCCGAAGTTCGCGCCCCCCGCTTTCACCACCTGGGAGAAAGTGACCCCCTTTGTGCTGAATAACGCGGCGCAGTTCCGTCCAGGGCCGCCCCCCGCGTTGACCAGTCAGGCTTATGCACAAGCCCTGAACGAGGTGAAGAGTCTGGGCCAAAACACCAGCACGACGCGCACGGCCGACCAGACCGTGATCGGGAAGTTCTGGGGAGGGCCGATTTGGAACACCTGGAATGAGATCGCCGAGAACTCCGCGCTGGCGCACCATACAAACCTGGAGACCACCGCGCGTCTGTTCGCGGTACTCAACCTGTCCTTCGCCGACAGCACCATCGCCTTCTATGACGCCAAATACGACTACCAGCTGTGGAGACCCGTCACGGCCATCCGCCTGGCCAACACGGCCGGGAATCCCGCGACGGTCGGCGATCCGACCTGGACGCCGCTCGCCCCCACCGCACCCGATCCCTCGTATCCATCTGCCCATGGCGTGATTAGCGGGGATGGAGCGACCGTGCTGGCGGCCTTCTTCGGGAACCAGGATCACGTCCGCGTCACCTCCGACGTTATGCCAAGCACCGTTCGAACCTTTGCCAGCTACGGCGACGTTGCGACCGAGGCTGGTCTGAGCCGGATCTACGCGGGACAGCACACGCGGATCGATATCGAGGTGGGCCTGGGGCTCGGGAACAACATTGCGCAGTTCATACTCCCCCACTTCGGCCTTCTTTGAAGGCGAGACGAGCAGCGCGTGACGACGCAACGCACGGGCTAAATTTAGTCCAAATAGTGGCGGCGAACTGCCACTAGAAAAGAGCCGGGAGATAAACCCGGCTCTTTTCTTCAGTGAAGAGGGCATTTTGCCTGAAAGAGATGACTTCTCAGGCTCAGTCTTCGACGCCTTTCAATCATAGTGGAAGTGTAATCGCCAGGGCCGTCTCTGTCATCGAGAAAACGTCTATCCTGTCAGATACTTTCGGGCGGCAGGGATAGGCCAGTATATGAAGAAATCCTGATGTCGCAAACTGACCTACCAGTAGAAAATCTGGTATGACTGGCATGGAATGATACCAGTCATACCAGATTCAATTTGATCCGCTTCTTTCCGTGCAGTACTTACTCTTCTGTATGATCTAGTTGACGCCATAGATGCAGGCACTGTACAAGTTGTTTGCACTCGTCCAGCGCAATAGCTGCTGAAAGCATTCATACAACTGCTGAACGGATCTCTGGCAACGGTAGCAGCAGACCCAGGTAGTCAGCACACGAGAAGCAGTTCTAATACCCGTAACCGCCACTCGTCGATCCGCCACCTTGTACAGGCAGATTGGGTGTGGCCACTAACCACATGCCGCCGAACAGACCCTCCCCATTGGTCTGACCCGGGGCAGCGTCCCCTGAGAAGGTGTAGAGCGGATGGCCGTTATAGTCGACCTGGCTCCCGTTTGCATCCATTTGTATGCTCAGGTTCCCAGCGAGGGGAGTCGAGCTGCTGGGTTCACCTGAACCCGCGAAGAGCAGTGGGTGCCACATCTGAGCGCAACTGCGAGAGCAGGTTGACTGCGTCGCTGAGTCAGCGGTGTAGTAGTACAGGGTCATCCCTTGTGCATCGGTCAGCACCATCTTCGACTGACCTTTGACGGTGACGATTGCCGTTTGAATCACGGCGGAGGAACTTCCGCCACCAGTCGTTGGAGCAGGTTGATTAGTACTGCTACTACCATAAGGGCCACCTCCGGTAGTGGTGGAGCTACCGCAGGCGGCGATAAACATTGCTATGAAGACGCTAAGAGCGATCACAAAAGAGCGTTTAAGAAACATTGCATATTCTCCCTCTATGTGTCTACTATCGGAACAAGAGCCTCCTCTATCCCCATGAACAAGCCCTTCCGAGCAAGCGTTATCGGCGTTGGTGCCGCGGAACGAACTGGCTCACCACGAGGACCACACTTGCGGCAGCCAGGAAGAGCCCAGTGTCAATTGAACCGCCAAAGGCAATGCTGGGGACGAACCACGGCTGCGGGAGGCCATCCAGGAAGAAGTAGCTGATCCCGAGCAATCCCGCGCCAATAGCAGCAAGAGGTGCCAGTCTCTCAATGAGCCGATCGCCGTACCCGAAAAGCGTCGCGCTCGTGCCGCTGAGGTAGTGTCCTGCCAGCGGGCGAAGCAGTGCCACCAGGCCGGCGGTCACGAGCCCCAGGCCCGCGAACGTCTCGCCCAACTCAATGAGATAGCCAAAGAGCACGGCATTAGGCGCCACGAGTCCCTGCAAGATGGCGACGAAGAAGCCGATCAGGTGGCCACCACCGACTAAAGTGACAAGCATCCCACCGAGCTGGGAGGGGAACGTTCCGAGCAGGAGCTTATCTCCACCGGCGAGCAGCCACTCGTAGCCGATGAGGAGCTGGAGCCCAGCGAGTGCAATGTTCGGCGTTCGGGTGCCAGTGGCTTCAGTGTCCTGTGGCGCAGGGCGCAGGTGAGGTCGTCCTGGAAGATGCAGATGAGGTCTGTGCTGCACGGCTGGTGTAGCGGGTCGAGCCTCGAGGTGAGGGCTAGGTTGAATAATCATAGGTGTCTCCTGTAGGGAGCCTGCCACAAACCTGAACTGTGCTGTGGCAGGCTCTCCATTCTGTATTGTGTTGCGCCTGTTCTGTTTGGTCTGTCAGGTAGATGGCGCACTGTGTCGCCCTGGCATGAGGTACAATGCTGCTTTCCTTATAAGGTAAGGATTGTAGCGAACGAGCGATATTCATCAATGCGTTAGCTAGAGAAGACTGCTCGCTGCTTGCCTCAATAGAAGATATAGCTCGTTAGCAGCAGGAACGCATCGACAGAATCGTCTAATTCCTTCCCCGCGTTGTTCTGGGAACGCTCTAGACAGAAGTATCTAGCTATTGCCGTGGTGTGGTCTTTCGCTTTTGGGAATCGTGTGGAGGCAGCGAGGCTGAAGCTGAACAGTGAGTTGCAAGAGTGTGAAATGCTGTAACCTCCTGCGAATCTAGTTGTGAAAGAACGAGACGACACAGCGTTCTTGCGTAGAAAAGAGATCAACACAACCCATCAGCATAAAGGTAAGGAAATAGGAGAAACAAACACCATGAAAAAGCTCATAGCAATTCTCGTAGCACTGAGCCTGTTCACCGTCCTGACCGCAGCGTCGTGCGGCGGTTCCGGGGGCAGCGCGGGCAGCGCGGGCGCGGGTGTCCACATGGGTGAGACAACCTTCACTCAAACGTCTGTCACGATCAGCAAAGGCAGCAGCCTCAACCTCATCGAAGATGTTCCAGTCACACATATTATTAGCAATGGCACCTGGGTGAATAGCGTCGCGAAACCAGCTATAGAACCTGGCGCACCGACCGTCAGCAACCTGCAGTTCAACGCTGTCGGTCAAAGTATGACCGTTGGACCATTCAATACCGCCGGTACCTACCAGCTCTACTGTAGCGTCCATGTGAATATGAACCTGACCGTCGTTGTCGAGTAGGAGCGCGATTGATCGTGCCCAGGCCTGCTTAATCGCACCCTTTCAGGACAATTATAAGAGGCTCCTCGTCGATGAATCGAGCACCTGAAAAGCCGGATGTTCGACACATACCAAGTTTGGCGCCCACAGTAGGCAGAGTCTTTCGTGCAAAACCTGAGTCGGAGGTGGCGATTAGGTAATTCTGTCTAGAGTGCTCCAGTGTAATACCGGGTGGGAATTACATGATTCTGTCGATGTATTCCCACCCTCATTCAGGCATACTTCCTGTTGTAGGCTGAGGACAAGCATACACTTCGCACTTTCCCTGTGGCTTCCTGGATTTGGCCTCTTTGTGCTTGGGCTGTTTTCCCTGGTGACGAGTGGAAGAACTGAGACGCAAAGCATCAACTAGCAAGCCGTGCACGGAAACAATGTAATAGCTTGAAAATCAGTAGAAGCGGTAAGTTTCCCAAAGGGAGCGTAGAATTATGGTAGTAATCGATTATATAAGTGAAGTCCATGAGGCATTAAATGACGTGGAAGAGCGGGGCGAAATCGATGTACTAGAGGAGCTTCCTGTTCCCTCACATACTACTCGCGCAACCGCAGTTCGGCAGGCTACAGGTTCTGGGGATGCTTTTCAGAGCTACCTGCGTGACATTCTTGGACTTGGTCGCCTCACACATGCCGAGGAAATTGATTTTGCGCAACGGGCTGCTGCCGGGGATGAGCTGGCGCGCCGCACGTTGATCGAATCAAATTTGCGCTTGGTCATTGCTATTGCGCGTCGATACATGTCTACAGGAGTACCTCTGGTAGACCTCATCCAGGAGGGCAATCTGGGGTTGATGCGCGCCGCTGAGAAATTTGACTACCAGCGCGGCTGCCACTTTGGCACCTATGCTACCTGGTGGATTCGGCAGGCGGTGAGCCGTGCCGCTGGCGAGCAATCGCACTTGATTCATTTGCCAGAGCACGTAGCAACGCATTTACGCAAGGTACATCGTGCCGCGGCGCGCCTTTCGCAAGAGAACGGACTGGATCCCCTGCCTGAGCAAATAGCTGAGGCTTGCAATTTGAACCTGGACGAGGTTAACCGTTTGCTGGGCCTGATCGAGCAACCGGTTTCTCTTGATGCGCCTGTAGAAGATGGAGCCCGCTACTCGCTAGCCGACACGCTTGAAGACAGTACGGCTCCTGCTCTCGCTGAAACTGCCTCACAACATCTCCTGGGTGAACAATTGCATCGAGTGCTGGTCTTGCTGACTCCACGTGAACGTGCGGTAATCACCCTGCGCTACGGTATCGGGGGTGGACAAAGCCGCACGCTGCTCGAAGTCGGGAAGGAACTGGGGATATCACGCGAACGTGTTCGACAGCTCGAAGTGGTGGCTCTGATGAAGATGCGTCGCCTGTATGAACATTAATAATCTCCAGGCGGTAGAACCCAATATCTTTTGCACGATGTCCTTTTTCCCTTTCCTTATTATCCGTGTCAATCTCTCGCGAGAAGGTGAGACGTACCAGGATGCGTGTCGCTCCACTCAGCTAGAGCATAGGTCCGTTTGCTGATTCCTGTTGTTGGATCCGCCTCACTACCTGCGGCCATATCCTCTGCCATTGTTGCCGGATGTAGTCAGTTTTCGTTTCTTTACAAACACTGCAGAGGATTTTGTCCGCATCTATATAGCCTTCCAGGAAATCGCCCACGATTCTCCTGATATCTTCACGCGGGTTACGGCTCCTGATCGCGGCCTCATAAAGGAGGTCGGCTAGTTCATCGATCAAGGCATCGCTGATCGGTTGGCTTGCAAACTTGTCTGCCTTGCTCATGACGATGTATGCTTTCTTCTACAGCATGTTCTCTTTCCTAAATCGCTTAGAGGGAGATTATCAAAGCAACGTTGGTATTTGTACCGGTTAAAGGGGTCCGGTTGGCACAGTCCTGGTATCTTCCATAATCGCGCGCAACTGCTTAGCATCAAGCGTTTCATGCAAGCGCAGTGAACGAGCGATGCTATTCAGTGTCCCATGGTGCGAAGTCAACAGACTGACGGCACAATCATAGGCCCGCTTCACGATGCGATTCACTTCTTCGTCAATGATGCTGGCCGTCTTCTCACTATACTCACGAGAGCCAGTTGCCAGGGCAGTTCCCGCGAACGGATCTTCGCGTTCGCTATAGGAGATCGTTCCGAGGCGCTCGCTCATCCCCCAGCGGGTGACCATCTGGCGGGCAATGGCCGTGACACGCTGCAGGTCATTTTCCGCGCCTGTCGTGATGTGTCCAATGGCCACTTGCTCAGCGGCGCGACCACCCAGTGCCGTCACCAGTTGGGCCTCCAGGTATTCTTTGGAGTAGTTGTAGCGATCATCCAACGGCGTATACTGTGTCACGCCGAGTGCCTGGCCACGAGGCACAATCGTCACTTTGGTCACCGGGTCAACATCCTCTTGCAGCAGACCCGTCAGCGCATGACCGCTTTCATGGTACGCAACGACATTCAGATCAGCTTCACTCAACACCAAAGGACGCTTTGCGCCGATAAGAATCTTGTCCAGCGCCTCGTCAAAACAATGCTGTGTCACCGCACTCAGGTTGCGACGTGCTGCCAGGAGCGCAGCTTCGTTGACGAGATTGGCGATGTCCGCACCAACCATCCCAGGCGTGGCGCGCGCAATCGTAATCAGGTCGACGTTTGTTGCCAACGGCACACCGATGACGACCACAGCCTGGCGCGTATCAAAGCCATCCATCTCAACGAGCAACTGGTTCAAGGTTTGCTCACGCTCGTCGTTGCTATTGATGCTGGTCCCACGCTGGCGACCGACGGCATCGATCTCATCGATAAAGATGATGCTGGGAGCCGCCTTCTTGGCCTGGTCGAAGAGGTCGCGCACGCGACTGGCGCCAACACCGACCAGCACTTCGACGAACTCGGAGCCGCTCATCGAGAAGAATGGCACTTTCGCTTCGCCTGCGACGGCTCGCGCCAGCAAGGTCTTACCGGTTCCCGGAGGGCCCACCAGCAGCACACCACGAGGAATCTTTCCACCCAGGCGCTGGAACTTCTCTGGCGTCTTCAGAAATTCAACGACCTCAACAAGATCGTATTTCGCTTCATCAACACCGGCCACATCAGCAAAGGTAGTGTCCGGTTTATCTCCTGGCACGACCTTGGCGCGGGTCTTTCCAAAGCTGAAGATGTTCTGCTGGCTCTTTGTTGCCCGTCGACTAATGAAGAAGATGGCGCCGAACACGAGAATCAAAGGGAGGAAGCTGAATAAAATATTCAACAAGAGATTATGATCAGCTGCGGGCTTCGCCTGGTACTGCACGTGATACGTGTTGAGCAAGGTGATGAGGTTAGGGTCGCCGTTGGGTATCTGTGTCAGGTGATACTGGTTCGTAAGCACGGGGTTCCCATTGGCATCGGTCAAAGAGAGAGCGTTCTTGAAGTCACCGGTGATGTCCTGCCCCTGGAAAGTGGCATCCTTGACATTGCCATCCATGACTTGCTGGTAGAACGAGCAGTAAGGGAGCTCGCCGACTGGTTGACCATTCATATTTGATCCCTGAGGGTTTAGTAAGAGGGACACGGCTACCATCACTGATACCAGGGCAATGATGAGAAGGGAAACCCTCAATGGGGAAATCCCTTTCTTTCGTGGATTATCGCCTTTATTGTCGTCATCATTGCCTGAGTTGTCGTGACGCTGCCGTCCAGGCTGGCCCTGCTCATTGGAGTTGCGTTGGTACATATGTATAGCCTGGATATCCATAGGTTGATCTGCTTTCTGTGTGATCGTTGATCACGTGGATCAGTATCTTTGTATGAGCGCGGAAGCTCCTGGTATTAGAGATAGAATCACCTGCCCGACGCCATTGTCATAGCGATAACCAGTCGCATAAGGCTGGTTTGAGCGATTTTACACTCTGATACCAGGAGCTTCTATTAAAGAAGGACGCCCTACGGCACTGTCCTTTCATAACTAGATTCGCCGGAGGTTACAGCATTTTACAATCCTCTGTTCCATGTTCAGCTTCGGCCTCACTATCGATGGCTGGCTGCTTCCCGAGAATTTCCAAAGCGAAGGGGCAGACGATCACAACAGCTAGGTAATTCTGTCTAGACGTTTCCTGGAGCAATACGGGGAAAGAATTACACGATTCTGTCGATGCGCTCCTGCTGCCCAATGAGCTATATATCTTGTAGTGAAGCAAGCAGCAAGAAACTTTGTGAGGAAATGGATCATTATGGATACGGATATTAATACACCGCCTATTACCCCACAGCAATATGAAATGTTGCATGGGGGAGGGGCCGAGGCCGCTGAAATCGCCAGAGAGCGATTGTCGCGTCGGCGTTTCCTTCGTCGCTCTCTGCTCGCTGTCTGGGGGCTGTCTGCCACCGCAAGCGTGGCTGGCGCGCTCGCCATGCTCTACCCGAACCTGGGCGGCCAGTTTGGTGCTTCCTTGACCGTCGGCCAAAAAACGGATTTTCCTGCCGCCCGACCAGCCGATTTCAAGATCAATCAAGCGGGCATATTCTATCGCCAGCCAGCGAAAACCTACATCGTACACCTGGCTAAAGAGACCGAGTTCTTATTGAAAGGAGCGGTGTTTGATGACCAGTTGACCGCGGAGACCATCGTCAAAGATCGTGATGGCTCGCACTGGATTGCGTTGTATCAACGCTGTGTTCACCTGGGCTGTACGGTCCCGTTTCGCGATAACTGTGTGAGCTTCAAATGCCCCTGTCACGGCTGATGGCGAATACTTGGACGGCCCGGCCCCCAGGAGCCTTGATCGCTTCGCACTCTCCTTCAATGGAGAAGAGGTGGTGGTTGATACAGGAACGCTCAACAATAAAGTGCTGCATCCTGATGTCACAACTCTTTTAATCCCGGCACCAACTGTACAGTGTAGTGCGTAAAAAAAGATACTTTCTATTGTCTTTTTAAGGAATCACGGACGGAGAAGGATACACTATGAGCATGCAAGATGATCAGGCACAACCAGCGAAAGGCAAGGTGCAGGTGGGCGACCTTGCTCCGGACTTTACGCTCCTTAACCAATCAGGTATACCAGTATGCCTTGGGGATTTTCTCTGCAAGCAGTATATTGTGCTGTATTTCTATCCAAGGGATAACACTTCTGTCTGCACTCAAGAGGCGTGTGCCTTTCGGGATAGCTACGAAGCCTTCAAGGACGCTGGAGCGGAAGTAATGGGGGTCAGCTCCGATTCGGTGGAATCACATCGGCAATTCGCCAAAGAGCACCAACTCCCCTTCATCCTGTTGAGCGACGTGAGTGGCGTAATCAGAAAGCGCTACGGCGTTCCCACAGCTTTCGGGCTGCCGGGGCGCGTGACATACATCATCGACAGACAGGGTATTGTCCGTTGCATCTGCTTCTCGCAATTCACCTCTAAGAGACATGTCGACGAAGCGCTTGAGACACTGCAATGGATACGTGAGGGACAGGTGTAACTGGCCTCCGCTGGGAAGAGCAGCATCACATGAACACAGGAAACTAAGGATGGTAGAGTACCAATGAGCGAGCAGAGCGGTTTCATCAAGCGCAAGTTTCCACAACGCGAATTGACTCACGGGAAAACTTACTCTTGACAGGGAACTTGCCTCATGAATAATGTAACCCAAGGCTGTTTATCAATACAGCGAAGGGAGAAAGACATGAGGTCACACTTGAGCTATCGAGCCAAACGCGAACTGTTAGTACAAATCGTCCCTCGGTATCGAGAGGCATCATCAGCCCTCAAGGAGGTGATTCTTGACGAGTTTGTCGCCGCCACAGGATATGCCCGCAAATACGCCATCCGGCTTCTGAATCATCCAGTCGATCTCAAGCTTGCCATAGAGCGTCCGCGTCGGCCGCGCTACGGGCTAGAAGTCCAGCAGGCACTCCAGCTGACCTGGACCGCCGCCAATCACATTTGCGCGAAGCGACTGGTTCCGTTTCTGCCAACCCTGGTTGAATCGCTGGAGCGGCATGGACATCTCCAACTGAGTGAAGAGGGTCGCAACCTGCTTCTCTCCGTGAGTGCAGCGACGGCTGATCGGATATTACGGCCGTACCGAAAACAAGAGCGGCATGGGATTGCTACCACCCGATCAGGAACTCTGCTCAAAAAACAGATCCCGATCCGTACCTTCCAGGACTGGAATGATGTCAAGCCAGGCTTTCTGGAAGCTGATCTGGTGGCGCATTGTGGCAGCCAGGCTGAAGGGTCTTTTCTGTACACCTTGACACTGACGGATGTTGCAACCGGATGGACGGAATGCCTGCCCTTGCTCAATCGCGGTCAGGAGGCCGTTGTGGCCGCACTCAAGCGAGCGCAACAACTCCTCCCCTTTCCCATCCTGGGAATTGACACAGACAACGGAGCGGAGTTTATCAATATGGAGTTGATGGCGTACTGTGAGCAAGAACACATCACCTTTACGAGGGGCGTCCTCAGAAAAGCAACGATCAGTGCTACGTCGAGCAAAAGAATGGGCAGATTGTGCGTCAAGTGGTTGGGTATGATCGTTTCGTTGGAGAGCTTGCTTATCGGCAACTCACCGAACTCTACCGTGCATTGCGGGTGTATGTCAATTGCTGATCGCGCCTCGATGAAACTCCAGACCAAGCAGAGAGAGGGCAGTAAAGTTCGCCGTACCTACGATCAAGCGCAAACGCCGATGCAACGGCTGCTTGCCTCTGGAGCAGTACCGCAACCAAAGCAGCTGGAGTTGCGTCGGGTCACCCAGGCCCTTGACCCTCTGCGTTTGTTGCAACAACTCGAACACTTACAGAAAGCCCTTTGGCGGCATGCCATCACATCCTCCTCTGCAAACCAGGAGTCCACTTCTACACGCCAGTTTTCGGTGCAGCTCGTGTCTTCTGAAAAGGTTCCTGCTGACGGCATTCCTGGGACCCCTCCATCTCTCCTCAAAAGGGCGCGGAGAAAAAAGTATCAAACAAGTGGGCGGCCTCATGACTGGCGCACGAGGAAAGATCCGTTTGAGGGCGAGTGGGAGCAGATCACATCCTGGTTGCTCGCCAACCCGGAACTCACAGGGGTTGACATCTTCCATAAATTGGAACAGCTCTCCCCAGGGCGCTATCGACCAATGCAGGTCCGAACCCTACAGAGGGGTCTGGGCAAGCTCCGTACGCGGCTCCTTGTCACCCTTGATGACCAATGGGGCGAGGAAGTCGTCAATGGACTCCCCTCGGTTCCAGCGTTGCGTGCCGAGATGGTAGCAGAAGTTCCCTAATGCTCAGAGAGAGGAAGGGAACCATGCAGTGCGATGCGTTCCCTTCCTCTCTCTGAAACTCTCTCCATCCCTCCGCGCTAGGGGTGTTTGCACGCTTCGCTGAGACCAGGGGCCAGCCCCTGGACCCCGCTGAGGAGCACAGCCCCTCAGACTCCCTAGTATCTCTCGGATCTACACTTGCAGAAAAGTATGGTGGAGGGTAAGATATCCCATGAGTGAATGACCTCTCTTCCATGAGTTAACAGGTCAGAAAAAACTCGCTAAAGTAAGATTATTCATGAGGCATTTCCTTCTGTCAAAGTAGGATTCTTCCATGAGGCAATGCGCAAGTACTATTTAATTGACGTTTAACACCTGTCGCTGGAACACGTGCTCGCTGCACGTGTGAACGGCACTGGGCAGTGCCAGAAACTTGATTGGTCGGACTCCCTCCCTTGCGTAGGTGCTCTCTCCTACTCGCCTCGCACTTTCAAGCCCTGTTTTGCGATTTTCTTCTCACGCAGCTTGAGCAGGCCTTCAATAAACGCCTCAGGACGCGGAGGGCAGCCAGGTACATAGACATCAACTGGAACGATGGTATCGACGCCCTGGACCGTGTAGTAGCTATCGTAAAATTCGCCGCCCGAGTTAGCACATTGACCCATGGAGAGCACCCACTTCGGCTACGGCATTTGCTCCCCGAGCCGCCGCAGGCGGGGACCCCATTTTGAAGGAGACGGTTCCTGCCCCGATCATCAGGTCTGCCTGGCGGGGACTGGACCGAAAGACCTCCGAGCCAAAGCGTGAGAGGTCGTACTGGGGTGCGGAAGCAGATGCGATCATTTCGATGGCACAGCAGGCCAGACCATACCCCAGCGGCCAGACCGATTTGGAACGTGCCCAGTTCTGTGCCCATTGCAACATATCCAGAAAGCTGGTGAGTTGAACGGGCAATTCCTGGTCTCCTGGAATGTACTCATAGGGCCCCTTTGCCATCGCCAGTGGGACGGGCTTGCGTCGGAGAATCGGCTGTGTATCAGTCCCTTTTTCTGCACGCTCATGGCTCATGAGGTGAAACTCCTGTAAAAGACTCTTCTGCATCAGTTACGTAATGTTTCTATGAAAACAGAAAGAAGATTGTTTCAGATTTCGCACTGCTTGCTGTAAGTATAGCACCTTCTCCGGTAATCAAGCGCTGATGTGCTCTCAATCAGAAGACATGCTCGTCAGAGGTTGTCCCAGATGAGGTCTGCCCTGCTGTTCACTCATACTCACTTCCTTATCGAACAAGCTCTGAATGAGAGAGGGACAGCATGTTTCCTGTCCCTCTCCTCATTCCACCAGTGGTGAAAGTTTCTGCTCTGCATCAGGCAGGGACGACCGTGTTGGCAGCTTGCAGGATGATGCGAGCCACTTCGTCGGGATGCGAGAGAAACGGGACATGGCTCGACGAGATCTCACGTACCGTGGCCTTGCTGCGCTGTGCCATCCAGCGATGCTGATCGGGATGGATCATGCGATCCTGGGAACCAAACAGCGACCACGATGGCAGGGACTTCCACGCTGGCCGCCCGGCTTTCGTCTCGAAGATACTGGCATTGGGTGGCACCTGAGTGACCGCCAGCGCGCGTGCCTCCACCGGGTCAAGGTCGTTGGCAAAGTTCTGAGGGAAGACATCGGGATCGATCCAGGCATACCTTTGCCCGGTGACGAGCAGATGCCCGAAGACTTCCAGGGGCGGAAAGTTTGCGCCGGAACTGAGCAGTGTCTCCCCCTCATCCAGCATAAAAGCCGAGATATAGACCAGGCCCACCACTCCCGGTGCGTCGTTGGCCGCCTCAGAGATGACGAAGCCGCCATAGGAGTGGCCGACCAGCAGCGTCGGCCCTTCCAATTCCGCGAGCAGGTGACGCGTTGCAGCCACATCGTCAGCCAGCGAGGTGTGCCCATGTTGCGCGGCGACGACAAAATGGCCCTGTGCCTGGAGTACCGGGATCACGTTGCTCCAGCCAGATCCGTCGGCCCAGAAACCATGTACGAAGACAATGTTCGCTTTGTGTGAGGTGCGTTTTGAGGCAAATATGCCCATGAGTGTTCTCCTTTTTTTCCATGTCTTGAGCAGCGTTGCTGCTCTTGCTTTTCTAAATTACCTGCTCTACAGTTGACGATGAGCGCTGCGTTCCTCTGCCTACCGCTGGTTGTAGCGCACAGCGCCTAGCTGAGCTGAGTTGAGAAGCCCTCACGCAGCCACGCCGTCGCAAGGGTGATCGCTCCCCGCGCTGAGGCGGTGTGCGCCAGGGCGTTCAACGTCACGAAGTCGTGGATGGTGCCCCCAAAGCGGACCGCAGTGACGCGCACCCCGGCCTGCTGCAGCTTGCTGGCGTAGGCCTCCCCCTCGTCGCGCACAATGTCGGCCTCTGCGGTGATGATGAGCGCCTCCGGGAGCCCGTGCAACTGCCTCGTGCTGGCCCGCAGCGGTGAGGCCGTGATCTCGTTGCGTTCGCCAGGGTGGCGCGTGTACTGCTCCCAACACCACATCATCGTATCGCGTCGCAGGTGGTACCCTTGGGCGAACTGATGGTAGGACGCCGTATCGAAGGCTGCGTCGGTGACCGGGTAGAAC
>WNGK01005464.1_pt1 | contig 13462 bp, 12 predicted proteins | sample 5400601 | NCBI WGS metagenome assembly WNGK01 (sample SAMN13153376, study PRJNA577476) | soil metagenome | isolation source: 60 cm soil or saprolite under Garry oak tree replicate 1 | place: USA:California | collected 2016-06-15 | reverse complement strand
GAAATCTTTAGACTCACGCCGATCAACATCCGCCGCACGCTCAAGCTCAACCGCCCGATCTACCGCCGCACCGCCGCTTACGGCCATTTCGGCCGTGCGCCCGACAAGGACGGCGGTTTCTCCTGGGAGAAAACCGACCTGGTGAGGGACATCAGAACCGCGGTGGCCTAATCCTGTCGACGTGGGAGCGTAGGGCGTCCAACATGGCGGCGGTTGAGACCGCCATGTCCATATCCGATCGCAGCAAAGCTCGGCGCAGCGCCTTTTTCGGCCGCCGCAAGGGTCATGCGCTGCGGCCGCGCCAGGCGGAGCTGTTCGACACCCTGTTGCCGCGGCTCGCCATCGAGCTTGCCAGGCCCGCGCCGTCCGACCTCGCGCTGCTGTTCCCCAATCCGGTCGACAGCGTCCGCCTCGAGATCGGATTCGGTGGCGGAGAGCACATGATCGCGCAAGCCGAACAGCATCCGCGCACCGGCTTCATCGGGGTCGAGCCGTTCGTCAACGGAATGGCCAAGGCGCTCGCGGCGATCGACCTGAAAAATCTCTCCAATATCCGGCTGCACTTCGACGACGCCGTGTTTCTGCTCGAATGGTTGCCGCCGGCCTCGCTCGCGTACGTCGATCTGATTTATCCCGATCCATGGCCGAAACGGCGGCATTGGAAACGGCGCTTCATCCAAGACGAGAGCGTGGCCGCGATCGCGCGCATCGTGCGTCCCGGCGGCGAGTTCCGCTTCGCAACGGACGTTCCGGACTATGCGGCCTGGACGCTCAAACACCTGATCCGATCGTCCGACTTCGCGTGGACGGCGGCGCGCGCCGACGATTGGCGTCGCGCGTGGTCAGGCTTTTCCGCGACGCGCTACGAAGCAAAGGCAAGGCGCGAAGGCCGTGCGCCTTGCTATCTGATCTTTCGCAGAACGGGCGACGGAGCGCGGACGCCGAATGATCCGCGACGGCGGACCACGGACAGAGCGCGGGACGCCTAGGTCCTACCGTCGTCCGTCGTCCGTCCGTTGTGGTGCGGTCGCACCTGCCAGAACCGCATCACCCGCTGGGCAGTGCTCGGCGACAGGCGATCGAAGTCGGCATGGATGGCATCGAGATCCTGGCTCGACGTTCGCGCGCCGGCCGGCCGCACCATGATGATGGCCTTGGCGGTCGACCAGGCCCAGCCCGCCGACTTACAGAGAATGAGGACTGGATCGGGCCGCTCCGCAGCCATCAGCCGATCCACCACTTCGATCGGTACCACGCAAAGGGACGCAAGCGCCGCGACGGTTTCGCCGTATTGGCTCTTGTGCGCGAAGTCGACGAGGATGGCCTCGTCGAGCTTGCCCTCCTGGTGTAGCGCCTCGATCCTGCGCTGCGCGCGCGAGTAGTCGCGCGGCGCAGCCGGCGCGTTCGCTTCATTCGAGACCTTCGCCAGCGCGCGGCGGGACTCGGGTGGCGTCTCGGGCGCGGCGGATGCGATGAGGCGCCGCTGCACCGCATCCGTGGCAGTGAGCAGGAGATCGTGGAACAGCCGCGGCGGAATGTCCGGCCGCAGCAGGACCGTCTCGGCCAGCACGCCGTCCGTTTTCGCGCGCTCGACCAGGGTGCAAAGACCCGCATCGGACAGGCGCGCGCCGCGATTCGCGGCCACGCTGTGCCGCACCTCGTGGTCGCCGCGGCGCAGCAGCACGTCGGTCACCGGCTCCGCGATCCGGGCCCGAGCGGAGATAGCGAGCAGATGCGCTTGGCCCTTGCTCTGCGCGACGTCGACGAGATCGGTGTCGGATAGCACCTGCGCCCGCTTGAGCAGGGGACCCGCGACCGCGATGTCGTCGTCCTGCGCGAGGCGGCGCACCGCTTCGACCGGCGCATTGCCAAGGGGCGCGAGCCGGCGCGAGAGTTCGCTGCGCCCGTTCGTCTCGATCTCGCCGATCAATCGGCTGAACACTAGGTCGAACAGCCGGACGTGATCGTCGTTGAAACGGCTCGCCCCGTCGAGAAAAAAGGCAGTCATGCGCTCAAGCGTCTTGGCCCGCCTCTCGGGTGAGCCGCGCGCGATCAACGCGTCCAGTTCCGGAATGTGCGAGGCGTGCACGGACACTCTCAAGTCCAAAGGGATGACTCGGGAAAATTCACGATGACGCGGCGCGCGACCTGGAAATGGGCAGGCTAGGGAAGAAATCTGAAGGAAGGGTTAGTTAACCGCGGGTTAGCGCGCCGCGGCGGCCCTTGCGCCAGCGCCGCAAATCGCTATATTCCCTCTGTCCAGCTTTGGATATCTCATAACGGTCGGATGTGATCCGGTCGGTTTTTGAGAGTGGGTTCCCCCGGGACCCGCTCTTTTTTGTTACCGAAATCGGGCCCATGCGCCCGGTCGAACCCGGACGGTAGTCTAACTGGAAGTTGCGAGGCCAAGCGAGGATGACGCCAGCGATCGGCACCCTTCAGGCCGAGTCGGAGCCGCGCCTTGTCGCCGAGCAGGGCGTCGCGGCGCGCGTAGCCGCTATTGCCGAGCCTGTCCTGGGCGGCATCGGCTATCGTCTCGTGCGGGTGAAGATTTCCGGGCTCGACGGCTGCACGGTCCAGATCATGGCCGAACGGCCGGATGGGACGATGACGGTCGAGGACTGCGAGGCGGTCTCGCGCGCGCTCTCGCCGGTGCTCGATGTCGCCGATCCGATCGACCGCGCCTACCGGCTCGAAGTGTCCTCGCCCGGCATGGATCGCCCGCTCGTGCGGCGCTCGGATTTCGAGCGCTTTGCCGGCCACCGCCTCAAGGTGGAAATGGCGGTTGCGATCGACGGCCGACGGCGATTTCACGGTCTGCTGCTGGGCGTGGAGGGGGAGGCCGCGCGCATTCGCCGCGACGATGCCGCACCCGGCGAAGCAACCGAGATTGTGCTGCCGATCGAGGAAATGGCCGAGGCCAAGCTCGTCGTCACCGATGCGCTGATTGCCGAATCGCTCAAGCGCGGCAAGGCGGCGCAACGCGAGGCACGGCGATGGCAGGCGGAGGACGCGGGAGAGCAAGCCGCAAGCCGTCCTCCGTCCTCCATCCTCGCGCGCCCGTCGTCCGAAGTTCGACTCAAGCATGTCCAGCCCACGCCGCTCGATCACCGGGGCGGGGCTCAGAACGAAGGAGAATGACCGATGGCCGTCAGCGCCAACCGGCTCGAATTGTTGCAAATCGCCGACGCGGTCGCCCGCGAGAAAGCGATCGACCGCAACATCGTCATCGCCGCCATGGAGGATGCGATCCAGAAGGCGGCACGCTCGCGCTATGGCAGCGAGACCGAAGTCCGCGCCGAGATCAATCCGAAGACCGGCGAGATGCGACTGTCGCGTCTGCTGCTGGTGGTGGATCAGGTCGAAAACGACGCGACGCAGATCGCGCTCGAAGAGGCCAAAAAGCGCAACCCCGCCGCTCAGGTCGGCGACTACATCGCCGAGGCCTTGCCGCCGCTCGAATATGGCCGCATCGCCGCCCAATCGGCGAAGCAAGTGATCGTGCAGAAGGTGCGCGAGGCTGAGCGCGACCGTCAATATCAGGAGTACAAGGACCGCATTTCCGATATCGTCAACGGCATCGTCAAGCGGGTCGAATACGGCAACGTGGTCGTCGATCTCGGCCGCGGCGAGGCGATCGTGCGCCGAGACGAAATGTTGCCGCGAGAAACGTTCCGCAACGGCGACCGCATCCGCGCTTTCATCTACGACGTGCGCCGCGAGCCGCGCGGGCCGCAGATATTTCTCTCGCGCACCCATCCGCAATTCATGGCCAAGCTGTTCGCCCAGGAAGTGCCGGAAATCTACGACGGCATCGTGGAGGTGAAGGCGGTGGCGCGGGATCCGGGTTCGCGCGCGAAAATCGCGGTGATTTCCCGGGATTCGTCGGTTGATCCGGTCGGCGCCTGCGTCGGCATGCGCGGTTCTCGCGTGCAGGCCGTGGTCAACGAGTTGCAGGGCGAGAAGATCGACATCATCCCGTGGACGGCGGACCCCGCCAACTTCGTGGTCAATGCGCTGGCGCCCGCCGAAGTCGCCAAGGTCGTGCTCGACGAGGACCGCCAACGCATGGAGGTGGTCGTCCCCGACCAGCAGCTCTCGCTTGCCATCGGCCGGCGCGGACAGAATGTCCGGCTCGCTTCGCAGCTCACCGGTTGGGACATCGACATCGTCACCGAGCAGGAGGAATCGGAGCACCGGCAGGCCGAATTCGAAAAACGCACCAAGCTGTTCATCGAGGCGCTCAACGTCGACGAGGTGGTCGGCCAGTTGCTCGCCTCGGAAGGATTCAACTCGGTCGAGGAGCTTGCCGCGGTGGACGAAAAGGAGCTCGCCGGGATCGAGGGTTTCGACGAAGACACCGCGCGCGAATTGCAGACGCGCGCCCGCGACTATCTCGATCGAGAGGAAGCCGAGCTCGACGACAAGCGCAAACAGCTCGGCGTCGAGGACGCGCTCAAAGAGATTCCCGGCGTCACCACCGCCATGCTGGTGAAGTTGGGCGAGAACGGCATCAAAACGGTCGAGGACCTGGCGGGTTGCGCCACCGACGACCTTTTCGGCTGGAGCGAACGCAAGGACGGCGAGACCGTACGCTATCCCGGCGCTCTCGACGGATTCGATCTCTCGCGCGACGACACCGAAGCGCTGATCATGCAGGCGCGCGTCAAGGCCGGCTGGATCAAGGAGGAAGATCTGGCGCCGCCACCCGCCGAGGAAGAGACGGTCGAGGCGACCGCAGCATCAGCCTGAGAACATCGAATGCTTGGTCGATCGCATAGTGACGCACTCGATGCCGGGCCGCACAAGCGCGCGCCCGGAACGCACCGATTTTGCGCCGCCAGCGGAGCAGTGAGGCCGGTCGACGAGATGATCCGCTTCGTCGTCGGCCCGGACGGCACCGCGGTGCCCGACCTCAAGCGCCGGCTACCGGGACGCGGCATCTGGATCACGGCGACGCGGCAGGCGTTGCGCAGCGCGATCGCGCGCAAGGCGTTTGCACGCGCCTTCAAGCGTGACCTGCGCCTTGGTCCGGATCTCGTCGAGACGACCGAGCGCCTGATCGAGCGGGCCGCGCTCGACGCTCTCGCCATGTGCCACAAGGCGGGAAAGGTCGCGATCGGCTTTGCCAATGCCGACGCGGCGCTCGCTCGCGCCCGCGTGGCAGGACTGCTCCATGCCGCCGAGGCCGCCCCCGATGGCACGAGAAAGCTCGCGGCCGCGCTCCACCGCCGCGCGGACGCAGCGGAAATTGCGGTGATCGATGGATTTACCTCAGCGCAATTGGATTTGGCATTGGGACGGTCAAATGTGATACATGCAGCCCTGCTCGCCGGTCCCGAAAGCGAGACGTTTCTGGCGCGCGCCGCGCGCCTTGACTATTTTCGGACCGGCCCGCAGCCGGGTTCGCCTGGTGTTGGCAGACGTCACGTCCGCAACTCGGCCGAGGCGGCGGGCGACGCAGGAACATGATGAAACACGGCGAGAGACCCGAGAATTGGGATTGGAATGGCTGAAACGACGGAAAAGACTGGCGAAAAGAAGCTCAGCGTGAGCCCGAGCAAGACCCTGACCCTCAAAGGGCGCGGGGTCGAGCAGGGCGTGGTGCGCCAGAGTTTCAGCCACGGCCGCACCAAGGCGGTCGTCGTCGAAAAGGTGAAAAGCCGCGTGCCGACGCGAGCGAAGGCCGACGCGGCCACGGCTGCGGCCCCTGCCAAGCGTCCCGCCAGCGGCAAGCCCGCCGCACCGGCAGCGGCGGCGGCCACCACCCCGGCCACTCCCGCCCCTGCCACCAAGCCGTCGGGCGGCATGGTGCTGCGCAGCCTGACCGAGGAAGAGCAGAAGGCGCGCGTGCACGCGCTCAACGACGCCCGGCTGCGCGAAGCCGAAGAGCGCAAGATTGCGGAAGAGGAAGCGTTTGTCCGCAGTATGCGCGAGGCCGCCGAGCGCACCGAACGCGAGGCCGCCGAAGCACGCAAGGCCGACGAAGAGAAGCGCCGCAAACACGACCTCGAGGCCAAGCTCAAGGCCGAGCAGGAGGCGAAGAAACGCTTCGGCGAGGACAGCATTGCGGCGGCAAGGCCCGGCGCGCGGCCTGCGCTCGAGCCCGACGACGACGAGGCCCCGCGTACGCGCCGCGGTCCCGGCGCGGCGCGACCGGCGGCGGCGCCGAAACCGGCGCGCGGCGGCGGACAGAAAAACCGCGGACGGCTCACGCTCGTGACCGCGCTCAGCGCCGACGAGGAGCGCGAGCGATCGGTCGCCGCCTTCCGCCGCCGCGTCCAGCGGCTGAAGGGACACACCGCCGACGAGCCCAAAGAAAAGCTCGTCCGCGAGGTCACCATTCCGGAAACCATCACCATCCAAGAGCTCGCCAACCGCATGGCCGAGCGCAGCGTCGATGTAATCAAGCTGTTGATGAAGCAAGGTCATATGGCGCAGATCAACGACGTGATCGACGCCGATACCGCCCAGCTCTTGGCCGAGGAACTCGGTCACACCGTCAAGCGCGTCGCTGAATCCGACGTCGAGGAGGGCCTTTTCGACGTCGCCGACGATCCGGCCTCGCTCATCCCGCGGCCGGCGGTGGTGACCGTCATGGGTCACGTCGACCACGGCAAGACCTCGCTGCTCGACGCCATTCGTTCGACCGAAGTGGCGGCAGGCGAAGCCGGCGGCATCACCCAACATATCGGCGCCTACCAGGTGAGTGCGCCCTCGGGCAACAAGATCACCTTCATCGACACGCCTGGCCATGCCGCCTTCACCGCCATGCGCGCGCGCGGCGCCAAGGTGACCGACATCGTCGTGCTCGTGGTCGCGGCCGACGATGGCGTCATGCCGCAGACGGTCGAGGCCATCAACCACGCCAAGGCGGCGAAAGTGCCGATGATCGTGGCGATCAACAAGATCGATCGGCCCGACGCCAAGCCGGAGCGCGTGCGCACCGAATTGCTGCAGCACGAGGTGCAGGTCGAATCGCTGGGCGGGCAGGTGCTCGACGTCGAGGTGTCCGCGACCAAGAAACTCAACATCGACCGGCTGCTCGAAACCATCGGCTTGCAGTCGGAAATCCTCGATCTCAAGGCCAACCCGAACCGTCCAGCCGAAGGCACCGTGATCGAGGCCAAGCTCGATCGCGGCCGCGGACCGGTTGCGACCGTACTGGTGCAACGCGGCACGCTGCGTGTCGGCGACCTCGTCGTGGCCGGCGCTGATTGGGGCCGCGTGCGCGCGCTGGTCTCCGATACCGGCGCGCCGGTCGAGACGGCGGGGCCCTCCACGCCGGTCGAAGTCCTTGGCTTCAACGGCACGCCCGAGGCCGGAGACCGCTTGGCGGTCGTCCAGACGGAGGCGCGCGCCCGCGAAGTCACCGCCTATCGCGCTCGGCAGCGGCGCGACAAGATGGCCGCACGCGCGACCGGCATGCGCGGCTCGCTCGAGCAGATGATGAGCCAGCTCAAGACCTCCGGCCGCAAGGATTTGGCGCTGATCATCAAAGCCGACGTGCAGGGATCGCTGGAGGCGATCATCGGCGCGATCGAGAAGCTCGGCACCGCGGAAGTGGCCGCGCGGGTGATCCATTCCGGCGTCGGCGGCATCACCGAATCCGACGTGACGCTGGCGGAAGCTTCCGGCGTGCCGATCATCGGCTTCAACGTGCGCGCCCACAAGGAGGCGCGCGAGGCCGCCGAGCGCGTCGGCATCGAGATCCGCTACTACAACATCATCTACGATCTCGTGGACGACGTGAAGAAGGCCATGTCCGGCCTGCTGGCGCCGACCATCCGCGAGACCATGCTCGGCAATGCGACGATCCTGGAGATTTTCAAGGTCTCCAAGGTGGGAAACATCGCGGGCTGCCGCGTCACTGACGGCGTGGTCGAGCGCGGCGCCAATGTGCGCCTCATTCGCGACAACGTGGTCGTGCACGAGGGCAAGCTCTCCCAGCTCAAGCGCTTCAAGGACGACGCCCGCGAAGTGGTCGCCGGCCAGGAATGCGGCATGGCCTTCGAGAACTACCAGGACATGAAGGTCGGCGACGTAATCGAATGCTACCGGGTGGAGACGATCCAGCGCACGTTGTGAGTCCGAGTCTCAGGCGCGCAGCCCGCATTCGGTGGGTCATTGCCGGGCGTGTCCCGGCAATCCATCTTTTCACGAAAGGAGATGGATGCGCGGGTCAAGCCCACGCATGACGAAAAACCCCGGAAGGATCATGGCACGCCACCAACATCGTGATCGTCCGGCCAGCGCCTCGCAGCGCCAATTGCGCGTCGGCGAGCTGGTGCGCCATACGCTGGCTGAGATGTTGACGCGCGGAGAGGTGCACGATCCGGTGCTCGAAACCCATCTGATCACCGTGCCGGAGGTGCACATGACCGCCGATCTGCGGCTCGCGACCATCTACGTGATGCCGCTCGGGGGGCGCGACCAGAAAGACGTGCTCGCCGCGCTCGAACGCCACAAGAAGTATCTGCGGGGCGAACTCGCGCGCCGCGTTAACTTGAAATTCGCACCTGAGATCAGGTTCCGGATCGACGAGCGATTCGACGAGGCCGAACGAATCGAGAAGCTTCTGCGAACGCCTGCGGTCCAGCGCGACCTCGACCATCGCGAAGACAACAATGATTAACACGGCTGCGTCGACGTTGCGCTCCTCCCTTCCCCCTTGGAGGGCAGGGAACGATGTGGGGCTTCCGTGAAGGAGACAATGCAAACAGAGCAGCAGCCGATTCAGCGCAAGCGCGAGAAGCACGACGTGCATGGCTGGGTCGTGCTCGACAAGCCGGTGGGCATGACCTCGACCCATGCGGTGAGCGTCATCAAGCGCCTGTTCACGGCCAGGCGCGCCGGCCATGCCGGCACGCTCGATCCGCTCGCCTCGGGCTTGCTGCCGATAGCGCTCGGCGAGGCGACCAAGACCGTTCCCTTCGTGATGGATGGGCGCAAGACCTATCGTTTCACTGTCCGCTGGGGCGAGGAGCGCGACACCGACGACGCCGAGGGCCGGGTCACGGGAACCCAGCCGGTGCGGCCTTCGGCCGATGAGATTCGCGCGCTGATCCCGCACTTCATTGGCGCCATCATGCAGGTGCCACCGCGCTTCTCCGCCATCAAGGTCGAGGGCGAGCGGGCCTACGACCTCGCCCGCGACGGCGAGGTCGTGGAGCTGATGCCGCGTGAGGTGGACATCCACCGCCTGGAGCTGGTCGAGACGCCCGATCCCGACCACGCGGTGCTGGCCGCCGAATGTGGCAAGGGCACCTACGTGCGCGCACTCGCCCGCGACCTGGGCCGCGCACTCGGCTGCCTCGGCCATGTCGCGAGGCTGCGGCGGACCATTGTCGGACCGTTCGGGGAACCCCACATGATTTCACTGGAACGGCTTGAGTCTTTGTGCCATAGAGCCGCGTCCGGCGAGGGAAGCCTCGCCGCTCTGCTACTGCCCGTTGAGACCGCGCTGGACGACATCCCGGCGCTGGCCGTCAGCCGGGCGGATGCGGCCAAGCTCCAGCGCGGGCAGGCCGTTCTGCTGCGCGGGCGGGACGCTCCCGTCTTGCGCGGTCCGGTGAGCGTGAAGGCTGCAGGGCAGCTGGTGGCGCTCGCAGAAGTGGACCGCGGCGAGATCCTCCCCAAACGCGTGTTCAACCTCGCCGGCCTCGTAGGGGCCGGCCGACTGGAAGGTCAGTGACGATGTCGATTACGCCCGCCCGCAAAGCGGAAGTGGTTAAAGTTTACGCGACCAAAGCCGGCGACACCGGCTCGCCGGAAGTGCAGGTGGCGATCCTGTCGGAGCGCATCAACAACCTCACCGAGCATTTCAAGAGCCACGTCAAGGACAACCATTCGCGGCGCGGGCTGCTCAAGCTGGTGTCCCAACGTCGCCAGCTGCTCGATTATCTCAATCGGACCGACGAAAAGCGCTACAAGACGTTGATCGAGCGGCTGGGTATCCGCCGCTGAGGCATCGCGCGCGGCCTGCGCGCGCTCGTTTGGGCGGATGCCAGGTCATCCGCCGTTTCATCCGGCAGTGAGGCCACTGCCGATTTCCGTGACGGGCCGATCATCGCCCGTCCGTCCCTGGGAAGGCTCGAAGGCCATGGCAGGATCGCTGGATGCTGATGGGGGACGCGGCGTCGCCGCGCGGAGCAGCCTCTCGCCGTCTTGCTCATGGCTTTCGCTCTTCCGCGACAACCATGAGAGACAATCGCAATGTTCGATATCCATCGTGTTGAGCTCGACTGGGGAGGGCGCAAGCTCACCCTAGAGACCGGCAAAATCGCGCGTCAGGCCGATGGAGCCGTCGTCGCCACCTATGGCGAGAGCAAATTGCTCGCCACCGTGGTCGCTGCCAAGGAGCCGAAGGAAGGCCTCGACTTCCTGCCGCTCACCTGCAACTACTTCGAGAAATTCTACGCGGCCGGCCGCATCCCCGGCGGTTATTTCAAGCGCGAAGGCCGCCCCACCGAGCGCGAGACGCTGATCTCCCGCCTGATCGATCGCCCGGTGCGGCCGCTGTTCGCCGACGGCTGGCGCTGCGACACCCAGGTGATCGTGACGGTGCTCTCGCACGATCTCGAGAACGATCCCGACATCCTGGGGATGGTTGCGGCCTCCGCCGCGCTGACGCTCTCGGGCGCGCCCTTCATGGGCCCGATCGGCGCCGCGCGCGTCGGCTTCATCAACAACGAATACGTGCTCAACCCGCAGATCGACGAGATGCTGGAAAGCCAGCTCGACCTCGTCGTCGCCGGCACCCAGGATGCGGTTCTGATGGTCGAATCGGAGGCCAAGGAGTTGACCGAGGACGTGATGCTCGGCGCCGTGATGTTCGGTCATCGACATTTCCAGCCGGTGATCGACGCCATCATCCGGCTCGCGGAAAAAGCCGCCAAGGAGCCGCGCGAATTGAAACTGCCCGACAATTCCGCGCTCGAGAAGGACATGCTTGCCCTGATCGAGCAGGACCTGCGCGCGGCCTACGCGACTCCGCAAAAGACGCAGCGCCACCAAGCGCTCGATGCGGCCAAGCAAAAGGTGATGGCGCATTTCCTGCCGGAGGGCGTGGAGACGCCCCCCTACCCCAAGCAGCAGGTCGCCAACGTCTTCAAGGAGATCGAAGGCAAGATCGTGCGCTGGAACATTCTCGACACCGGGCGGCGGATCGACGGCCGCGACGTGAAGACGGTGCGTCCGATCGTCTCAGAAGTCGGCGTTCTGCCGCGCGCTCACGGCTCGGCGCTGTTCACCCGCGGCGAGACCCAGGCGCTGGTGGTGGCCACGCTCGGCACCGGCGAGGACGAGCAATATATCGACGCGCTGCCGGGAACCTACAAGGAGACCTTCCTCCTGCACTACAATTTCCCGCCGTTCTCGGTCGGCGAGACCGGGCGGCTCGGCTCGCCCGGACGGCGCGAGGTCGGCCACGGCAAGCTCGCCTGGCGCGCCATCCATCCGATGCTGCCGCTGCACCACGAGTTTCCCTATACGCTGCGCGTCGTCTCGGAGATCACCGAGTCGAACGGCTCGTCCTCGATGGCGACCGTCTGCGGCACCTCGCTCGCGCTGATGGACGCCGGCGTGCCGCTCAAGCGGCCGACCGCCGGCATCGCCATGGGCCTCATCCTCGAGGACCAGCGTTACGCCGTTCTCTCCGACATCCTCGGCGACGAAGACCATCTCGGCGACATGGACTTCAAGGTCGCCGGCACCGAGCGCGGCGTCACCTCGCTGCAGATGGACATCAAGATTGCCGGCATCACCGAAGAGATCATGCGGGTCGCGCTCACCCAGGCGAAGGACGGTCGCATGCACATCCTCGGCGAGATGGCGAAGGCCCTCACCCAGCATCGGGCGCAACTCGGCGAACACGCGCCGCGCATCGAGGTGTTCAACATCCCGGTCGACAAGATCCGCGAGGTGATCGGCTCCGGCGGCAAGGTGATCCGCGAGATCGTGGAAAAGACCGGCGCCAAGATCGACATTTCCGACGACGGAACGGTGAAGGTCGCTTCCGCCAATGGCGACGCGATGAAGGCGGCGATCAACTGGATCAAGTCGATCGCGTCGGAGCCCGAGATCGGCCACATCTACGAGGGCACCGTGGTCAAGGTGATGGACTTCGGCGCGTTCGTGAACTTCTTCGGCGCCAAGGACGGGCTCGTGCACATCAGCCAGCTCGCGCCGCGGCGGGTGCAGAAGGTCACCGATGTGGTCAAGGAAGGCGACAAGGTCAAGGTGAAGCTTCTCGGCTTCGACGAGCGCGGCAAGGTGCGGCTCTCGATGAAGATCGTCGATCAGCAGACCGGCGAGGACCTCGAGGCCAAGCAGAAGGCCGAGGCCGAGCAGCAGCGGCAGGAGGCGGTGGGCGGGGAGTAGTCCAGCCGACCTCGTGCCTGGACAGGAAAGGGCGACTTCGCCCTTTTTTGTTGGGGCGCTTTTGGGTTTATAATGCGCCCATGACTGTCGACGACGTCAAACGCCTAGTCACCCCGGATGCGCCTGCGCTGCGCGCGCGCGGCGTGACAGCGCTTCACATCTTTGGATCGATTGCGCGAGGCGAGGGAGGGCCGACAAGCGATGTCGACTTGCTCGTCGACTACGATCCAGCCTCAGACTTCAATCTTTTCGATCTTGCCGGGGTCCACCGCCGCATATCGGGACGGCTCGGCGTCAGCGTCGACGTGGTGACGCGCAACGGACTCCATCGCCGAATTCGTGATCGGGTGTTGAAGGAAGCCATACGGGTCTTGTAATGGCGGACGACCGCGCACCGCTCGCCCTCTATCACATCCTGGATGCCACCGAAGATTTCCTTGCCATCGTAGGTGTTGCGGATTCCGCGACACTTGCTGCAGATCGAACGCGGCGCTATGCCGCCGAACGTTGCATCGAGATCATTTCGGAGGGAGTCGGCGAATACCCGACCAATGGAAGTCCGAGTATCCCTTGATCCCCTGGCAGGATATCGCCGGGATCGGAAACGTCTTGAGACACAATTACGAAGACGTGAACCTTGATATCATCGTCAAGCTCCGCGGTCGGCCGCTCGACGATCTGAAGCGGGCTATGTTGACCTTGCTCGAAGCGCACGATCCAGAGGGTCGGCCGTTTCTCAAACGCTGACTCACGCTCGCAGCTCCGTCAGAAAAAACGTCCTCGTCGCTCCGATACCCTTGAGTTCGGTGGTGCCCCGCGCTTCGAACACAAAGGCCTCCTTGGTCAGCTCGCGATAGACCTCGCTCACCTGGATGCGGCCTGGTACCCCCTGCGATTCCATGCGCGAGGCGACGTTCACCGCGTCGCCCCAGACGTCGTAGGAAAACCGCGTGTCGCCGATCACGCCGGCGGTCGCCGGGCCGCAATGGATGCCGATGCGCAGCTTGAGCCGGCGCCCGCCGAGCGGCGGCTGACGGTCGATGGCCGCGAGCATCGCCAAAGCGAACCGGCCGATGGCGAC
>WNGK01006117.1_pt1 | contig 13464 bp, 9 predicted proteins | sample 5400601 | NCBI WGS metagenome assembly WNGK01 (sample SAMN13153376, study PRJNA577476) | soil metagenome | isolation source: 60 cm soil or saprolite under Garry oak tree replicate 1 | place: USA:California | collected 2016-06-15 | reverse complement strand
TCCTGGGTCAGCTCCTGCACCGCCTTCGGCGACATGTCGAAGACCACGCACTGGTGGCCACCCTTGAGAAGCCGCCGCACCATGTTGGCGCCCATGCGGCCAAGTCCGATCATTCCGAGCTGCATAGCTGACTCCTTTGAAGCGCCGATCGCTCGGCGGGCTCGAGTTCACGCTCGGTGTCGTCGAGGGCGGTGCGCAGGCGGTTCATCGCGGCGGCCACGCCGTCGCGGTCGCCGAAGACTGCCGAGCCCGCCACGAGCACGGTGGCGCCGGCCCGAACGACCAGCGGCGCCGTCGTCGCATCGATGCCCCCATCCACTTCCACGTCGCACGCGGACGCGCGCCGCTCAATCAGCTCGCGCACCCGTCCGATCTTCGGCAGCGTCGTCCGGAGGAACGGCTGATGACCGAACCCCGGGTTGACGGTCATGACCAGCACCTGGTCCAGGTCCTGGATGATGTCCTCGAGCACGGCCGATGGCGTCGCCGGGTTGATGGCGACGGCGGCGCGCTTGCCCAGTGTCCTGATCCTTTGCACCGTGCGGTGCAAGTTGTTGTTGCCCTCCCAGTGGATGAGAAAGGAATCGGAGCCGGCCGCGGCGAACTCGTCGAGAAAAAAGTCCGGGTCGGAGATCATCAGGTGGATCTCGAGGGGCAGATGCGTCACGCGCCGTAGGGACTGGACGATCGCCGGCCCCATGCTGAGGTTCGGCACGAAGTGCCCGTCCATCACGTCCACGTGGATTCGATCGGCCCCGGCGTGCTCCGCGTCGGCCACCTGCTGGCCGAGACGCGCGAAGTCGGCGGCGAGAATCGAGGGGGCGAGTTTCACGGCGATCACGTGTTGGACGCCTCGAAGATGCTGCGAATGGATGCATCGAGCAGGGCGTTGAACTCGGCATCGGATTGCTGGGCCGATAGCCCCTCGACCAGCGCCCGCGAAAAGCTCGCCACGACGCCGTGATTCCTCCGCAAGCGCTGGTTGCCTTCTTCCCGTGAATAGCCGCCCGACAGCGCAACCACCCTCACGACCCGCGGATGTTTGACGAATTCGGCGTAGAGGTCGTCTTTGTCCGGCAAGGTGAGCTTGAGCATGACGGGCTGGCCGGCGGGCAAACGGTTGAGCTCCTCGAGGATGGCCGCTTTGAGCAACTCTTCGGCCCTGGCTTTGTCCGGGCAGTGAATGTCCACTTCCGGCTCGACGATCGGCACGAGGCCCGCGGCGATGATCTGCCGAGCGACCTCGAACTGCTGGGTCACGACGTCCTTGATACCGGCCTGGTTGGCTTGCTTGATGAACGAGCGCATCTTGGTTCCGAAGATGCGCTTCGCGTTGGCCTTGTCGAGCAGCCCGGCAAGCTCGGGCATCGGCTTCATCAGCTGGACACCGGATTTCTCCGCGGCCAGGCCCTTGTCTACTTTCAAGAACGGCACCACCCGCTTCACATTCCACAGATAGTCCGCGGTCGGCTTCCCCTCGACGTCCCTGTCGATGGTGTTCTCGAACAGGATCGCGCCGAGAATCCGCTCCCCGGTGAAGGCGGGGCTGGTCATGATGCGCGTGCGCATTTGATGCACGATCGCGAACATCTGCTCCTCGTTGGACCACGCATTTTCCTTGATGCCGTACGCACGCAGCGCGCCGGGCGTGCTGCCACCGCTTTGATCCAGCGCCGCAATGAACCCGGGATGTGCCTTCATCTTCTCCAGCTGCGCTTTGAAGTCGCCCGTCTCGCTCGTCATCGCACGGCGTCCTTTCGCATCCGGTAACGACGGATCATGTTGTTCGTCGAGCTGTCGTGGCCAAGGGTTGGCTCGGTCGCGCCGTCGAGCTCCGGGATGATCCGCTGGGCCAGCACCTTGCCCAGCTCGACTCCCCACTGATCGAACGAGTCGACGTCCCAGACGACGCCCTGGGTGAACACGCTGTGCTCGTAGAGCGCGACGAGCTTTCCGAGCGTCTCCGGCGTCAGCCGCTCGGCGAGGATCGTGTTCGAGGGGCGATTCCCCTGGAAGACCCGATGCGGGACCAGACCGTCCGGCGTGCCCTCGGCCTTGACTTGCTCACGCGTCTTGCCGAAGGCCAGCGCCTCGGTCTGCGCGAACACGTTCGCCAGCAGCATGTCGTGGTGCCGGCCGAGCGGGTTCAGGCTGTGACGGAACGCGATGAAGTCACACGGGATCAGCCGGGTCCCTTGATGGATCAGCTGGTAGAACGAATGCTGGCCGTTGGTGCCCGGCTCCCCCCAGTAGATGGGCCCGGTCGCATAGTCGATCTCGACGCCATCGCGCGTGACGTGCTTGCCGTTGCTCTCCATCGTCAGCTGCTGCAGGTAGGCGGGGAAGCGCTTGAGGTACTGCTCGTAGGGCAGGACGGCGACCGTCTCCGCGCCGAAGAAATCCGTGTACCACACCGTCAGCAAGCCCAGGAGCACCGGCAGGTTGCGCTCGAACGGAGCGGTCCGGAAGTGCTCGTCCATCTGATGGAACCCGTCGAGCAGCGCGCGAAAGTTGTCGGGACCGACGGCGAGCATCGTCGACAGGCCGATCGCCGAGTCCATGGAATAGCGCCCGCCCACCCAGTCCCAGAATCCGAACATGTTCGCGGTGTCGATCCCGAACTCCGACACCTTCCGGGCGTTGGTGGAGACGGCGACGAAGTGCTTGGCCACCGCCTTGACCTCGCCGCCGAGGCCCGCGAGCAGCCACTGGCGGGCGCTCTCGGCGTTGGTCATCGTCTCCAGCGTCGTGAAGGTCTTCGACGAGACGATGAAGAGCGTTTCCGCCGGGTCCAGGTCGCGGGTGGCCTCGACGAAATCGGTCCCGTCGACGTTCGACACGAACCGGAAGGCCATCGCGCGATCGCTGTAGTGCTTGAGGGCCTCGTAGGCCATGACGGGCCCGAGGTCGGAGCCGCCGATGCCGATGTTGACGACGTTGCGGATGCGCTTTCCGGTGTGGCCCTTCCACGCGCCACTCCGCACGCGGGTCGCGAAGTCGGCCATGGCATCGAGCACGGCGTGGACCTCGGGCACCACGTCCTTGCCGTCCACGACGATCGACGCGCCACGCGGAGCTCGCAGGGCCACGTGCAGGACGGCTCGAGCTTCGGTCACGTTGATCTTGTCGCCCCGGAACATGGCGTCGATGCGCTCGCGCAGACCGCACTCATCGGCCAGTCGGCGAAGCAGTGCGAGGGTATCGTCGGTGACGCGATTCTTGGAGTAGTCGAGAAAGACCCCGACCGCCTCGGCGGTCAGGCGTTCTCCACGTTTGGCGTCGTCGGCGAAGAGCGTGCGCAGGTGAAAATCGCGGATCTTCTCGTAGTGGGCCTGGAGGGCCTTCCATGCGGGGCGCGCGGTCAGGGGCAACATTCTAGTCATTGATCTTCCTGTGCCTTCTTCGGATCCGATCTGCCCATCTTGCGATTCCTCCCACAAGCGAAACCCGCCGAGGAACGCGTTCGCGTTGTCCCCGACTCGGCAACCAGGCGGCAGCTCGTCCAGTTGGTGGACGTTACCGCCCCCGAGAACGACGTCCTCGGGCTCGAGCGCGGCGATCAGACGACGGACCGCGTCGGCGACGTCACGCCGCCACTGCGTGAGCCCGTGCTCCTGCAGCCCGCGCAGTCCGACGTACGTCTCGAAGGTTCCGTCCCGGTACGGCAAGTGGCCCAGCTCCATCGGCTCCACGATGCCCTCGACGATGAGGGTCGAGCCCAGGCCGGTTCCCAGGCCGAGAAAGAGCATCTTGCCGCCCTGGTAGCTGCCGCGCGCTTGCAGTGCGGCATCGTTGACGAGCTTGACCGGGCATCCGAAGGCGGTCCGATAATCGAATCCAACCCACCCCGGACCGAGGTTATGCGGCTCCGCAACCGGACGACCGTGGAGCACCGGGCCCGGATAGCCGATCGATACGGCGTCGTACTTCCATCCCGCGGCGGCGGTCCTGACCCCGGCGACCATCTGCTCGGCCGTGAGCGTCGGCCCAGAGGCAAACTCTCGAGGTGCCTTCTCGCCCGTGGCGAGCACCTTCACGCGAGTCCCGCCGACGTCGACGACCAGTACGCGCATGGTGAGCCCTCAGCTCGCCTTGGCCAGGGTGGCGCTCTTCCCGGCAATGACGCCCATCAGCTCCTGCCAGGAGTTGACGAACGACTTCGCGCCTTCGTCCTGGAGCTGACTGGCGAGGGCATCGACGTCGACGCCGGAGACGCCGAATTGCGCCAACACGGCCTCGCTGTCGCCGCCGTCGGCGGTCAGCATCTCGCCGAGCGAGCCGTGATCGGCCAGCGCCTTCAAGGTGCCCTCGGGCATCGTGTTCACCGTGAACGGCGCGGCAAGCGCCCTGACGTAGAGGACGTCGGAGGCGCCGGGATCCTTGGTGCCCGTGCTGGCCCACAGCAGGCGTTGCGGGCGGGCGCCGGCGTTGAAGACGCGCTGCCAGCGCGGAGAGCCGAGCAGCGCACGGTAGGCCTTGTACGTCCGCTTCGCGATCGCGATGCCGAGCTGATTGCGGAGCGCTTGCGGCACTCTGTCCTTGATCGCCGCGTCCCAGCGGCTGATGAACACGGAGGCGACCGATCCGACCTCTGCATCGCGCCCGGCGGCCACGCGGCGCTCGATCCCACGCATGAACGCGTCGGCGGCCGCCAGGTAGTGCGCAGACGAGAACAGCAGCGTCACGTTGATCGGGATGCCGGCAAAGACCGCTTCCTCGATGGCCGGCAGCCCTTCCTTGGTGCCAGGAATCTTGATGAGGAGGTTCGGTCGCCCCGCCCGGGCGTGCAGGGTTTTGGCAGCGGCCAGGGTGCTGGCGGTGTCGTGGGCGAGCAGCGGCGACACTTCCAGCGACACCCAGCCGTCGACGCCGTGCGTCCGGTCCCAGATCGGTCGAAACAGATCCGCGGCCCGGGTCAGGTCCTCCAGCGCCAGGTCGAAGAACAATTCTTCGCCCGACTTGCCTTCCCTGACCTTCTTTCGGATCGCGGCGTCGTACGCCGAGCTGTTCTTGATGGCGTGGTCGAAGATGGTGGGATTCGACGTGAGCCCGGTCACCGAGAGCTCGTCGATGTAGCGCACGAGTGTGCCGCTCTCCAGCAGATCGCGCGTGATGTTGTCGAGCCAGAGACTCTGGCCTTCGTCGTGGAGCGTCTCCGTCGCTTTCATCGTGTCACCTCCGGTGACAGGAGCTCGGGCAAGTCGTGGGTCATCAAGTCGCCGATCCGCTCGACCGTCAGATCGGCCGGGGGATAGGCCTTCGCATCGCGAGCGTACTGACCCTGACGGGGAAAAATCGTGGTGACGCGGTCGCGCCAGATTTTCTTGGCCGCGGCCAGGATCCGCGGCTTGTCGTCCACGAGAACGTAGTGCTGCGCCGGATAGCGTCGCTCGACGTCATCCAGCGTTTCTTCCTTGTGGATGTAGATCAACACGTGGCCGTCCACGGCCTCCCAGATGCCGGAGCGCTCCACCTTGCGCGGCTGGAACACGACGTCACCATCGGAGAGGATGACCGTCGGGCCCCACGCGCGGAACCGTTCCAGCACGTCGAGCGCTCCGGGGTAGAGGCGATTGGCGAACGGGTAATCGACCAGGTACGACGACATCGACATGAGGCGCACGTCCTGGGGATGCTCGACCCGGTAACGCTGGAGCGCGCCGAGATAATCGCGATACCCGAGCTCGACGAACAGCGCCTCGAGGATCGCCCAGTACCGGTCACGCGAGACGGCGCCGAACTCGCGCTCGAGATGGCGCTTGAGGTCGGCCTGAATGCGGTCGTTGTCCAGCAGCGTGTTGTCCACGTCGACCAGGAAGACGAAGGGAGCCGGCGTCATGATGCGGCCACGATCGAGGCGTCGAGGCGCGATACTCCTACATCAGCCGAGCGGGCCGAGGCGTGCGTCACGTCTCGCAACGAGTCCCAGGCCGACGTCGACAGCATGGCTTCGGTGGAGCGCCAGCGCCAGTTACCTTGCGCCGTCCCGGGCTGGTTCATCCGAGCGTCCTTTCCCAGATTGAGCACGTCCTGCAGCGGCGCGATCGCGAGCGCGGCGACTGACGACCACGCCAGTCGCAGCAACGCCGGCGCAGCATCCGCGCTGGTGCCTCCCCCACGCTTCAGGTAGCGCCACAGGTTGCGCCGTTCGGCTTCTGACAGGTCGTCGTGCCATCCACGCGTCGTCGGATTGTCGTGCGTACCCGTGTACACGACCGAGTTCGGTACATGGTTGTCGGGCAGGTGCGGGTTGTCGGCATGGCCGTCGAATGCAAACTGCAGAACGCGCGTGCCGGGGAGACGAAACGCGTCACGGAGCGCGACCACGTCCGGCGTGATGATTCCCAGGTCCTCGGCGAGGAACGGCAGACCGCCCAGGGCCTTCTCCACCTCGGCGAAGAAGCCGGCGCCCGGCCCCGGCATCCACTGACCGGACTCCGCCGTCGGGGCTCCTGCCGGCACGTGCCACGCGGCGGCGAATCCGCGGAAGTGATCGAGGCGGATGGCGTCGACGTGAACCAGCAAGGCGCGCACGCGATCGACGCACCAGCGGTAGCCACTCGCGGCCAGCGCGTCCCAGTCGTAGATCGGATTACCCCACCGCTGTCCTTGCGAGCTGAAGTAGTCTGGCGGCACCCCGGCGACGACGCGCGGCCGGTGCTGTGCGTCGAGCAGGAACAGCTCCGGGTGGGCCCAGACGTCGCTCGAGTCCGGGGAGACGAAAAAGGGCAGGTCACCGATCAAGCGCACACCTCTGGCGCGCGCATGGGCCTTCAAGCGTGCTCCCTGACGGAACAACACGAACTGAACAAACCGAACCCGGTCCACCTGGCTCGCCAGAGCCTGTCGCGCCCGGTCCAGCGCGGCTGGCGTGCGGCGGATCAGCTCTTCCGGCCACTCGAGATAGCTGGCGCCGTCGTATCTCGCCGTCAGGGCTCGGAACAACGCATAGTCGTCCAGCCAGTGGGCATGGTCATTGCCAAAGTGTTCGAAGTCTGGGCGCAGGTCCGATCGCGCGCCGGTGCTGAAGTTCTTCCATGCCGTCTCGAGCAAGGCGAACTTGAAGCGCTTGACGGCGTCGAAGTCGACGGTCGTGGGCGAAAAGGAGCAGCCCGCGCAGTCGGCCGCCCGCACCAGTCCGTCCTCGATCAGCCAGTCGGGGCTGATCAGGAGCGGGTTGCCGGCAAACGACGACAGCGATTGGTACGGCGAATCGCCGTAGCCGGTGGGACCCAGCGGGAGCGCCTGCCACCAGCCTTGCCCGGCGTCACGAAGCCGATCCAACCACGCCACGGCCGTCGGACCGACATCGCCAATTCCGTACGGCGAGGGCAGGGACGTAACGTGCAGCAGGAGGCCGGACGCTCGGTAGCCCGCCGGGAACGGAGGGAGGCTCATGCGCGTCCACCCAGCGCGGTGTCGACGAGCTCCTGCGCCTCGCTCACGAGGGCGTCGAGGTGCGCCGCGCCCCTGAAGCTCTCCGCGTAGATCTTGTAGATGTTCTCCGTGCCCGACGGCCGGGCCGCGAACCAACCGCTCGGCGTCACGATCTTCAAGCCCTCGATCGGGGCGCCGTTACCGGGGGCGCGGGTCAGCTTCGCGGTGATGGGCTCGCCGGCGAGCGTCTGTTCCTTGATGGCCTCGGGTGACAGCGCATGCAGCCGCGCCTTCTGCTCGGGCGTGGCCGGCGCGTCGATCCGCGTGTAACAGGACGCGCCGAACTCCGCCGCCAGCTCCCGATAGTGCTCGCCGGGATCCTTGTCCGTGCGGGCGGTGATCTCGGCCGCCAGCAGATCCATGATCGGGCCGTCCTTGTCGGTCGTCCACACGGTGCCGTCGTGCCGCAGGAAGCTGGCGCCAGCGCTCTCCTCGCCGCCAAAGCAGCAGGAGCCGTCGAACAAGCCGGGCACGAACCACTTGAACCCGACGGGCACCTCGTAGAGCCGACGGCCGAGCTTCGCGACGACGCGGTCGATGAGGCTACTGCTGACCAGCGTCTTGCCGACCGCGGCGTGCGCGGGCCAGTGGGGACGGTGCGTGAGCAGGTAGCGGATGGCCACCGCCAGGTAGTGGTTGGGGTTCATCAGTGCCTCGGAGGCCGTCACGATGCCGTGCCGATCCGAGTCGGGATCGTTGGCGAAGGCGACGCGGAACTGGTCTTTGAGCCCGACGAGCCGCGCCATGGCGTACGGGCTCGAGGGGTCCATGCGGATCTTGCCGTCGTGGTCCACCGTCATGAACGAGAACGTCGGATCGATCACCGGGTTGACGACGGCGATGTGGAGCTTGTAGAGGAAGTTGATCGGTTCCCAGTAGGGCATCGCCGCCCCGCCCAGCGGATCGACGGCCATCGTGAAGCCGGCCGCGCGGATCGCGTCCATGTCGACGATGTGTTCGAGATCCTCGACGTAGGGCAGGACCAGATCTTCCTGGTGGGTGGTCTCGGCCTTGATGGCCGCCGCAAACGGGACCCGCTTCACGCTCGAGCTGCGCTGACGCAGGAGCTCGTTGGCCCGGCGCTGGACCCACGCGGTGACGTCGGTATCGGCGGGGCCGCCGTTGGGCGGGTTGTACTTGAAGCCTCCGTCCTCGGGAGGGTTGTGCGACGGGGTGATCACGATTCCATCGGCGAGGTGCGCCTTGCGGCCGCGGTTGTAGACGAGAATGGCTCGCGAGATGACGGGCGTCGGCGTGACGCCGCCGTCGCGCTGGATGATCGTCTCGACCCCGTTGGCCGCCAGCACTTCCAGCGCGGTGCGCTGGGCCGGCTCGGACAGGGCGTGCGTGTCCTTGCCCATGTAGAGCGGTCCGTCGATCCCCTGACCGCGGCGGTAGTCGCAGATCGCCTGCGTGATCGCCATGACGTGGGCCTCGTTGAACGAGCCGCGGAACGCCGAGCCCCGGTGCCCGCTGGTGCCGAAGCTGACGAGCTGATCGGGGGCGTCCACGTCGGGCGTGCGCTCGTAATACGCGTGCTCGAGCCGCGCCAGATCCACGAGCATTCCGATCTGGGCCGGCTTCCCGGCCAGGGGCGAGATCGTCACTGTCTTCTCCATCACGACACCGGGCATGGCTTGACGTGCCAGATGTCGGCCGCGTACTCGGCGATGGTGCGATCGCTCGAGAACTTTCCGGAGCTGGCCACGTTCAGGATGGCCTTGCGCGCCCAGGCATCCGGGTTCGCGTACAGCGCGCAGAGGCCGGCATCGGCCTCGAGGTAGGAAGCGAGGTCCGCGAGGTGCATGTAGTAGTCGCCGCGCGTCAGCAGCGTCTCGCGCAAGGGCGCGAAGATCCCCGGCTCGTTACGGCTGAAGTGGTCGGAGAAGATCAGATCTAGCGCGGCGTGCACCTCGGGTTGGTTGTCGTAGTGCCAGCGCGGGTCGTACCAGCCGCGGCTGCCGGCCACCTGCTCCGTGGTCAGGCCGAACAGGAAGAAGTTCTCCTCCCCGGCTTCCTGCGCCATCTCGATCGTCGCGCCGTCGCGCGTGCCGATCGTCAGCGCGCCGTTCATCATGAACTTCATGTTGCTGGTGCCGCTCGCCTCGTAGCCCGCCGTCGAGATCTGGTTGGAGACGTCGGTGGCGGGAATCAGCCGCTCGGCGAGTGACACGTTGTATTCGGGCAGGAACAAAATCTTGAGTCGTCCGCGGGTCGCCGGATCGGCGCCGATGGTCTCGGCGAGATTGTTCAGGAGCTTGATGATGAGCTTCGCGAGGCGGTAGGCCGGCGCCGCCTTGCCCGCGAACAGGAACGTCCGCGGCGTCATCTCGAGGCTCGGGTTCTCCCGCAATCGGTTGTAGAGGACGACGATGCGCAAGGCATTGAGGAGCTGCCGCTTGTATTCGTGGATGCGCTTGACCTGGCTGTCGAAGATGGTGTCCGGATCCACCGCCTGCCCCGAGGTCGATCGGAGCCACTGAGCGAAGGTCGACTTGGCGGCTCGCTTCGCCTCGAGAAACGCGCTGCGGAAGCCGCGGTCGTCGGCCAGGGGCTTGAGCTTCGCGAGCTCGCCGAGGTCGGTGATCCAGCCGTCGCCGATCGCCTCGGTGATGAGGCGCGCGAGCGCCGGGTTCGCGAGCAACATCCAGCGCCGCGGCGTGACCCCGTTGGTCTTGTTGCTGAAGCGCTCGGGAAAGGTCTCGGCCAGGTCCTTCACCGTGGTCGCGCGCAGCAGCGCGGAGTGGATCGCGGCCACCCCGTTCGTGCTGTGCGAGCCCACGATGGCGAGATTCGCCATGCGGACGTGCTTTGCGGAGCCTTCCTCGATCAGGCTCGTCCGCGCGACGCGGCCTTCGTCAGCCGGAAAACGGCGCCGCACGTCATCGAGCAGTCGGCGGTTGATCTCGAAGATGATCTCGAGGTGGCGCGGCAGCAGCATCTCGAACCACTCGAGCGGCCATTTTTCGAGGGCTTCGGGCAGAAGCGTGTGGTTCGTGTACGCCAGCGTCCGCTGGGTCAGGTGCCAGGCCTGGTCCCATCCGAGGTACGCGTCGTCGAGCAAGATTCGCATCAGCTCGGGGACGGCGATCGCAGGATGGGTATCGTTGAGCTGGATGGCGGCCCGTTCGGGAAGCGCGCTCCAGTCGGCGTTGCTGCGGCGGAATCGTCGGATCAGATCCGCCAGCGAGCAGGCGACGAGAAAGTACTCCTGCACGAACCGCAGCTCTTGCCCCTTGGCCGTCGAGTCGTCGGGATAGAGGACCCGTGTGAGAGATTTAGCCGCAAGCGTCTCCGCCAGCGCGCTGACGAACTCGCCATGACTGAACGTCTGGAAATCGAAGTCGAGGGACGTGGACGCCGCCCAGAGGCGGAGGGTGTTAATCGTCTTGCCGCCATAGCCCACCACGGGCCGATCGAAGGGAATGCCGAGCAACGTGAACGACCGGCCGGGGATCGCGCGCAGCGTCCCGTCTCGCACCTCGATCGAGTGGTTCAGCCTGATCTCGACCTTCTCTTCCGGACGAACGACCTCCCACGGGTCGGGGCGGCGAAGCCAGTTGTCCGGCTGCTCGTGTTGCCAGCCGTGCTCGATGGTTTGCTGGAACATTCCGTATTCGTAGCGGAGGCCATACCCCATCGCCGGCAGCTGCATCGTGGCCATCGAGTCGAGAAAACACGCCGCCAGACGCCCGAGACCGCCATTTCCCAGCCCGGCGTCGGGTTCCTCCTCGAGCAGGCCGAGCCAATCGAGCGACGCCTGCTTGACCGCTTCACTCACGAGGGGGCTGAGCAGCAGATTGGTGATGTTGTTGGTCAGCGAACGGCCGATCAGGAATTCCATCGAGAGGTAGTAGACGCGCTTCGGATCCTCGCGCTCGTAGGTCTGCTCCGTGCGGACCCATCGCTGCGAGAGGACGTCTCGCACGGAGCGCGCAAACGCCTCGTAGCGCTCCCGCAGCCCGGCGGTTGCCGGATCGGCGACGTTGTCGAAGAGCAGGTGCCGCTCGTAGAGCGCCTGGGCGTTCCCCGCGAGCTCGACCGGGCCGCATCCATATTGCCGGCGGAGCGCTGCCATGGGGTCCGATGATGCCTTCTCTCTTGTGCTCATCGACGTGCTTCCTCTCGGTGGTCCCGCACGTGAACAGGCCCGCTGTGCCCTTCGTGAGGCATCTCGTTCCACAAGCGGATCGCCGGATCCGATCGGTCGTGTTCGTATCCCACCGCACTCAGGCTGGCCGTGCCGAGCACGAAGTACCGCCCTGCCCCCGGTGGGAGCCCGAGCCAGCGCGCGGCGAACACTCGGAGAAAGTGCCCACTCGAGAAGAGCAGCACGTCTCCCTCGATGGCTTGCACGCGGCGCGCCACCCGATCGGCCCGCGTTCCGATCTGATCCGGCGACTCCCCTCCCGGGCAGCCGTCGCGGAACAGCTGCCAGTCAGGACACTCGGCGTGGATGTCGGCGCTCGTGCGACCTTCATACGTGCCGTAGTTCCATTCCAGGAGGTCGGGCTCGACTTTCGCGAGGGAGCCGAAGCCAGCGAGCTCGCACGTTCGGACCGCCCGACTGAGAGGGCTCGTGAGCACTGCGGCGACCCTCAATCCCTGGAGCCGCTCTCCGAGCCGGACGGCCTCGGCTTCGCCCTGCGCGGTCAGCGGAAGATCGGTCACGCCCGTGTGCTGACGAGAGATGGTCCAGGCCGTCTCGCCGTGTCTCGCCAGGTACGCGACAGGAAGCGCATCGCTCATGATCGACTCCCGTTCTGTGCTCTCACAACGACCTCCTCAAATGGAGCAATCGCGGTGCCGAACGCTCCGGGGTGTCTCACGACCGGCAACTCGGCTTGTCACCACGGATTTCCAACGAAGCACGGCCGTGATTCACGCGACCCTGCCGGCTTCGAGATGCTAACCGGCCAGCGGCTGCCAGTCGACTGGCAGGGCTTCGTCGCAACTCGGACGGCATCAGGCGCGTGATGGCGTCCCGATCGGCTGGTGTTCTGAAGACGACGAGCTGCGTTTTTCGCGACACCTCGTAAGAAATTCGCGACGTTACGCGCCCCCGCTCGTTTCACGTGAACTGGACACCGGCGAGTGAGCCACGAGCCCCTGGGCCGGGAGCGCAAATGAACGCAGATTCTTCGCCGCCGACGCCACAATGATGAGGCTAATCAGCCTGTTCGCATCCTGGGCATCGCGGGCAGCTTGCGGCGGGCCTCGTGCAACCGCGCCGCCCTGCCCGCGGCGATCGCGCTCGTTCCCGAAGGCGCGACACTCGATGTCTTCGAGCTTCACGACATTCCCGGTTTTCAATCAAGACGATGAGGGCAACCCACCGTCCCGGCCCATCAACAAGCCGGAGGTGATGATCTGCTCCGTAATCTCGTCGCCTGGACGCGGCAACTCGGACAGCGGAACGATCGAAACAGTTGACTGCGGTCCGGCGCACGGTCCGGATCCAAGCAGACGCCGGTCGCCGGCGCTGCCGATGGGAGCCCTGAAGCGCGACTGCTCGGCCCGCCGCCCGCCCTCGCGGGTCACGCGGTGCCGGGCGGCGCCGGGTCAGGAGCTCAGCGCTCGAGAGTGAGCCGTCGTCAACGCCTGTCGCAGGAGCGCGGAGAGCCAGGACTGCTCCGGGCCGCTGACGATGGGTGGCTCAGTGAGCGTGTCGATCGTGATGATCGTCGGCGCGCTGCCGTCCCCGAGCAGGTCGGCGTGGGGATCCTCCCACCGCCGTGCAATATCGCGAAAGACCGAGCGATCGCTCGCCTCGTGCTCCGGGGTGCTCTCGCGTCCACGGCGCCGATCGAAGCGACGCGTCACCTCCTCCACGTCGTCGCAGCGACAGTAAAGCAGCGTCACGTCAACCCGCCGCGTCCGACAGATGGCGTAGATCGTGTCTCGCTTCGCTCGCTCGCCGTAGACCGCATCGAGGATCACCGCGCTCGCCCGGTGGAGGTCGCCCTCCAATCGTCGGGCAATCTCCTCGTACGCGCGATCGCGCACCTGGTCGTACTCGTGGACGTC
>WNGK01009788.1_pt1 | contig 13465 bp, 10 predicted proteins | sample 5400601 | NCBI WGS metagenome assembly WNGK01 (sample SAMN13153376, study PRJNA577476) | soil metagenome | isolation source: 60 cm soil or saprolite under Garry oak tree replicate 1 | place: USA:California | collected 2016-06-15 | reverse complement strand
CACCCCCGCCGCGACACGCGGGCCGCAGCCACACCCCGGCAACCGCAGAACCACCACCAAAACGGACAGCAGAACCCGAACGGAACACAAAAACCGCTACAGCCCAGCCAGTCGCAAACACCTAAAGTCCTTGGTGTTGGGCCATGGACGGGACCACTTGTACCGGTGGAAGAACCCACCTGTCCTAGATCCAGATACCGAACTTATCCTCGGGGACTGCGTGCACAACCTCCGCAGCGCCCTCGATCACCTTGCGTATCAGCTCGTCGTGCTTAACAAAAGGACGCCGGACCGGCGATCGAATTTCCCGATCTTTGATCATCCACACCGGAAGCGACGGAAGTGCTGGTTGCGACGAGTTCCCCTCTTGGTTCCCGGTATCAGCCCGCAGGCGAACCAGATCATCGAGAATATACAGCCTTACCAGAAGGGGGATATAGGCCACCGGCTGGCCGAACTTCGCGAACTCGACAACATCGACAAGCACCGCCACCTGCTCATCACCGTCCAGGCTGTGAACGCGCTCGTCACCGCCTGGTGGGGAGACCAGCCGCCACATGGCATGCCGGATAGTGTCTTCACTGGCAATGCTCCGGTACACGGCGAGGTAGCGGTACGCGTCCGCTGGCCCATTCCCCGCCCTGACTTGGACCCGTACCTCCACTTCGCCGTCGGGGTACGCTTCGACAGACGTCTCGGAAAGCTATTCGGGCGTCGGCCCGTTAGCAGTGTTCTTTCCAACCTCCTCTCGACTGTCGAAAACGATGTCGTTAATGCACTGTTTGCTCCACTGTTCCCATAGTCCATGCGCGGCGGCTCATGACCAGACAGCCGGACAGGCTTCTACCAGGGCATCGCCTTCGAGCGCAGCAATTCGCTCGATCTCGGCGTCCAGTTCCGCCAGTCGGGCCTCGCACTGGGCATCGCGGGGGCTCATGCCGGGAGCCTGGTTGCCGGCACGTCTACTACGAACCTCGGCATCTAGACGTGCACTGACGTAGCGTCCACTCGCTCGGCCGGCGTTGTCGAAGCCTAGCGAGGGGCATCACTGATCGTGGTAGAGTCTGTTTGCCTAAATACTTGCTGCAACGGGAGTTTCGTGGTCTCTTGTGGCTAGCTTTTTTTCCGGATCTCTTGGCGATTGCCTATCATCTCGTCTTGATAGTTCTCGGCACGCTGGCCCTGTGCAAGTGCCGCCGCAGGGCATCTCCGATGTGCTACGGGCGATTTTCGGCCGTGAGTAGCTCGGCGCTTGGGAGCGCCGAGCGCAGTGCTATCACAGCAGCGATAGCGGACACTACGCCAGCAGCAGTAGCGCACACAGACAGGCAAGTAGCCAAGAGTGGCTTTCCATCTGCGCTAACCAGTATCACGACTTGCCCGAAAGCTGGCTGACCAACAGGACGCCCGCGCGTTGCGCGGGCGTGCACGTAGGCCCTCGACGCTGCGTGCTGTATGCCTAGCCGCGCGTAGAGCTTCGCCCGGCCATGACTCCCGGCATGACAGCCGACCAGGAATCCGTAGCCAGGATTCCGGCACGGCAAGCCCATGGTGGTAAGTACTCCACACTGAGTCGGCACTTGGAACGCGAAGTAGCCAGCTAGCGCGAAGGCCGCAATGGCGAAGAACGCGAATCCGTACCCTGGCTCTCTGTGCCTGAATAACTCAACCGAGATGATCAGCGAGCAAGCGGTTGCAAGAAGAGTTATGAAACCCGCTTGCAGGTTCTTGTCCCTCTTGCTCTTAGACATCCCGGTACCCCTGGTCTGGGAAGTGCTCGCCACCTTCAGTGTCCGGCGCGCATCTGCTGCGTCAAGGCCCAATTCCGTCCATCAGTTAGGGGAATACAGCGTGCTCGGCCGCAGTGTGCTCGTCGTAGTCGGCTAGCCCGCAGCGGAGCAGCTGCCAGCCATGGTCGCGACACGCCGCCCGGCGTCCTGTGTCCGGCCCGACAGTTTCGGTAGAGTCCGCCGTGACCTTCCAGATGCGGGCAACTCGGTCAGTAGCCATATGGACTGACCGAGCGGGGCCAGGTCGGCTGCGCGCGCGCGTCAGTGAAGGGAGGCGTCGGTGGACGCCAAACCCCCCGGGGATGACTCGGAGCCGCGAAAGATCCTCTGGATCGTCACGATCCAGCTGATCATCCGAGGCGCTATAGAGATCATCCTTGACCTGATAAGCCGGGGACGCCTTCCCTAGTCCAGGGAAGACGCCCCAGCCTCAGAGGCGAGGCCCCCGCTGCGTTCTGCGCAGACCGGCGGGGGTCTTCGCTTGTATTGGGTACACGTTGGGTATACCGCTCCGCTGTTTCTAGCAAGGTTGCTCTCTAGAGAGCAACCGACACGCCGTGCTGTGTACTAGATATCACTATTTGTACCATGTTCCGCTGATGGGATGTATCTAGGCAAATCAGTACAACTGATACATACATGGGACGATTGGCCTACCATGAACCGCAGCACGATCCCCGAGCGTGCCTAGCCGTCCGGGCAGGCCTAGCTAGCCCCGGGGCATGTCGGCTACGAACGTCCCCCATGATCGAATCGTGGTCACTCGCCCCTCATCCGCGAGCACCTTGACCGCACGCGCAACGGTTGACCGTGATACGTGGTACTCCCCGGCCAGCGCCGTAATCGATGGCAACGCTTCACCCGGTAGCCACTCTCCCCCGTCGAGGCGTTCCCTCAGAGCGTCGGCTACCGCGAGATAGGGCACACGCGGAGTCTTGGGCACAGTTCATGATCTTTGATACCCAGGCGCTCTGCTATGAAGCAGTCTGAGCAGTACCTACTGTCTTAGCAGTCTGATGTGTCTTAGAGTGGAGGGGACGAACCGACGCGGCCGGGAGGCGGCATGCTCAGCACCGACGAACAGACGACGCTTAACGATCTTCGCTGGCGCTGGCAGGATGCGTATTGCGTCAATTTCACGGACGGGGTATGGTCGGCCGTCCCGTTTGACGACCGGACGATCCTGCTGACGGCGGATACAGCCATGGAGTTACGCGACAAGATCCGGTACGACTATGCCGAGCGCGCTGCCCGACGTAATCGCCTGGTAATCACTGACGTCGGCGGCTGGATCTCTGGGTCATCGCTGGACGTCGGGCGTGCTGGCTGACATGAACGAACAGCAGACCACGCTGAACAGCCTCAGGTGGCACTGGGACAAGTTTTATGCCGTCAACTGCGACGGTGAGACCTGGACGGCGATACCTGCCGTAGCCCCAGACGTAGTGCTGACCGCTAGCTCTGCTATGGAACTGCGGACGGCTATGCAGAACGACTACGCCGCCCGCGCTATGAGAGCGAACGCTACCGCTGCCCGCTGGGCAGGGTTCAGCAGCTTGTAAGGGACGATGCCTAGACAGTCAAAAACAGCCCCAGGAAAGCCTAGGGGCTGTTTGCGTAGGAGCGATCCTAAGCGAAAATCAGTGTCAGCCTTACCGCGTCCCTAAGGGTTTCAGAGCATAAGTGCTCTGACCTGCGGTTTTAAGGATAAGGGTTTTTGGCTGTTTACGCACGTCACAGGCTTGCAGTTCTGAGAGAGCGATTCCCTCAGGATTTTCGCAGGCTTCGTTAAGCGCCTGCCGGCGCTTCCACTGCCTAGTATCGCCGGTACGTGCGCCAGTCAAGGCGCCCAGGAGGCGGACCGACGTTCGGGGGCGGTTCCTCGCCGGGCACGGGCCACGGAGATCGCGCTTCTCTCGGCATACCGCCCGGTGGCGGCCACCGAAGCCGGCGGCCCGACCCGGCATCATTCCCCACACCACCATTGCCATCACCAGAAGCAGCACCCACACCCGCACCGTCGCCAGTGCCAGAACCAGCAACAGCACCAGCACCAGCACCCGCACTCGCAGCACCGCCAACGCCAGCACCAGCACCGGCGGCAGCACCGCCTGACCGGGCCCAGCCCTGCACGGGCACCGCCAGTTCCGGCGCCTGGCGAGCCTCGGCCAGGCTCACCAAGGTCGCGGTCGGCAGCGCCATGATGCCCGGGTTCGCGTCGGCAAGCACCACCTGGCGGCCCTCCCGCGCAGCGTAGGAGACGATCATGGCGCTCGTCGGCAGCTGCTGCAGCTCATGCTGCTCCACCAGGAACTCGCGGCACCGCTGGGCCGTCCTGGCTAGCGACTCGTTCCCGCCGACCGCCCGGGACGTGTTCAGGCCCCATGCCGTGCCCTCGCTGATGCCCGCGGTGAGCGAACGCGAGTCGGAAACACTGCGCGAGTAGCTTGAGTCGCGGCTCACCGACCCGGTGAAGTGCCCGAACGGCGCGAACGAGTCCTGGCGGCTGCGGCCGCGCCCCCGGCTGCGCCCGGCGGTTTCGCTCGTCGACACCGAGTCCGCAACGGAGTCGGCCACGGCGACGGTGCTGGTGTAAGAGTCGCCGCCGGTATCGGTCACCGACGTGCCGATCGTGTCGGTCAGCTGGGTGAGCACGAACCGGTGCTCGGTGCCGATCTGCTCGCTGGCCGTCCTCGCATCCTCGGCATTGCCGAGCCGCATGAACGCGACCGCCGCATTCCCCCGGCCGAGCCGCTCCTTCACGTGCGCGGGAATCGACCGGTACGCGATCACCAGCCCGGCACCGGAGATCTCGCAGGCGTCACACAGCCCGTCAAGCACCTCGCCAGAGAGCTTCTCGGCGCCAAGCACGCACAGGGCGTGCTGCCAGCGCTGGCCGGCCGTCGCGACCGGCGCCTGCCTGAGCAGCTGGGTCATCGCGGCCGTCATGTAGGCGCCGAGCACCTTGTTGCCGAACGCGCCGGCCCGCCGGTCCAGCCAGGCGACCCTTAGCCTGCTGGACGGCAGGCTGACCGGCGCCGACGCGAGGTTCTCCAGCTTGCGGAGCCTGGACTCCAGCGCCCACGCCCGGTCGATCACCACCCGGTCAGCGGCCCCGCGGCCGTACAGCGCCGTGATCTTGGTGAGCTGCTCCTCGCTGAGCAGGCCGGCCTGCAGGTCACCGCGCGGATCGCCGACCTGGGCGAGCGCCCGGAGCGCGGCCGTGACCTGAGCGACGCTGGCCCCGTCGCCGAGCACGTCAAGCACCCGGTCCACGATCGCGTTGTCATGCGACGGGTCGGCCGCGACGCCGGGCTGGCCGCCGACGCTGACCGCCCCGGCCAGCAGGTCGGCGAACGCATCGCGGTCCAGGCCGGTCCCGAGGTCCAGCCTGGGCAGGTCCCGTGGCAGGACCCAGACCAGCGGCTCGATCCCGGACCGGCCGGCCACCGCGAGCAGGTCGTGCGCCACGCCGCCCTCGGTGAGGTCGAGCACGGTGACCTCGCCGCCTGCGGCCAGCCGCGGAGCGGCGATCATCGTGAGCATTGCCGACCAGCCGGCCAGCGTCCCGCCGGCCACGTCGACCCGGTCGATCTCGGCCGGCAGGCCGACCGCGTACCAGTGCAGCTGGCGGTCGAATGCCGCCCGGCGGGACTGCCATTCGCGGAACATCCGCGCGTGCGCTTCCTTCCAGCTAGCCAGCCTGCGCTGCTGCGCGGCCCGGATCACGTCGACCCGCTGCCGCTCCGCGGCCACGCGTGCCGATAGGTCACGCCGGCCGGCCCGAAGTGCCCGTCCGCTGCGCGCCGCGCCGGCCAGGCAGGCGACCAGGCCGAGCCCGGTCAGCGCCGCGTTCAGCAGGCCTGCCTGCCAGAGCGCGAGCACTGCCGCGGCCAGCGCGACCGAGCCGCCGAAGGCCAGCTTCAGCGGTCGGCTCAGCCGACTTTCCTCGCGGCGCTGCGCGGCCACCCAGCCCGGGTTGAGCTGCTCCGCCTCAGGCGGGACCGGCCGCCTCGGCAGCGGGCCAGGATCCGGATGCAGCAGCGCGTACTGCCAGCCGACATAGACCCGGTCAGCCCGGACCCGCGGGCCGACCGGAGCCGTCCGGCCGGCCGGCTCGTCATCGTGCGCCGCGGCCCACGGCGGCATGGTCATGCTGGCACCCCGGCGACCGCCGGCCGGCCACGCCCCGTCACGCCGGCCTCCCCGGAACACGCGCAGGCACCATCGCCATGCTCGCGCCCCGGCAGCCGCCCGCCCGCCACGCCCCCGTCACGCCGACCTCCCAGGAACACGCGCGGACACCGCCTGGCACCGCGGCAGCAGCCGCCGCCCGGTGCCCTTCACGACCAGCGCGAACGCGCCGTCCCGCAGCTGGAGCAGGGAATCAGCCGTCACCGCCGGACTGCCTTGTTTTTTGAACGGATGGTCCCCGGCCAGTCCCGGCGCCGGGGCAGCGGTCCCGGTGGCTGGTGCCCCGGCTGGCGCCGGGTCGGGCATTCGCTGGGCCCAGGCCGGGACCGCGCGAGTGGCATGGCCGATGCCGCGAATGGGCGCCGGCGGCGGCTGGCCGACTGCGCCGGGCAGCGCGTCGGAGGCAGCCAGGCCGACCGCACCGGCCGTCGCAGCTGGCCCGGCCAGTCCCGGCTGCCCGGCAAACCCGGCAAACCCAGCTGGCCCGGCAGGCCCGGCAAGTCCCGCCTGCCCGGCAAACCCGGCTGGCCCGGCAGGCCCGGCCAGCCCGGCCTGGCCGGGGAAATCGGCGCCGTCGGGCGCTCCCGGGGCGCCAGCGCCGACCTGGACGGCAAGCTGGCCGGCCGCGACCGGATCTGCTAGCCGGTGGATGGCAAGCACGTTGACGTCAGCGGCGAGGCTGGCTGCCGCCGCTTCCACTGTCGTGCTGAGCAGGACGGTCATCCCGACCCGGCCGCCGCGGGCGACTAGCTCGGCGAGGGCCGGCCGGTCCACCAGCTCGCACCCGTTGAACCAGGCCAGGCCGTCCCCGCTGACCGGGATGCCGGATAGCTCGGCAAACAGGGCCAGCGCGTCGAATGCGACCAGCCTGGCGATCATGCTCGCCGCCGCGCCCTGCGCGAGGTGGTCAAGCGCGAACAGGCAGACCGCCCGTTCCCTGATCACCTGGCCCAGGCTGATGCGCTCGCTGCCCGGGCAGAGCCAGCGGCCGGCCGGCGAGGCCCGCAGCGCGGTCAGCTGGCTGGCCAGGGCTGGCAGCGCCGCCGGGTCAGCCTCGACGAGACTCGCCGAGGCGGCGACCCGGTCGGCGAGCATGCTCCGCTGCGGATGGTAGCCGGGCAGGCGGCCAAGCCGCGCCCGCAGGGCGGCCGGGCTCAGCAGGCGCACGACATCGTCGAGAACCGGCTGACGCGCATCACCGGGTGCGGCGGCCAGCACGGCGAACACGTCACCCAGGTAGGCCGCGCAGGTACGGCGGCACTGGCCAGTGGTCTGCGACCAGTCGACCATGCCGAGCATGAGCGACGCCGCCCGGGCCGGATCACCGCCGCGCAGCGGCTCGTAGCACAGCTGGTCGGCCTCGCCGAACTGGTAGAACGGCGCATCCGCCGCACTGCACACGGCTGCCAGCGATCCGGCCAGCCACCGGCTTCCGGTCAGGTCAACGGCGATGACCGGCTTGCGCCGCCTGATTGCCGCGTGCACGAGCTGGAAGCTGGTCTCCGCCGGGCCATATCCAGCTGGCCCGGCACCAGCCAGGCCCGTCCCTACCACGCCCGACCCCGCGCCACGTCCGGCCGCGCCCGACCCCGCGCCACGGCCGGCCACGCCCGATTCAGCCAGGCCCGATCCAGCCAACTCTGGGCCGGCCCGGCCCAGTCCGGTCTGGCCCAGCCAGGCCAAGTCCGGTCCGGTCAGGCCTGATCTGGCGGCGCCGGCCGCCGCTCCGGCGGCGAGCACGCCACCCTGGGCCTCCTGCCAGGAAATCGCAGCCAGGCCGCCGGCCGCCTGGTCAATTCCCAGGCAACCGCCATCCCTGGTGACAATGCCGCCGGACCGGACGGTCGCCAGCGCATACCGGCGCCGCGCGGCCACGATCAGCCCTGGCCGGGCCGGCGCCACGGACTGCTCGCCGCCGTGCAGCCAGCTCAGCCACCGCGCGACGGCCACCTCGGCGGTGGCCAGGATGAGCGCGAGCGGCAGCTGCCTGGGCAGCCAGTGGCCCAGCCCGGCGAACGCCGCGCCCAGGTGGAGCAGCCGTCCCGGCTCGCCGGAGATGCCGCCGAGGTACGCCGCGACCTGCCGGGGCCCGGCGGTGAGCCCGGCGACGGCCGCCGCCGGGCCGGTGGCGAGCAGCCAGATCAGCCCGGCGCCGCCGGGAACCATCAGCCACAACGCCCGCCACCTGGTTATCTTGCCTACCGCGTATAAGGCGGCGGCGAGCACCATCGTGAGCTGGGCGAAGAGCACGTGCACGGCCAGAGCGGCCACGCCAAAGGCCGCGACGATCTCACCGCGCCGGGGAGTATCCCTCGGGATCAGTTGGCGGGCGCGCCGCGGCGCGCGCTCCGCCGCGGTGGCTGCGGAGGCAGGCATTCCGGGTCAAGGTTCCCAGTCCTGCAAGGCGTATGTCCAGGCACCTGAGAAACTGCCCGCGGTTCTGCCTGGCGAGCCGCTGGCGGGCGATTCGACGACGATCCGGAACATGTCGGGGCGCAGCACGGCGACCGTCAGCGCGGCCGCGCGGCCCCCGGCCGGCTCGTCAAACCGCACGGTGATCATGGCGGCCGGCTGCCCAGCCGACAGCCGCAGGCTCCTGGCCACCGCGGGCGGCGGCGGCTGCAGTTCGACGAAAAGGGCGCGCGGCAGGCAGGCAGCGGTGCGGGGCTCCCCCGAAGCCGCGGCGCCGGGCTCCCCCGAAGCCGCGGTGCCAGGCTCCCCGGCGTCCACCGCGGCTGCCGCGGCCCGCGCCGCGCCTTCGCCTGCGCTGGGGATGCCAGACCCGGTCGGCTCCGGGTCCGCGCCGGGCGCCCCGGATGCCGCCGTTCCACCGACCGCGCCGGGCAGCAGGAACCCGGGCGGCCAGTCGTCCACGCCGGGCGCGGCAAGCAGCGGCAGGGCTGCCAGCACGGCGGGCGGGACGGTGAGCGGCTCGTCGCCCTGGCTGGCCGGGTTTCCGGCCAGGTGCCTGGCCAGGTATGTCGTAGCGAGCGCGGCCGGCTCCCCGTCCGAGGTCCACAACAGCCGGATGACACAGGCCGGGTCGCCCGGCGCCACGCCGAGCGCCCACCCGATGTCCTCCGGCACCCGGCGCCAGGACACCTGCCGGCTGCGGCAGGCGATCTGGCCGCCCATCGGATCGATGCGTGCGGCGAGACGTGGCGTACCGGCCAGCGGGATCAGGCACTCGGCCGGGCTGACCCGGTACATCTGCCCGTCCGGCAGGCGGCGGATCAGGCGGCGCGCGGCCAGTTCGCCGAGGGCGGCGTCGATCTGCGCCGTGCTGACGTTGTAGCGCCGGGCGAGGGCGGTATGCCGGGGCAGCCGCCAGCCGGGCTCGTGGTGCACGAGCGCGGCCGCGAGCCGGTCAGCCAGCACCCCGGCCGACGACCTCGGCGGCCCGGTGCCGCCTGCCCCGCCCGGCGAACTTGGCCGACGGGCGGAATCGGCATGGGCAGCGCCGGGCCGGTGCGGGTCGCGGCCAGGTTCGGCTACCTTGTCGGCCGCGGCCCGTGAACGGTCCGTGAAAGCCGGCCCAGCCTCGTTGAGTGCGGGGCCGTCGCTGGCCTTGCGGGCTGGGTCACTCGGCATTTCGCCGGGAGACCGAGATGATCACCCGTCCCAGGAGAATGATCAGCAAGACGATGACGAGCAGGATCAGCGCCGCGTCGTACGACAGGATATTGGCGGACTTAAATGGCTGGTTGATAGGTGAGAAGGCGTACACGAAATAGGTGAGGTAGCCGACCGGTGAGTGCGTGAGCGCCAGTGACGGGTTGGCATCGGAGGTGCCCGCCGTGTAGAGCAGCGGCGCCGTCTCGCCGACGGCGATCGCCATCGCGATGAGCAGGCCGGTGACGATGCCCGGCAGCGCGGACTTGAGCACGATCTTGCGCAGTGTCCACATGACCGGCAGGCCGAGCGCCTCGGCGCCCTCCCGGTAGGAGGACGGCACCTGGCCGAGCGAGCTCTCGGTCGCCTTCGCGATGTAGGGGATCGCCAGCACCGACAAGGTGAGGACGCCGGCCAGCAGGCTGTACTTCCAGTGCAGGCCGATCACCAGCGCCACATAACCGACGTAGCCAAGCACGATGGACGGTATCCCGGCGAGCACCTCATATCCGCCGCGCAGCACGCCCTTGTGCCTGCCCTGCGCGAATTCCGCCAGGTACAGGCCGGTCAGGACCGCGATCACGCCGCCGATGACCAGGACTCCGGCGGTGATCAGCAGCGTGCCAAGGATCGCGTTCTCGAGGCCGCCGCCGACTCCGGTGGTATCGGTGGTCAGCACGCTCCACTTGAAGTTCGGCACCGCGCGCGCCACGATGCCGCCCGCCATCCACACCGCCGGGCCCACGACCACCGCCAGGCAGGCAAAGCATGCCGCCCAGAAGACGGCGTTGGCGGCCTTCCGGCGAACTGGCACAGCCGGCCAATCCGACGGGCTGCCCGCCGCTCCAGGAGGCGGGACCGGCGACGCGGTATTCAGCTCGCTCATTCTTAGAGCCCCCTGCCTACGGGCAGTGCCGTGCCGGACACGCGGCGGACCAGCAGCCTGGCGACCACGTTGACGACCAGCGTGATGACCATCAGCACCAGGCCGAGCTCGGCGAAAGAGCGCAGCGCGAATCCGGTGGCGTCCTGGAATGCGCCGTCGAGCTGGCTGACGATCGTGGCCGCGATCGTGGTCATGGTGCCGTAGAGGTTCGTCGTGACCGCGGCGAGGTTGACCCCGCAGACCATCGCGACCGCGATCGTCTCGCCCAGCGCCCGGCCCAGGCCGAGCACGGCTGCGCCGACGATGCCGCTGCCCACCCACGGCAGGGTGACCCGGCGGGCGCACTCCCAGTCCGACATGCCGAGTGCGACCGCGCCTTCGCGCGGCAGCAGCGGCACCTGCCGGATCAGGTCACGGGCGGTGGACGCGATGATGGGGATGATCATCACGGCGAGGATCAGGCCCGAGGTGAGCAGGCCCTGGCCGTTACCGGTCGGGCCGCGGAGGAAATTGAGGACCGGCACGTCGGGGGCGTGCCGGGCGATGAACGGCGCGACATGATGGGAAACGAACGGCCCGAAGATGAAACCGCCCCAGAGCCCGACGATCACGCTGGGTATGCCGGCCAGCAGCTCCAGGAACAGGCCCACCACCGCGGCGATCCTTCGGTTCAGCCGCTCGACGACGACCAGCGCCGCGCCGATCGACACCGGCACTGCGATCACCAGCGCGATCGCCGATGTCTCCAGCGTCCCGGCGATCTCCGGGAAAGCCCCGTAGGCGGCTCCTGGCGGGTGGGCCACACCGTCGGTAGTCACGGGCTTGCCGTAGAAGGAGCCCTCGTTGAACGCGCTTCCGGTGAAGAAATGCAGGCCGTTCACCTTGATCGCCGGCAGCGCCTCGACCAGCAGCGTCACCAGGATGAATCCCAGTGCCAGCGCAGGGAGCACCGCGACGCCCCGGCCGGTCCAGCGCAGGAGATCGCCGTTGCGCACCCGGGTACGCAGCGCAGCGCCGAGCCGGCGGGGGAGCGGGCGGGCCGCTCCCCCTTCCGGCTTGACCACAGGCGCCGACGTAGCCATGAACTCAGCTGCTGATCGAGTTGATCTGCGTCAGCGACAGCGAAGTCACTCTCGATGACAGCGGCTCGAAGTTCACCGGTCCCAGGAAGGTCGAGGTGGCGCCGGTCGTGAGCGTCCACTTCAGGAACTGCTTAAGCGCGGACGCCTCAGCTGCGCTCGGCTGCTTCTTGTTCACGATCACGTATTCGTAGTTGATATCCGGGTATCCCTTCGGCGCCGACGTGTTGATCAGCGCCTGCGTCTCGTTAGCGGGCGTTACCTTCTCGAAGTCCGCCAGGGCTGCCTGGATCGACGAGTGTGTCGGGAGCGTGAACTTGCCCGCCTTGTTGGCCAGCATCCCCTCGCCGAGATGCGCCGCCTTCGTCTGCGTCAGGTAACTTGTGCCGATGTAGGCGATGCAGCCCTTAGTCGTCCCGCAGGCAGCCACCATTCCGCCGTTGCCCAGCTCGGCAGCGGCAGCGGGCACGCTGGCCCAGTTCACCGTGGTGCCGACGTCGGCGGTCGGCCAGTTGGTCGGATCCTGGGCGTTCAGGTACGAAACGAAGACGAACGTGGTGCCGGAGCTGTCGCTTCGGTGCAACGGCGCGATCGCCATGCTCGGCAGCGTGACGCCCGGGTTCAGCGCCTTGATCGCAGGATCGTTCCACTTCGTGATCTTTCCGGCATAGATCTTGGACAGGACCGTGCCGTTGAACTTGAGATGACCCTTGACGCCAGGAAGGTTGTAACTCACCATCACGGCCGACACAGCGAGCGGGATGTTGATCAGGTTGTGGTTCTGCGCCATTTCCGCGCTCGACAGGTAGGCATCGGATCCGCCCATCGTCACCGTGCCGTTCGCGGCGTCGGCGATGCCCGTGCCGGATCCGGTACCCGCCGTCGTGAGATTAACGTTCGGGTACGTCTTGTTGTAGGCCGTCTGCCAGGCGCCGAACAGCGGGAACATCAGCGTGCTCCCGGTCTCGGTCAGCGAGACTGTGCCGCCCGCGGCTGCGGGCGATGCGGAGGACGTCGAGCTTGGCGTCGGGGTACCTGAGCTGCCGCAGGCCGCCAGCAGGGTGAGCGGAACCACTGCGGCCGCCGCCCACGCCACGCGCATTCGTTTGGCCACCGGAGAATACTCCTTTACTCTTCGCACATAGGGTCGTGCGTTGCTCGTCTCGCACACGGGTGCGTGCGATACAGAGGGCCGCGCCATGGTGCGCGGTCCTTGCCCCCGTGCGGGAGGAGTACCGTTCCTCCCGCACGGGCGGGTCATGGTTGGCTAGCCGAACCGGCCGCCTACATAGCGAGCGGTTTCCTCCTCCGCGGGGTTCTCGAATACCTGCGTGGTCTCGCCGTGCTCGACTAGGCGGCCCTGGTTCAGGAAGACCGTCCGGTCGGAGACCCGGCGGGCCTGGGCGAGATTGTGGGTGACGATCACCACGGTCAGCCGCGGTACCAGGGTGCGGATGAGCGCCTCGATCGACTCAGTGGCGTTCGGATCAAGCGAGGACGTCGGCTCGTCCAGCAGCAATATCTCGGGCTCGATCGCAAGGGCCCTGGCCAGGCAGAGCAGCTGCTGCTGGCCGCCGGACAACCGGAACGGCGAATCCTTGAGCCGCTCGCCGACGGCATCCCAGAGACCGACCTCGGCCAGCCGGCGCCGCGCGATTTCCCTGAGCCCCTGCCTGCTGGCCAGCCGGTGCGCACGGGCCCCGGCGACCACGTTGTCCATGATCGACATCGGGAACGGGTTGGGCCGCTGGAACAGCATTCCGACCCTGCGCCGCAGGGACATCAGCTCGACAGCCGGATGCCAGATGCTGCGGCCGTCCAGCAGCACGTCGCCGGCGTGCCGGTAGCCGGTCACCTTGTCGTTCATCCGGTTGAATGTCCGCAGCAGCGTGGTCTTGCCCGAG
>WNGK01013963.1_pt1 | contig 13466 bp, 9 predicted proteins | sample 5400601 | NCBI WGS metagenome assembly WNGK01 (sample SAMN13153376, study PRJNA577476) | soil metagenome | isolation source: 60 cm soil or saprolite under Garry oak tree replicate 1 | place: USA:California | collected 2016-06-15 | reverse complement strand
TCGAGACTGGCGGCGTCCTCGACGGCGGCCGCCGGGTATGGGCGCTGGCGCGGCTGGACGAGCCCTGGTCCGCGCCGGGTGACCCGAGCCTGACCTATCCGTACGTTGCGTTCCTGAACCGCCATGACGGCCGGGCGTCAGCGAAGACGGTCAACACCACCTACCGCGTGGTGTGCGCCAACACCTTCGGCGCCGCCGACGCGGAAGGTAACGACTTGGTGCGCGATAGCCGCGGCTGATCGCAGGATCGCCTGGGGCGCATGAGACGGGCCGCACGGGTGATCATGCATGGGTGTCTAAGCCAACATGGGCCCGTGCGGCCCTCACCCATCCTGTCTTCACCGGGCTGTCGCGGCAACACCTGGCCGACCTGATCGTCGAGCTGGCCGACCCGTGGACCGCCGCCCACCAGGGCGCCCTCCGGCAGCGCCGCGGCCACCCACGCCAGCGTGCCGCCGGCGCCGGGCCCCACCACCAGCTGGTCTTCTGCGACCGGATCCTGGCCACCCTGGTGGTCCTGCGCTTCCAACTGCCCCACCACGCGCTGGCGGTGCTGTACGGGGTGGACCGCGCCACCATTACCCGTGCCGTCCACCAGATCCGACCCCTGCTGGCCAAGCGCGGCTTCGCCGTCCCAGGCATGCCTGGCGTGCGACTTCGGACCCTGGCCGACGTGGTGGCCTACGCCCAAGCCGAAGGGGTCGAACTGCGCCTTGACGGGACCGAGACCCAGGTCCGCCGGCCACGGGCCAACCGCTCGGGCCGGCGGGCGTTCATCTCGGGCAAGCGCAAGCAGAACACCATCAAGGTCACCACCGTCTGCGACCGCCGGGGTCGCACGCTGTGGGCGGGGGCCGTGCGGCCAGGTCGGATGCACGACCAGACGGCGATCAAGACCGAGGGGATCGAGGACCTGCTGCGCCGACACCACGACGTCCACGCCAAGGTCGACGCCGGCTACCGGGGCCTGGCCAAGGCGTTTGGCGGTCAGGTCCACGCGCCGCCACCCAAGCCGGCCAAGGACGCGCCACCCCAGGAGCTTGAAGCCTGGCAGCGGGCGCGCAAGCAGCAGTCGTCCCAGCGGATCTGCGTCGAGCATGCCAACGCCGAGCACAAGCAGTGGCGGGCGTTGCAGCGCTGGATCGGGCGGCGGGAGTACTACGCCGAGACCCACCTGGCCATCGCCGGGCTGGTCTCCGACCGGACCGCCCGCCGCTGACCACCACCCAGCCGAGACCCACCAGGCCAGCACGTCCCAACCTCAATCGCGCACCAAGTCGTAAGGCGGGACACCCTCGCCCCGCTAGAGGCGGCAACCTACCCGATCCGGATACCCGTCCGGCTCTCTAGCGCCGAGAGTCCGAAGGGAGTTCCCGAAACTCTGGCGCGTTGATCTTCTGGGCGTGGGGCGGCCAGGGCCGTGAACCGGCGTGTCGCAAGGAGGACTGTGAGGCTGTATCCATCCGATCCTTTGTAGGACAGTCTGGTGACAGAAAGCACGAGAGGCATCATGGAGCTCGTCCGGGTCTTTATCTCTTACAGCCACGATAGTATTGAGCATCGCCAAAATGTGTCGGACTTTGCGCAACAACTTCGTCGCGCCGGGATCGATGCGATGGTCGACCATTTCGTGGAGAGCGAACCGCCACTTTCGTGGCCTTTGTGGATGAATAAGCAGATTGATGAGTCTGAGTTTGTACTAGTCGTCGTGACGGAGATATACACAAGGCGGTTCATGCATCGGGAGACTCCAGGGCGAGGCTTGGGCGTCCGATGGGAAGGCGCCATTATTACCTCTGAGCTCTACCACACCAGCAGCGACCGCGTGAAGTTCATTCCGGTGGTGGTTGACTCTGCCGATTCCATGCACATACCGTCTCCACTGCGCCTTACTATATGGTACGAGATCGGCACGATTGGCCATAGAAAGCTTGAGCCTCTGCTGCGACATCTGCTGCATCAGCCTGCGGTAGTCCCAGAGCCAGTCGCTCCTGTCATGGATCTAAGCTCCAAACAGGTGTCCGCTGAGTCAGCAGGGGCCAGGGAGTCACTTCGACTGCGCATCGAAGCCGCAATGACTCGCGCCAGGACGGGCGACCGGGACAGCGCCACGGCGGAGCTTGAGCAACTCATTGACGATGCTCCGAAGGAGATTGGAGCGTTAGCTGCATACAACCTGGGGCTTCTTTGCCAGGAGGAAGACGCCTACAGTCAAATCAATCACGGCCTACCAACGTGCGATCGAATTGCTGCCGGGCTCGCAGGCAGCAGAAGCGGCGAGGAACAACCTCCAGGTCGTTCTCCAGAGTATGAACGCGCATTACGGTCCCGAGGGTCCAGTTCATGCCGCCCAGGAATGGCTGCTACTCATTCGAGAGGGAGAAATCCGGCGGGCTTGGGAAAGATTGGATGGCAATGCACGACTTGCGTTAGCGCAGGCGTGGATCCTTGCTAACCACTCTCATCCTAATTTGCACGGATTGGAACACGATGATCTGGCGGCCAGACTCTGAGCGCTATTCAGAATGCTTTTTAACCATAAATTAGGAGTTTGAGTGCAACAGCCCCTGCCAGTAGACTCCGGCGGCCATTCTCACTGTCCGCACGTCACTCTGGAGGGACTGTTGCACGCCAAGCCTATGACCGGCCTGTCGCCCGAACAACTCGATCTGCTCATCGACCGCGTCGCCGACCAGGTCGGCACCTGGCAGCCACCCCGCGGACGCCACCACAGGCTGGACCTTGCCGCCGCGGTGACGATGACGTTGGTGTGGCTGCGCCACAACCTGTCGCAGGCGCTGCTGGGCGCCTTCTACGGCATTAGCCAGGCCACCGTCTCCCGGATCACTACCAGGCTGGGTGAGCTGGTCACGTGGGCGGCAAACCAGGGGATGCCCGGCCTGGCCCAGACCAGGCCCGGCGAGCGGCTACTGCTGGACGGGTCCCTGCTACCCACCGGTCAGCGCGCTGGCCAGGAAGGACAGGATCTGTACAACGGCAAGCGGCACCAGGCCGGGATGAATGTCCAGGTGATCAGCGACCGGTGGGGCGGCTGGTCGAGGTCAGCGATCCCACACCGGGGGCGGGGGCGATGCACGATGCGCGGTCATTTGTGGTGTGTGGGCTGGGCCGTGCGCTGGCCGACCGGTCGGCGCTGGCCGATCTTGGCTTTCTCGGCTGTGGGGTCCTCACGCCGGTGCGCAAGCCGCCGGGTGGGGAGCTGTGCGAGTTGGAGAAGGCCAATAACCGCGCCCATGCCTGTGCTCGTGCGGCGGTGGAGCGAACCATTGCGCTGCTCAAGCAGTGGCGAGTTGTGGGCAGTGGGTATCGCGGGCCGCCGGCGCGGTTCCCGAAGGTGTCCGGACGGTGGTGGCGTTGGAAAAGCTCCGAATCTACGAAAACCCATTGTGAATAACGCTCAGTATCTCGCCGCGATGAGAGAGGCGAGAAGCCAGTTCGGCTTGTAGGTGAGCTTCGCTATCTACACTGCCGCGGCTCATCGCATTCAAAGCCTTGCCAACGAGGCATGTGGTCGCCCTGGACGGGCCTTGCCCTGCACCGAACTGATGCCGACGCCGCCAGCAGCGCGTGGTCCGACTCACCGACCCGCGTGCCATCCGCACCGGACTCAGCCGGCTCCTGGGGGCAGCCACGGTCACTCCCGTCTCTTTGACCTGCACCTACCCTCATTCATTTGATGGGGGAGAGCACGAATGGTAAGGATGGGGTCGCTTCGTGCAGGCTTGGTTGCTGGACCGTCTGGCCTTGAGGGGAGAGTGGTGGACGCGGCCGACGAAGAAACCCGGGAGGTCTACGCTCGGTATGGCCTGGCCATGTACTTCGCCCAAGTGGTCGAGCATGCGATTGTAAATCTGATGATCGCTTTGCGTCTCCCTGAACGCGAAGCGCTCACCCAGCGAGATATTGACCAGTTCATGGATGAGGCTTTCGCGATGACCTTCGGACGGCTCCTCAAGGAGTTGCGGCGGACTGGTCAGCCCACCCACTTCGTGCAGCGAGATCTTGACCAAGCGCGCGACATGCGCAACTGGCTCGCTCACCGATACTTTCGAGACCGCGCCGTGCAGTTCATGTCACCAGCCGGTCGAGTCGTTATGCTGGAGGAACTCGACGACGCAACGAACCTGTTCCTGCAAGTTAACGAGAGCCTCGAACGGCTCTCGGCAGAAGTACGCGCGGCGAACAATGTCGGCGAGGATGCCATCCGCCAGGAGTATGAGCAACTTCTTCTAGAAGTGAAGCAATGGCGGCCCAACTAGGACAATAGGTGTCCGTACTGGAGAGAGCCTCGGGGCTTCGCGGGATGACGACGGCATCATTACCTTGGCAGATCCGCCACGATAACAAGATAGTCCGGTCCCCCAAGCTGCCCGAAAAGCTTCACACGGACCAGCCTACGCCCATCCTCGTTGACCCAAGCCATGACAGCATGGAGGCCCTCGCTCGTCGGCGGTAACTCATCAGGCGCACCCCCGAACCACCGGCCGATCTCCTCTCGGTCACCGAGCACCATGGCCGGAATCGGGCTGCCGGCAAGCGCATCAATGCCCCAGGCCGCAACAGCAAATCCCCAGGCTATCTTGGCGATCATCTGGGCGAACGCGTATGGATCGCCCTTGACCTCGACGCGGACCTGATCACCTCCCAGCTCTTGCGGCAGCACATGCCGAGGAACTCGGCCAACGAACACAAGACGCAGCCCACCCGTTACTTGGAGCGCTACAACGGGCCGATCGACAATAGCTACCGGCGGTGCGAACAACGGGAAGATGAGAGCGCTCGGGTAGGTGTCGATAGGCACCAAGGCCTCCTCCTCCACGCCCGCTCGCCTCACGATTGCTGGGAGAGCCGTCGGCCGCTCCTTCGGGCGCCGCGTCTTCAACTGCAACTTGGTGCGCGGCGCCAGGAACCACCCCCGGAGCATCTCCTGCTCCATCCGCCCAGTGATCGCAGCGCAACGTCGACAACTCGCGTGGTCGAGGACGAAGTGTCCCTGGAGCGCGAGCGGAATCACATGCTCTCGCTGAAGCGAGTCCGATGAGCCACAATAGATGCACCGTCCAACATCGCCGATTACCCTCGTGCGCAAGGGACCGGCCCGAAGCACCGTGGCGTTGTAGTCGAGTTGGACCGTCGTGCCTACCGGGAGGTCACCCGGAAGGAGGACACGGCCCTCGGCCGACTCCTCGACCACCTCCACGGGTTCGCCGTCGACACGCGCGCGGATCGAACCCGGCACGAACGGCACACCGATGTCAACTACCCAACGCAGGTGGCTAACGCTCGGGTCTGAGCTCTGCGGGCGCTTACCTACTGCCTGGGGTTTCGTCCGCCGACCTGCGAGGGGGTCTTCCGTCCGCCGACTGCGGTGGCATGCGATCGCCTTGCTCTGCCTCACCACGTCGGTCGAACGGTATCAGGTGTTCCAGCCGCGCGGAGTTGCGGGAACCTTTGCGGTACAACGAGGAGGGACCCGGCCGTGGGACCGTGGCAGCCGGAACCGCTTGGCGGACTGGCCAGCCCGTTCACGTCGAGCAGTTGAGGCGGCGACAACCCCGACCGGCGCGCCTCGACCTGGCCGATGCCACCACCGGGCACAAGGCCAAGGTCTCACCCGCAAACGCGCCCTTGTCCGGGTGACCGGCGGCGAGAACGCCAACTGGCTGCACGTCCAAGCCTCCCGCGCCAAACGCGAGACCCGCATCTACGCGGTGGTCGGCCCGGGGAGCGCAGCCTGGAGCTGGACGTGCCGCAGGTCCAGTCGCGCAGCGCCGACGAACAGCTCGTCCGCGGGCTGCGCGCGACGGCTCCAAGCAGCTCGCCCTCGCTGAGACTGCCGCGACCTGGCACGCCAGCGGGTCGACCGTGCCGCCGACCGCGCACGCGTGGCAGGTCCAGCAGCTTCGCAACGGCTGGCTGGGAACGCCACCCCGAACTGCCCGCGGCCGCCCACGAGGGTAACCCGGAGCTGGACCGGCCCGGCTGGGCAGGAAGCTCGGCGAACCACCTCGAAGCCACGCGGCGTGGATCGTGAATCGCCGCCTTCCGTTCCCGGCTACCCGGCCGGCTGGCCGGGCTGAGGCGGCCCGATCCGGTACGGCCGCATCATCTCGTTGTCCTCATGCTCGACGATGTGGCAGTGCCAGACGAACTGGCCGGGATTGGTGAACCTTAGCCGCAGCCTGGTCACCTGGCCCGGGTAGGCGACGACGGTGTCCTTCCACCCGTTCTCCCAGGCCTCCGGCGGGGTCGGCGCCGAGCCCGTGTCCACCCGGACGGTTCCGGTCGCCTCGTCGATGACGACGTCCTGCCGGTTCACGACCTGGAAGGCCACCTCGTGGATGTGCATCGGGTGGGCGTCCGCGGTCGCGTTGTAGTACTCCCAGACCTCGGTGGCGCCGACCGCGGGGTTCTCGGTGACCTCGTCCATCCACCTCCTCGCCTCCGTGGGTGCCGCTGTCGTGTTCGGATCGCCATTGACAATTCCCAGCTGCGCCTCGGCCGGCCCGTCGGTGAACGCCGACGCCTTCTCCAGCAGGGCCAGCGGCCGGGTCGTGCCGCCGGCCAGCCGGGTGATGGCGGGCAGCACCAGGAACTGCGGCGGGGTGGTCGGATCGGCCGCCACCGCCGGCACCACCCGGAACTGCAGCACCTGCCCGGTGGTGTCGGGATCTGCCGCGTCGAAGTCTTCGTCCGGAGCCCCGCCGCCGAACGGCTCGTCGGGGCCGACGTTGCCAAGGACGTGGTTGCCCACCGGCACGCCGGTGAAGTCGACGATCAGGTCGGCCCGCTCCGCCAGGCCCATCAGCAGCCGGTTGCCGTTGCCGGCGGTGAGGTTCACGGGCGCGGCCAGGAAGCCGCCCTCGTTGCCGATCTGCCACACCTCCACACCCGGGATGTTGCTGAAGTCCAGGATCAGGAAGCGCGACTGGCAGCCGTTCAGGAACCGTAGGCGGTAGCGTCGCTGCTCGACCCGCTGGAACGGCCAGGTGTTCCCGTTGGCCATGATCATGTTGCCGAAGAACTCCGGGTTCCAGATCGGCGACACGTCGGTCTCGGGAATGTACGGCCCAGCGTAGCCGTCGAAGAACACCCGCGAGTCCGGGTAGAACAGCGAGCCGTCGGTGTTGAACGAGCGGTCCTGAACCGCGATCGGGATCTCGTAGTAGGTCTTGTTGGAAGGGAACATGTCCCCTTCCTTGGGTGCGGGGCTCGGCAGCACCGCGGTGGTCCCGGTGCGGCTGTCGCGGATGGCCTTGTCCCCTTCCGGGCCGCCACGGACCAGGTAGAAGCCCGCCGGGCCGGCGTAGACGTTGAGCCGGGTCATGCCGAGCGCGTGGTCGTGGTACCACAGCGTCGAGGCGCGCTGGTCGTTGGGGTACTGGAAGGTCGCGAACCCCGGGCCCCACGCGACGGCGAACTTCGACGCGGCCTTGCCCGCGAAGAAGTCGTACCAGGTGCCCTCGGTGGCGTAGCCGGTGGGGATGTTGCCTGCGGCGGGCAGGTACCAGGCCTCGGCGTAGCCGTCGCTCTCGTCACCGACCCCGGCCGCGCCGTGCAGGTGCGTCACGATCGGCACCGGGCCGGTGTAGGGGCCAGGCGTCGAGGCAAATGTCGGCCGCATGTCGCGTTCCGCCGTGCCGCCGGGCGGGTTGGCCCAGTGCAGCGTCTGGTCCACGGCCAGCAGGTGCGGCAGGTAGTTGCCGCCCGCGTCCACCAGTTCGTTGATCCACTTGATGCGCACCGGCCGCTTCCAGGTCGACTCGATGGTGAGCGAGGGCGCGTGGTGGAGCAGCAGCCCTCTGCTGCTCGCCGACTTGACGGCGCCGTACCCCCACACGGTCGTGGCGGGCATGCCCGCAGGCAGGATCTGCTCCGTGAACTGCCGCATCGAAATCTCGTAGTAGTCGGCCGGCTTGCCGCCCGGCATCGTGATCGTCCCCGCCCGGGCCATCACCGGGGGGATCAGCATCGGGGTCACGTACTTCGTGACGATGTCGGGGTCGAGCGTGCCGCCTGGGATCTGGGCGATGGCCCGCTCCATCCAGCCGGTCTGCGTGGCGACGTACCACGCGATCGTTGAGGCACCGGTGAGTTTGAGGAAGTTCCGTCGCGTGGGCATCATCCCATCCCCCGTGGGTACCGCTGTCGGTTGCCGGGAGACTCGCTCGCCGATGTCGAAGCGCGAGAACGGCTCCGGCATGGAACTCGGGATGGAGACCTTGGCGAGACCGCCCGGATTCGTCGAGCCACATGGCCACGAGTCCCATCGGGGGTCCTCGCGCGGCCGGATAGGAGCAGCGGGAGCGAATGCGCAAGCTGCCGAGCAGGTTTCCAGTGGGGGTCGGGGAGCCAGTCATGGCTGGCTCGGGGAGTCGCCAGCCGCAGCGTCGGCAGGCGCGGCGCCTGGCTCCTCACGGACAATCGGGAGGGGCAGGTCAACAGGCAAGGAAGCTGGACCGGACCGCAACGAACGCCCCCCAACGCCGTGACGAGCCACTCCACCCCGGGGGATGAAGCCTTTCCTCGAGTAGATTGGAACAGACACCGACAGAACAGTCATGTCACAAAACGGTAACAGTAACGTTCAACTCGGGGACGCCATGACCGGGCGAACAGGCGACGCCACCGCGGCCGCGATCACCCAAGCGGCCGCCCACCTCCTGGCACGGCACCAGGACGCGACCGTGGGCGCGGTGGCGCAGGCCACCGGCGTGGCCCGCGGCACGATCTACCGCTACTTCCCCACCCGCCAAGCCCTGCTGGGCGCCGTCCTCGACCAGGCCCTCCTCAAGGCCGAACACCACCTGGCCCAGGCCAACCTTGCGACCGTGCCGGTCGCTGAGGGCCTCGCGCGCGCCACGCGGGCCCTGGTCGCCCTCGGCGACGACTTCCTGATACTGGTTCGCCAGCGGCTGCTCAGCGGACAGGACATCCCAGCCTTCTCCGCCGTCGTTGCGCTGCTGGAACGCGGACGTGAACAGGGTGACCTTCGCAGCGATCTGCCCCTGTCATGCCAGGTCGAGGCGCTGTATGCGCTGGTCCACGCCTGTCTGCGCGCAAGCGAGCTGGCCGCTGCAGGACCAGAAGACATCAGCGCGACCGCGCTGCGGCTCTTCCTGGAAGGGTCGCAGCCACCGCCGACCGGCCCTCCACGCTGAGCGGTGGCGGCACGCTCGCACCTGAGCTGAGCTGTGTGCAGCGTCCCAACCGCAGGCAGTAGCGGGTGCGGACCTCATCGTCAACTCCCGCCCGACCGGAATCTCAACTCAATTCCCTCACCGGGAATCGAGGCTAAGGGGTCCCCGCTTGGCGACCTTGCCAGGGTGAGCGGTTGCTGCAGGTTCGCGATGTGGACCTCGATTTGGTGCGCCGGTCATCCCGATGCTGTGCATGCATGACACCCAGCTGCCCTGGGGCGAGCTGGACGTGGCCGGCATCCCGATGCTGACCCCGGGGCCGGCTGGTGGCCACGTTGCGGGCGCTGCCGCCGCACATGGACCAGACCGGAGTCATGCTGCTGGCCGAGCACGCCCGTCACCAGCTCCACCCCGCCACACCTGAACCAAGCATTGCTCCCGGGATACGACGAGGCGCCCCGGTCTTTCCCCGCCGGGGGTGCCTTGCTGTGCCCAGGGGCTATTGCTCGCGGTCGCCTTCGGGCTAGAACTCCTCGCCGCAGACCCCGCACAGGATGGGCCCAGGGGCCCGACCAAGACGGGACAGCAGGCCCTACGCCGGCGCTGGTCCCGAGCAGAGAACAAGGGAGCGTCACAAGGTGAGGCGCAGATCTGGTAGTCCGGGGATCTCGCATCGACCCGGGGAGTTCCGCCGTCGACGTCGCTTCCCAGGAAGGGGAAGGAGACAGTTGCGCCTCACCGCAGTCAGGTGGCGAGCCTGGAGTTGCTGCCGTGACTGCTGGTGCTGGCGCGCCCCTGATGCTGTTCGTGTACCGCGGCGGCCACAGCGGACACCGTTCCCATGAGGCTGAGCACACCGAGTCCCGCGACGATCTGCATACCACCAATCGGAGCAAGCAAGCCGCATGAGCAGCAATCGGTAGGAGCAACGGCCAGGCAGAGGCGCTGCCCGAACCGAACAAGGAGATGAGGACGATGAAGCGCGTCGTCGTCGACCGCTACGGCGGTCCCGAGGTCTTGAGGATGGTGGAGGAGGAGGATCCTCGGCCGGGTCCGGGCGAGGTGCGCGTCAGGGTCCTGGCGGCCGGCGTGTCGTTCACCGATTCCCAGCTGCGCGCCGGCACGTATATCCCGGGCGGCCCGAAGCCACCGTTCACGCCCGGCTACGAGCTCGTCGGCGTCGTCGAGGAGCTCGGGCCGGACTGCTCGAGGCTGCGAGTGGGAGATCGCATCGGCGCGCTGACGGTGTGGGGCGCCGACGCGGACCGCGTCTGCGTGCCGGAGGCGGGCGCGGTCGCGGTCCCCGAGGACCTCGACCCGGCGGAGGTCCTGAGCCTCCTCTTCCCCTACATGACCGCCTACCAGGTGCTTCACCGTACGGCGATGGTGGAGACCGGGGAGACGGTGCTGGTGCACGGCGCGGCCGGCAGGGTCGGGACGGCGGTGCTCGAGCTCGGGGCGCTGGCCGGGCTTCGCGTCTATGGGACCGCTTCGGCGCGCGACCGCGCCGCGGTCGAGCGGCTCGGCGCGGTGGCGATCGACTATCGGAACGAGGACTTCCTGGCGCGGGTGCGCGAGCTCCCCGGAAAAGGCGTGGACGTCGTGCTCGACTCGCTCGGTGGCCCGCTGTCGCTTCGCTCCTTCCGCGCGCTGCGGCCCGGTGGAAGGCTCGTCGTGTTCGGCCGCTACGCCACGATGTCGCACGGGCGCAAGAACTGGCCAGCGGTGATCGAGTGGTACGCGGCGATCGCGACCCTTTGGCTCTGGGCGAAGCTCTCGCCGCGCCGGCGGGTGCTCGCCTACCAGATTCAGAAGTTCCGCGACGCTGCTCAAAGGCGACCCGGAGCTGTAGGCGGAGAGCCCCGCCACCCCGAGTGGTTCAGCGAGGACATGGCGCGGCTGCTCGAGTTGCTTCGTGCGGACAAGATCCACCCGGTCGTCGCGGAGCGCCTGCCGCTCACTGATGCGCGCCGCGCGCATGAGCTGCTCGAGCAGTCCGCGTCCGTGGGAAAGCTCGTTCTCGTGCCGTAAGCCGACGAGGACGCTCGCTGATGGCGCGCGACGTCCGTGCTGGTCGAGGAGGGCGGGCCGTGTCCGGTGGAGTTCGGCGGGTACCGCGGGCGCGCTACCTGCCCATCGCCGAGCACGGCCTGATCGGCGACCTGCACACCGTCGCGCTGGTCGGCACCGACGGGACGATCGACTGGTACTGCTGCCCGCGGTTTGATTCGCCGAGCGTCTTCGCGGCGATCCTCGACGCCGACCGCGGGGGCCTGTTCCGTATCGCACCCGACTGCGACGGCTGGAGCTCCAAGCAGCTCTTCCTCCCCGACACCAACCTCCTCATCACGCGCTTCCTGATGCCCGATGGGGTGGGAGAGGTGCAGGACTTCATGCCCCCGCCGCGTACCGGCGAGGCGGCGCACCGCCACCGCATGATCCGCCGGGTCCTCGCCGTGCGCGGGCAGATGCGCTTGGTCGTCGACGTCGCCCCGCGCTTCGACTACGCGCGCGCCCGCCACGAGGTCGCGCTCACCCCGGACGGCGCGCTCTTCCGTTCTCCCGAGCTGGGGCTCAGCCTCTCGACGCGCTGCCGGCTGGAGATCGTCGACGGCGGCGACGTCCGCGCGCGCATCGCCGTCCGGGCCGGGGAGACGGCCACCTTCGTGCTCGACCGCGTCGAGCCCGGCGAGATGCCGGCGCCGTACTCCGATGCCGACATCGCCGCCGAGTTCGACGCCACCGTGGCGTTCTGGCGGCGCTGGCTGCGCCGCTCGCGCTACAGCGGGCGCTGGCGCGAGACGGTGCATCGCTCGGCGCTCACGCTCAAGCTGCTCACGTACGCGCCCACCGGCGCGATCGTGGCCGCCCCCACCACCAGCCTGCCGGAGGAGCTGGGCGGCGCACGCAACTGGGACTACCGCTACACGTGGATCCGCGACGCCGCCTTCACGCTCTACGCACTGCTCAGGCTCGGGTTCACCGAGGAGGCCGGCGCGTTCATGGAGTGGCTGGAGGGGCGCTTCCGCCACGCGGCCGACCGCGAGTCGGGCCCGCTGCAGATCATGTACGGCATCGACGGGCGCGAGGACCTGCCCGAGGAGGAGCTCTCGCACCTAGAGGGCTACATGGGCTCGGCGCCGGTGCGGATCGGCAACCGGGCGGCGACCCAGCTGCAGCTGGACATCTACGGCGAGCTGATGGACTCCGTCTACCTCTGCAACAAGTACGGGCGGCCCCTCTACCACGACGGTTGGGTGGAGCTCACCCGCAACCTCGAGTGGCTGATGGACCACTGGGACCAGCCCGACGAGGGGATCTGGGAGACGCGCGGCGGCCGCCGGGACTACACGTACTCCCGGCTGATGAGCTGGGTCGCGGTCGAGCGCGCGATCCGGGTCGCTCGCCAGCGCGGCCTGCCCGCCGACCTCCTCCGCTGGATGGCGGTCCGGGACCGCATCTACAACCAGATCATGGAGCGCGGCTGGCATCCCGCCCGCCGGGCGTTCGTCCAGCACTACGACACCGACGTGCTCGACGCCTCCCTGCTGCTCATGCCCCTGTGCAAGTTCATCACGCCCACCGACCCGCGCTGGATCTCCACGCTCGACGCCATCACCGCGGAGCTGGTCTCCGACAGCCTCGTCTACCGCTACAGCGTGGACGCGTCGCCCGACGGGCTCGCCGGCAAGGAGGCGACCTTCTCGCTGTGCTCCTTCTGGTGGGTGGAGGCGCTCGCCCGGGCTGGGCGGCTGGACGAGGCGCGGCTGGCCTTCGAGAGGATGCTCACCTACGCCAACCACGTCGGGCTGTACTCGGAGGAAATCGGGCCGACAGGCGAGCAGCTCGGCAACTTCCCCCAGGCCTTCACGCACCTGGCGCTGATCAGCGCCGCCTACAATCTGGACCGCCAGCTCGGATGAGCGCCGGCGAGCTCGTGCTCCTGGGCGGCGCGGCCTTCACCGCGGGCGGCGTCAACGCCGTGGCGGGAGGCGGGTCCCCGATGTCGTTCCCGCGCTGCCGGCCGCCGGCACGGCAGCGTGGCCGCCAACGTCACGCTGCTCCAGAGACCGGGTGTGCTGGTGTTACAGGCACCATCAGCTCCACTGATGGCTCGCCGAGACGCGGTGCCCCGGCGGGCCAACCCGCCCGCTTCAGCGCCGAGATGACGGAGCTCGTACCAACCGTGGCACCGAACTGAGCGAAACTCAGCACACCTAAAGGCTCCCCCCTTGGTGACCCTGCCGGCCTACGGTGCTTCCTATGCCGCTGGTTGAATGGTGTAGTTCCACTCGCCGTGGAACT
>WNGK01011797.1_pt1 | contig 13466 bp, 8 predicted proteins | sample 5400601 | NCBI WGS metagenome assembly WNGK01 (sample SAMN13153376, study PRJNA577476) | soil metagenome | isolation source: 60 cm soil or saprolite under Garry oak tree replicate 1 | place: USA:California | collected 2016-06-15 | reverse complement strand
GTGGCTCGGAGCGTCTCCCCAAGCGGCGTCCCGCCGGGCTCCCGGGTCACCACCACGTCGCGGCCCTTCGACTCGAGGTACTCGCACGCCAGGTCGATCTGGGTCCCCTTCCCCGCGCCTTCGACCCCCTCGAACACCACGAACATCCCGGGGTGCCCGCCCTGGAGGATCCGCGGGATCAGCGACAGCGGCGCGGGCCGGGCCAGCCGGTGGCGCCTCAGCCCCCGGCCGGTGGCGATCGCCGCCAGCACCACGATGGTCGCCCCGATCCACAGGGCGATCCGCGTTCCGGCGAAGTCGGCCGAGTGGCCCAGCACGTGCACGCTGTGGTGGGATCCGAGCGCCGTGGCCAGGGTGGGGAAGCCGGCCAGGGCCACGAACAGGGCCAGCCGGCCCATGACGGTCAGCGTGGCGAAGGTTCGGCCCCGGAACTCGTCGGACACGTTCTCCTGCAGCATCGTGTAGCCGGTCACCCAGCACAGCCCCGCGCCGAACCCCAGGGGGACGGTGAACAGCGTGGCCAGCCACAGCTTCGGCATCGCGGCCAGCGCGAACAGGAACAGGGGGGTCAGCAGCAGGGTGACGTGGAACAGCCGGTCCTCGTCGACGAACTTCCGGAGGAACCCCATCGAGCCCATCCCGACGCCCATCCCGACGCCGACGGCGGTCATCAGGACGCCGAACCCCGTGGAGCCGGCGTTCAGGGAATAGCGAGCGAAGATCGGCCCCAGCGCGATCACCGAGCCGACCCCGGCGAAGGCCACCACGATGCCGATGGTCATGCTCGCCAGCATGGGATTGCCCCGAAGGAACCGGATGCCTGCCCGCACCTCCTGGAAGGCCGAGGAGAGGCTCAGCTTGGGGCGGCCGCCGTCCCCGGTGAGGGCCGGAGCGCGAAGCTTGAGGCCCCACACCATCCGGGCGGAGAACAGGAACGTGGCGGCATCCAGCCACAGCGCCAGGAACTCGGGATGCCGACCGAAGTAGTGGACCCTCGAGCCGATGGCCACGGCGATGCCGATCAGCCCGGTGCAGACCGTGGCGCCCAGGGGCAGCGTCCCGTAGGTCGTCACCAGGCCCACCGAGTTCGCGTTCGACAACTGCCCCCTGGGCACGAGGTTCGGGATGGACGCGTCCTTGGCGGGGGTCCACAGGAGCGACAGGCACTCGATGACGAACGACACCAGGAAGATCAGCCAGAGCTTGGGGAAGAACGGCATCGACGCGTACAGGGCGCCCCGGGCGAGGTCGGCCGACACCATCAACTTGCGGCGGTCGAACCGGTCCGCGAACACGCCGGCGAACGGGCCGAACACCACCGACGGGAGCAGGCGGGCCAGCATCACCCCGGCCACGGCCAGCCCGCCCTTCGCCGCCGAGCCGCCCAGCCGGGCCACCAGCGTGGCGACGGCGACGAACCCGACCCAGTCGCCCAGCGAGGAGACCAGCATGGCCCGCCACAGGCGGGAGAACGAGGGATGGACCAGGAGGTCCCTGAAGGTGGCCCTCCGGGTCCCCCGGATGGCCGCGATCTCCTCGGCTACGCTCGCCACGGCTCCCGAGACTTTACCGGTGCCGGTGTCCTCAGGCCGAACGTCTGGCCCGGGTCCGGGCGGTCCCCCGGGCGCCCCGGCCCTTCCGCGCGGCCTTCGCGCCGCTCGCGGCCCGGGTCTTCGGCACCAGGGCCTTGGCCTCCTCCTCGGAGAGCTCGGTGCCCTCGGCGTCCCAGGCCCGGCCGCAGTCGGCGCACCGCTTCGCCCCGCCCCGCGCCGCCACCACCAGTCCCTGGCAGGCCGGGCAGGGTTCGGGATACGGCTTCTGGTTCACCGAGAAGTCGCACTCCGGGTAGCGGCTGCACGAGTAGAACGAACCGAACCGGCCCTTTCGTTCGAGCAGCTCCCCCTGCTTGCACTTCGGGCAGGTGACCCCGGTGGACTTGGGCTGTTCCTTCTTTATGTACTTGCACTCCGGGTAGCGGGAGCACCCCACGAACGGCCCGTACCGGCCGGTCCGCTGGACCAGGTCGCCGAGCCCGCACTGGGGGCACTTCTCGCCGGTGGGCTCGGGCTGGGGAGCGGCGGCCTCGCCTTCCAGGGGGCGGGTGTACTTGCATTCGGGGTAGCGCTCGCAGCCGACGAACATCCCGTACCGGCCCAGGCGCTGGAGCAGCCGGCCTGGCGGGTCTCGGCCCTCCTCCGGGCACAGGGGGCAGGTCTCGTCGAGGTAGACCACGGGGGGCTGGATCTTGCCCTTGGCCCGTTCGACGTCCTCGTGGAAGGGTTCGTAGAACTCCCGGACCACTTGGACCCACGGCGTCTTGGCCTCGGCGATGTCGTCGAGCTCCTCCTCCATCTTCGCGGTGAAGCCGACGTCGATGACGTCGCCGAAGTGTTCGACCAGGATGTCGTTGACCACCATGCCGATGTCCTCGGGGAAGAACCGCTTGTCGTCCAGCCTCACGTAACCGCGGTCCAGCAACACCGAGATGATCGAGGCGTAGGTCGAGGGCCGGCCGATGCCGTACTCCTCCAGCGCCTTCACCAGGGAAGCCTCCGAGTAGCGGGGGGGCGGCTGGGTGAAGTGCTGCTCCGGCAGGAGCTCCAGCAGCCGCAGGACCTGCTCCGCGGTGAGCTGGGGGAGGCGGGACTCGGCGTCCTCGTCGGGCGCGTCGTCCCGTCCCTCGAAGTAGACCCGGCGGAAGCCGTCGAACTTCAGGGTCTGGCCCGTGGCCCGCAGGAGGTAGATCACGGCGTCGGCCTGGCCCGCGGGTTTGGCTTCGACGTCCACGGAGACCTGGTCGAACACGGCCTCGCCCATCTGCGAGGCCACCGTGCGCTGCCAGATCAGCCGGTACAGCCGGGCCTGGTCCCGGTCCAGGAACGGCTGGACCACGTCGGGCAGCCGCGACGCGCTGGTGGGCCGGATGGCCTCGTGGGCCTCCTGGGCCCCCCGCTGCTTCTTGCGATACCGGCGGGGCTGGGCCAGCGCGTATTCGCGTCCGTACTGGAGCGTCACCACTTCGGCTATCTCCTGCAGGGCCTGCTCAGCGATGTTCACCGAGTCGGTCCGCATGTACGTGATCAGCCCGACCTGGCCCTCCTCGGGGAGCTGCACGCCCTCGTACAGCCGCTGGGCGAGCTGCATGGTCTTGCGGGCGGAGAACCCCAGCTTGCGGGCGGCCTCCTGCTGCAGAGTGGAGGTGGTGAACGGCGGGGCGGGGGTTCGCTTGACCTCGCGGGTTCGAACCTCCCGGACCCGGTAGGCGGCCTCCCGGAGCGCCTCGACGTGGGCCTGGGCCTCCTCCTGCGTCGAAAGGAGCAGGCCCTTCTTGTCCGGGCTGGCGGCGAGCTTCTGTTCGCCCACCTGGATCAGCCTTGCCAGAAAGGCCTGGTCGTCATCGGTATCGGCCGGGGTGAGGCGGGCGTCGACGCTCCAGTGCTCGACCGGGACGAACGCCTCGATGTCGCGTTCGCGTTCGACGATCAATCGCAATGCGACGGACTGGACGCGCCCGGCGCTGAGGTCCCACCGCTTCAGGCCCCGCTGCAGCAGCGGCGAGAGCTCGTAGCCGACCAGCCGGTCGAGGATCCGCCGGGCCTGCTGCGCGTCCACCAAGTCGAAGTCGATCCGGCGGGGATTCCGGAAGGCGTCCTGCACCGCGCTCCGGGTGATCTCGGTGAAGGTGACCCGGTTGGCCGCCCTGGGATCGGCCCCGATGGACTCCGCGACGTGCCACGCGATGGCCTCGCCCTCCCGGTCGAAGTCGGTGGCCAGCCACAGGCCGCCCGCTGTCTCGAATCGCTTGCGGAGCTTCGAGATCGTGTCGCGCTTCTCCTCGAGCGGGATGTACTCGGGGGCGAACTCATCCGCGACGTCGACGCCCATGCGGTCCTCGGGGAGGTCGCGCACGTGGCCCATCGAGGCGGCCACGGCGAAGTCGGAGCCGAGGTACCGCTCCAGCGTCTTCGCCTTGGTCGGCGACTCCACGATCACCAGTTGTTTCGCCATACGTGTTTGCTTTCGTCCTCTCGTAGGGATTCCTTCAGTCCTCCGTCCCCTTCTGCCCAGCCGCGGGCCACTGTACGCCACGCCCGGGACATCGCCGGGAGGGGATGGAGAAGTGGCGTCGATGGGCATGGTGCCACACGCTGTCAACCCACCCGCTGCTAGGCTTCGCGGGCCGTGGAGCATTTCGTCACGAACTTCATCGTGAAACACGGATACGAGGCCGTCTTGTTCCTGATGGTCCTGGAGTCCGCGTGCGTGCCCATCCCGTCGGAGGTGACCATGCTCTTCGGGGGGGCGCTGGCGAACGCCACGTTCGTCGCGTCGGTGGCCGCCGGCGGCGCCCATCACCTGAACTTCGTGGTGGTGGGGCTGCTGGGCACGGTGGGCAACCTCATCGGCTCGTGGATCGCCTACGGGGTGGGCCGGGCCGGCGGGCGTCCGCTGATCGAACGGTGGGGCCGCTACGTCTTCCTGCGGGAGCACGAGCTGGACCGGGCTGAGGCGTGGTTCGCCGACCACGGCGAACCGGCGCGAAATGGCACACCGTCGAGAGGTACTTCCGCCCGATCAGCATCCTGTTCGCCGTGGCGCTGGTCGTGCTGATCGCGTGGTGGTTCGTCAAGCGGGCCCGAGCGGCCCGCAGCGAGGGCTCGACTACCCCGGCGCGCTAGCCTTCCAGCTCCACGACGGACAGCAGGCATCCTCCCGTGATGGGGTCAGCGGGAATAGATCGCGCCCATCCTTGCCGGTCACCCACAGGCGCGAGTACGTGGCATACGCTCCGGCGAAGACGATGTCCGAGCCACCTCCGGACCATGCGGGGTCGCTGGCGACCCCGCATCCCACGATCGACAGGCATGGGGTCAGAGGCTTCACGTTCGATCCGTCGGCGTCGGCGATCGCCACCTCGCCGTCGCGGATGAACGCAAGCTTCGAACCGTCGGGTGACCAGGCGGGGTCGGAATCGTGCCCATGGCAATCTGGCAGATGGCAGCCTACAGCCGAGAGCCCTGTCCCGTCGGCGTTCATCAGGACTACCGCATACGAGGGCAACGAGAACAGCGATTGGCCCGGTTGGGCGAACCCACGAACGAACGCGATCCGTCGGCCGTCCTGTGACCACGTGGGGCTGTAATCCCCGAAGCAAGTCTGGGGATCACACACAGTGAGACGGGTCTGGGCGGAACCATCGACCCCCATGGTGTAGATCTCGGTGATCTCGAGCGTGAAGCTTCCGTGGGTGATTCCCCGCTCGGCGTCGTACGCGATGTGGGTTCCGTCCGGCGACCACGCGGGGTACTCCGACGGAACGCCGGTGGTGAGCTGCGTCGGGCTCCCGCCGTCCACGTTCGCCGTCCAGACGTCCCCGCGGTCCTCGTTCCCCGAAACGCCCCCCGGAGCGCGGACGAAGGCGATCTTCGATCCATCGGCAGCAAGGGCCGGCTCGGAGTCGACCATCCCGGGTGGCGGGGAGGTGAAGGGGTGGACGTTCGTGCCATCCGCATCCATCAGGAAGATCCGGGTGCTCTTGCCCTCGCTTCCCCCGGCGAACGCGATGGAGCCCAGGCCGGAGAGACCGGACGGTGCGCGGAGTTGGAAGGATGACTGCTTCACCGCGGTCCTCAGGAGAAGAAGGGCGGCCACGCCGATCGCCACGAGGGCCCACGCGAACGCACGACGCACCCGCCGCCTCGGTGGCGATGGAGGCGGGATCCCGGCCAGAACCGGAGGTACGCCGTCGGCCGACCCCGTTCGACCTTCGGCTGCCAGCCGCTGCCTGAGCGGCTGGAACCGCAGCCAGCTCCTCCCTATCTTCACGGCGCCGCCGACGTGGGCCGCGACCTCGAACATCCCGAGGATGAATCCGCCCGAGGCCAGACAGATCCACCCCACGATCCCGGACGAGAACAGGAGGCCCGCGATCAGCAGGACGAACCCGGCCAGCGCGGCCTGGCGGGTCCTCCTCGTCGAGAGCTGGAAGGGAAGCGTCAGGGTGGCCAGGATCGAACGCGGACCCGGCGCCCTTCGCACGGCCCGCCACGCCACCCCGAACGCCTTCCTCCGCCACCCGGCCTGAAACAGAAGCCGCGCGGCCGAGAGGTCCATCGCGAACGAACCCGTCGACAGGCCCAAGTAGTGCTCCGCTGCTTCGCGGGCCCCCGCCTGGTCTCGCGTGGCCAGCAGGGCCAGGGTGAGATTGGCCCAAGCCCATGAGTCCTCGGGGAGCAGTTCGGCGCTCCGTCGCAACGCTTCGACGGCCTGGGGGAACTGCTTCGACTCGAGCAGAGCAAACCCGAGGTACAGCCGGGGCCGCTCCAGCATGGGCCACTCTCGGGCCAGCTCGGCCAGCGCTTTGGTCCTCGCGCCACCATCCGTCAGCAGGTGGACGTAGGCGGCTCGAGCCAATGGTGAGTTCGGATCCCGCCGCAGGCTCTCCCGGAAGCTCGTGGCCGCCGGCTCGAACTCCCCGGCCATGCGGTAGCGCTCGCCCGCCGCCCAGAAGAACCAGGCGGGATCGAGGAAGGGCCGGAGCCGCTCGAGCTCGTCGAACGTCCCCTGGGAAGGCTTCCGCAGGAACCGAGGGAACGCTCGTTCCGCCTTCCGGTATCGGTCCGACTCCTCCCCTGACATGGCCTCGGCCGCTTCAGCGGTTCCCGCGGTACAGGCTGGCCCGGTAGCTCTCCACGAGCCGCTCCTGGATCGAACGTTCGAACCCGCGGAACTCCTCGTCGATCCGATCCGATCCGCCGTGCGACAGGGTCAACTCCGCGGGTGCGGGGTGGGCTCGAAGGAACTCGATCCGGTAGGCGTTCGGGGGGTGGGTGGCGTCCAGGCGGAACCCCGCGTCGATCTGCTTCGACAGGAGGCGTTCGAGGTCGGCGTGAGGGTACGCGGCGACCTGCCGTCTGAAGTCCTCGACCAGACCGCCTTCGCCGGGTGCGTTCAGCGTGCTGCTCTGGACCACCTGTCGGAACACGCTCTGGAGGCCGAGCTTGCGGAGCGCCGAGACCGCGGCGTCGGAGCCGGCCACTCGGGCGGCCAGGTTGTCGGCGAGGTATTCGGCTCTCTGGTTCGACTGCCAGATGAGGTGGATCATCAACGTCCACACCCGCTTGATGAACCACGCGATCGGCCCCTGGACCGCGTTGATCAGCACGCCGATGAGATACCCCGTGTCGCCGCGATAGGAGGGCCGCGGGCGACGGAGTCGCTGCGGGCTGAGCAGGTAGTACCAGGTCTGCAACGTGTGCAGTGACGTGCCGATGAAGGCTCCGCGGCGGGGGTCGTGGTTGACCCGGTGGCCGATCTCGTGACCGAAGATGGCCACGCGCTCCTGCGGATCCAGGATCGCCAGCAGCGGCAGCCCGAGCGCGATATATGAACGCCTCCGCCAGCCGACCGTGACGATCGCCGCGTTGAAGTCGGGCGTGACGGTGATGCCGTCAATGGGCCGGGCGCCCAGCGCCTTCGACACCCGATCGAGAAGGTCGTACGTGGCGGGCATCTTCTGCCTCCCCACGACGCGCTTGGGCGGCTTGCCCAGCCGAGGCCGGAGCTCCCACGCCACCAGGAGCAGGAAGATGCCGATGACGATGTAGCCCGGGGACCGGTGCAGCACGACGGCCATCCACAGGCCCAACACAAGGAAACCCACGGTCAGGCCGTGGACGACGAACGCGATCAGCCCGGCGACGAGCTTTGCCCAGGTGAACCCGGGGCTGATGCGTTCGGCGTCACGAACCTGCTCGAACGTTCGCTTGCCCAACCGCTGCCCCAGCGAGGCGTAGACGTGCGAGAAGACGCTCTGGGGCTGTTGGTCGGGCTGGTCGTCTCGTCGGAAGCGCTTCACGGGCAGCAGTATGAGGAGGTCGAACAGCTCGACGCTAGCGATTTCCTGGAAGCGTTCGGTGGAGGTAGCTCTCCAGCAAGGACCGATCTCTCGACCTGGCATATACCCATGCAGCGATGCCGAGGGCAAACGCGACGATGAGCAGGCGAATCGCAATGAAGTGGTGACGAACGTGGATGAAGCATGAGCCCGGAAGATCGGGCACATCTCGGCACGCCTCTCGAATACCGGAGGGCACCAACGCGAGGCGTGTCGGGAAGAAGATGGCGACAACGACGCCAAGACAGACGATCGCCGCCGACGCCATGCGGAGGGATCGAGCGGACGCCGAAGTGCCCACTCTCGAAGTATCGAGGAGCCAGGCGCTCTAGGCTAGGCATTCCGCCGAGACCTCGAGGCCAGGATGGGGACGTTCTTCCTCAGGGTGTTCGTCACGATGTTCGTGATCATCGACCCCATCGGGAGCGTGCCCGTGTTCCTCACGCTCACCCGCGGGCCGGCCAGGCGCGGCCGGATGGCGCTCCAGGCGGTGGTGGCGGCGGGGACCCTCGTGCTCGCGTTCGGTCTGTTCGGGCAGCAGATCCTGCGGTATCTCGGCATCACCATCCCCAGCCTGCAGGTGGCCGGCGGCTTCCTGCTGATCCTTCTGTCCCTCCAGGAGCTCCGGGGTGAGATCGCCGCCGAGGACGCCAAGCACAACGTGGCGCTGGTGCCCCTGGCCACTCCGCTGCTGGCCGGGCCCGGAGCCATCGCGGCGACCATGCTGTTCTTCCGGGAGGCGAGCTCCGTGGGACAGCGCCTGGTGCTGGTCGGCGCGCTGGCGCTGGTGCTGGCCATCACCTGGCTCGCTCTGTGGCTGTCGCAGGCGATCCGCCGCGTGCTGAGGGACACCGGGATCGAATTCCTGACCCGGGTGATGGGCCTGCTCCTCGCGGCGATCGCCGTGCAGTTCGTGGCCGAAGGCATCAAGGGCCTGATCCCCTGAACCCGGCGAAGCCCGCCAGAGGCGCGGCGTTACTTCGGGTCGATCCGAATGGTGATCGAACCCGTGAACCTCGCCGTGGAGCCCGGGGGAACCTGGTCCGCCGGGAAGTCGATGAACCGCATGGTCAGCGTGGGATGGGCTGCCGTCGACGCCTTCACCATCTGGCCGTGGTCGGGAAGCAGCCAGTACGTGCCGTCCTCCTTGATGGTTCCGGAGTACCCGATCTTCGGGTCCGAGCCCGCCGGGAACCCGGCATCCTGAAGCGTCGACCCCGTGATCGCCAGGAGCTTCTTCAGCTCGATCTGGAGGTCGAGCGGGTAGGTCAGCACGCTCCGGATCACGGCCGTCTTGGCGCCGGCGATCGTCTCGTATCGAAGGAACGTGTTCTGCGACGAGATGTGCACGGTGGCCCCCGAGAACGGGATGTACTGGTCGAACGCCTTCGCCCACGTGTCGCCCGGGCTCACCGGGTGATCCGGCAGCAGCGGGGTGAACTGCGTGCTCCCCGGGATGCCGCCCGAGGCGCCGGCCGCCGCGGAGCTGAGGTCGCCGCCGGTGACCATGCGGCCATCGGGCGCGACGCGGACCCGGAGCGGTGAGGTCTTCGGCACGGACACGCTGTTGCCGTTCGCCGTGAGCTTCCCGTTCGCCGAGCTCACCTCGATCGTGGCGAACCCTTTCGAGTCGACCGAAACCACCCGCCACGTCTCGTCGGCGACCGTCTTCAGGTGGATGGGCTGGGTCTGTCCCTGGACACCGATCGTGCCGTCCTCGTTGAGCTGGACCCGGTAGTGCAGCTCCTGCCCCCGGCTGAGCGAAAGCGCCAGGGCGACGTCGTGCGACCGGGTGACCAGGAACACCAGGCTCCCGGCGAGGACGGCCACGACGACTCCCACCACCGTGAACACCAGGCTCCGGGAAGGGCCGGACCGCGGCGCCCCTTCGGCTGAAGGTGGACCCTGCTCTGTCGGGGTCTCCTCTTCTCCGATCCACAGGGCCGGTGCGGAAGGCTCCGGGGAGGATTCGGGATCTGAGGGGGGATCGGAGGGAGGTTCGATCGGCGTGCCGGACGCGTCCATGTGAGCAGCTCCTCCCCCTGGGTGGTCGTTCAGTATGGCAGCGGCGGACGGCCCGGAACAGGTCGGGACCCCGGAGCCAGGGTCGGCTACAGCCCGATCTCCCCGGCCACCTCCTGCAGGCCCTCGATGGCCAGGCCGATGAACTCGTCGAGCGACAGTCCCAGGTTCGACTCCGCCTGCCCGATCTCCTCCCGGTTGACCCCGGGGGCGAACGCCTTCTCCTTGAGCTTCTTCTTCACGCTGGAGACCTTCATCCCGGCGGACCGCTCCGGCCGCACCAATGCGGCCGCAACCAGTAGGCCCGCGACGGCGTCGGCGGCCACGATCCCGCGGGACATGAGGTCGGTCTGGTACTCCGGATGGGCGTGGGCCAGGACGCCGTTCACCACCGCCTCGTCCACGCCGGCCTGGCGAAGCCACTCCGCCGCCAGGCGGGCGTGGCGCGACGGGTCGTCGCCCGTCTGGTCCTGGTCCAGGTCGTGGAACAGGCCGGTCAGGGCCCACCGTTCGGGATCCTCGCCCTGGCCGAAGTGGCGGCCCAGGCCGCGCATCACGCCCTCCACGCTCACCAGGTGGCGGTAGGTGGTGTCCTTCTCGGTCTTCTCCCGGGCCAGGGCCCGGGCCTCGCTCAGCTCCATCGGCACTGGCTCCTATGAGATCTGATACGGGACGCTCGACAGGATCACCCGCGGTTCGAACAGCAGCAACCGCTTGATGTACAGCGGCCGCTGGTTGTGCAGCAGGGCGTGCCACCACTTCTTCGGCACCAGCTCCGGGATGACCACCGCGGCGATCGAGTCGGGCTTCGAGGTGATCCGCTTGACCTCGGCCAGGATGGGAGGGCCGAGGTCCCGGAACGGCGCCTCCACGATGTCCAGCTCGACCGGGATCCGCCGGAGGGCCCAGTCCTCCTGGATCTCCGCGATCCCCGCGGGATCGAGAGCAATGAACACCGCGCGGGTGTCCGAGGCGTGCAGGGAGGCCGCGTAGGTGAGAGCGCGCACGGCCGCGTCGTGCACCGCCGACACCAGGACCAGGGCCTCGATCCGCTCCGGGATGAGGGGGGAGGCCCGGGGCGGGTCCTGGCCCTTCTCGACCAGCACCGGCACGTCGGTGATGACCACGTTGCGCTCCTGGAGCAGCTGCAGCTTCAGCCGGAACGTGGCCCGGCGCCGCACCGCCGCCAGCAGCGACCGCCGCTCCAGCAGCTCGGGGATGACCACGGTGACGAAGTCGCCCTCCTCGCGGGGGAGGCTTCGCACGTAGCCGATCACCGCGCCGGCCGGGTCGCCCGGCGGGAGCACCTCGAGCTCCACGTCCGTTCGGCAGAACTCCTTCCATCGCCGCAGGAGATCGGCGGACCGTCCCGGGTCCGAGGTGACGTGCACCGCGTGGAAGTCCCGGGCGAAGGACCGCACGTAGCCCACGGCCCGGGCGGTGGCGGCGTTGAGGTCCTCCACGTAGAGCACCACCATGTTCTCCACGCCCCCGGGGACGATCCCGCCGGCGCCACGCAGCTGGCGCCGGACGGATTCGTAATGCGCGTGCACGCCGTAGAAGCCCGAGATGATCAGCGGCATGGCAGCGATGACGATCCAGGCCCCATGGATGAACTTCGTGGCCACCACGATGACCAGCACGATGGCCGTGCCCATGGCCCCGATGGCGTTCAGCACGATGCTCCGCCGCCAGTTCCTGGCCGCGGCTCCTCCGTCGCGGCGAACCTTCAGCCAGTGCCGAACCATCCCGGTCTGCGACAGCGTGAACGAGGTGAACACGCCCACCACATAGAGCTGGATGAGCCGGTCCAGGTCCGCGTCGAACACCCACACCAGGATCGACGCCAGCAGCGCCAGCACGATCACGCCGTTCGAGAACACCAGACGGTCTCCGCGGTTCTCGAACTGCCGGGGCATGAACCGGTCCCGGGCCAGGATCGACGACAGCCGGGGGAAGTCCTGATAGGAGGTGTTCGCCGCCAGGACCAGGATGGCCGCGGTGAACACCTGGACCAGGTAGTACATGAACCCGCCGTGGAACACGCCGTCGGCGATCTGCGCCACCACCGACTTCGCCAGGCTGGGGATGGGGTGGCCGCGGGAGGCCAGGAAGCTGATCCCCAGGAACATGGAGACCGAGATCGCCCCCATGATCCCGAGGGTCTGGGCGGCGTTCCGGGCCTGGGGCCTCCGGAACGCCGGCACCCCGTTCGAGATGGCCTCCACACCCGTGAGCGCGGTCGATCCGGAGGCGAACGCGTGCAGCACCACGAACAGGCCGATGGACGACGCGGCCCCGATCGGGAGGAGGTCGTGCGGCGGGACGGCGGGCACGCACCCCCCGAACAGGCACCGGAAGAGCCCGGTGCCCACCAGGACGAAGATCGACAGGACGAACCCGTAGGTGGGGACGGCGAACAGCCTCCCCGACTCCCGGACCCCCCGGAGGTTCGCCAGGGTGATCAGGGCGATGAACCCGATCGAGAGCTCGACCTTGTAGGGATGGAGCCGGGACACGGCGGAGGTGATGGCGAACACCCCCGCCACCACCGACACCGATACCGTGAGGATGTAGTCGGTCAGCAGCGCCGCCGCGGCCACCAGCCCGGGGAGGGTGCCCAGGTTGTCCTTGCTGACGATGTAGGCCCCGCCGCCGCTGGGATAGGCCCGAACGGTCTGGCGGTAGGAGACGACCACGATCGCCATGAGCGCGGCGATGGCGAAGGCGATCGGCATGACCAGGTGGGCCGAAACAACCGAGGCGCCCACCAGCACCACCAGGATCTCCTCGGTGGCGTAGGCGACGGAGGAGAGGGCGTCGGAGGAGAACACCGGCAGCGCCAGGACCTTCGGCAGCAGGGTGTGCTCGAGCTTGCTGCTGGCCATCCGCCGCCCCACCAGGACCCGCTTGATCATGTCGAGGGTGGTGGCCGAGGGGGCGGCCGGCCCCGCATCGGCCGCCCGACCGTTCCGCTGGTCCAGCGAGGGCATCCGGGGATTCTACGGCGGATGCCCTGGGCGCCTCGGGCCGCCCTCAGGCGTTCCAGCGGTACCCCACGCCGGGCTCGGTGAGGATCAGCGACGGCGAGCCCGGGTCGGGCTCGAGCTTCTTCCTCAGTCCGGCCACGTAGACCCGGAGGTAGTGGCTCTCGCTGGAGTAGGCGTCGCCCCAGATCCTCTGGAGCAGGTGCCGGTGGGTCAGCAGCTTCCCGGGGTTCGTGGCGAGCTGTTCCAGCAGGGCGAACTCCGTGGGCGTGAGATGAACCGGCTGGCCCTCCCGGGTCACGAGGCGGCGAGACAGGTCGATCTCGAGGTCGCCGGCCTGGATGAGCGGGCGCTCCTGCGCCGCCCCGCCGCTCCTCCTCCGGAGCACCGCCCGCATCCTGGCCAGCAGCTCCTCCATGGCGAACGGCTTGGTCACGTAGTCGTCGGCTCCGGCGTCGAGCGCCGCCACCTTGTCGGCCTGGGCGTCCCGGACCGACAGCACGATCACCGGCACCTCGCTCCACGACCGCAGCCTTTGGATCACCTCCACGCCGTCGATC
>WNGK01014073.1_pt1 | contig 13467 bp, 14 predicted proteins | sample 5400601 | NCBI WGS metagenome assembly WNGK01 (sample SAMN13153376, study PRJNA577476) | soil metagenome | isolation source: 60 cm soil or saprolite under Garry oak tree replicate 1 | place: USA:California | collected 2016-06-15 | reverse complement strand
GAATTGTCAGCGAGTTAGCAAAGATCCTCTCCTAGGCAAAGGAATCGTAACCTGATCCGCATCGTTACACTCTCACGACCTGAACAATTCCAGGAAACAGTAAAGGTTCAGAAGAGTGCGTGGGGCCAAGACGCCTCCAGTACTATTCCGTCTCATCTATTGATTGCTGCACAACATCATGGGGGTCTGGTCCTCGGCGCTTACGATGGTCGTCGGATGGTGGGAGTTCTCTTCGGGATTACGGGTGTCGACAAGGGTCGACCGTACCATTATTCTCACATCACTGGTGTGGCCAAGGAGTACCAGTCGAAGGGCATAGGATTCAAGCTTAAGCTGGCTCAGCGGGAACACGTGATGAAGAGAGGAGAAGGGCTTGTCCGCTGGACCTACGACCCGCTTCAGGCCGGGAATGCTTACTTCAACATTCGAAAACTAGGCACCATCTGCCGCATTTACCATAGGGACTTGTATGGTCAGCTGGATGATTCGTTAAATCGCGGAAGATTTACTGACCGTTTCGAGGTTGAATGGCATGTCAAGAGTAAGAGAGTTAGAGAGAGGATGGGAGATCGCCTTGGACCAGGCTCATTGAATGAGGAATTATGTGAAAGAGCAGAGCCAGTCAATCAAACACGTGAGATTCATTCCCGGCTCCGGGTTCCCTCATCCGCTAGACTTAATCTGAGTGAGAAGAGATTACTGGTAGAGATTCCTAGCAGCATTGTAAGGGTCAGGGATGCGAGCGCAAGAGCAGCCAACACTTGGACATTACATGCTAGGAGGATCTTCGAGAATTACTTCCAGAGAGGATACATGGTAACAGACGTTGCTATTGGTGATGCTGGGAGAAGAGTCTTCTATTTACTGGAGAACCGCGCGATGAGGTGAATTCATAGAATTTCGTTCGCCTCCGTACGGCGGACCTAGGCTTTTCTAAATATCGAGATGCAAATCGCGATACGCCAATGGCCAACGAAACAGTCTTCCTACTCGACTTAGGCATATTGGCTGTCGCGGCATTGAGTTTCAGCCTCCTATTTATCAGGCTCCGGTTGCCGATCGTTTCAGCACAAATCATTGCAGGAATGACCGTCGGACCCCACGTGCTGGGATGGGTAATGGATCAGACTTTGATTGGAGAAATCTCCTCGATCGGAATAGTTCTCCTACTATTCATCATAGGTCTAGAACTTGACCCAGTTGAACTGCGCCGGATCGCAAAACAAGTTGTTCCGCTGACCCTAATGGAGGTCGCTGTCGCGTTTGCCTTCGGTCTACTCGCCTCCTACCTTCTCGGTTTGACCCTGATCTGGTCCATCATTTTCGCGATGACAGCAAGTATCAGCAGCACCGCGATCGTCGGTAAAATAATTCTAGAAAAGCGCATGTTTCGAACAGAAGAATCGAAATTCCTAGTCGGACTAATGATATCCGAGGATATCGTGGCAGTAGGATTCCTCATACTGCTCTCCACCATCACCAGCGCTGGAATCACGGCCTCTGCACAGCTTCTCCGAGTAGTTGAGATAGGTCTAGGAGGAGTCGGACTACTAGTTCTCGCCTATCTGGTTGCTAGATACTTTGCTCAAGCGGCCATCAACTACCTGAGCTCCTACGAGCTGGAGTCGGAAGAGATACCGTTTCTCTTCGGTCTCGGTTTGGGACTTGTTTTTGCCGTGCTAGCGGCTGTTCTAGGATACTCTCCCGGGATTGGAGCCTTCACGATCGGTCTCTCAATACGGGGAAAGCAGTCAAGGTTCTTGACAGAGAAACTCTCCGCGATAAAAGATCTTTTCATCGTCCTCTTCTTTGTATCCATGGGGAGCCTCATCGATCCTTTCTCGGCCGCAGCACTCGGAGCCGCTATCGTTTTTGCCCTCATATTCGTAATGGCTGGCAAGTTCTTGGGAGGATTTCTTATTGGACGATTATTGTCCTTGAGTCATCACAATTCAGAGATCAATCCTCGGTCGTTTGGCGCGTGGCTCGTGCCGAGGGGCGAATTCTCTTTCGTCATAGGCCAGTTTGCACTGGCAACAGGTATTATTACCACGAGCGTCTTTTCGCTTGTGGGATTGTCAGTGCTCGTGACTGCATTGGCAGGTCCCTTCTTACAGCGACTGGCCGGACCGCGACTCGCGGAGAGCAGTCATCTCTTGAAGCCTCTGACCGACAATTGATTCTCGACGAAACGAAACTACGATAAACGAGAGTCGGCCATTCTCGGCCCACGCGAGCTACTCAGATCGCTTAGGCGGGCCTAAACCATACGCGTTTGCGAAAAGCCAATCTAGAATTTCTAGAATTTCCGTAGTGATCTGGCACCAGAGATGCACCCCGCCCGGGAGACAGTCGATCCTGCCCTCCGTGAGCTGAACCTTGAATCCTTCCTGACCGCGCTTCAGCGGCTCGAAGCTCTTCGGGTTTAGCGGTTCGAACATTCTCTTGACTTCGTTTTCAGAGACTGGTTCAAACTTGTCCGTTCCTCTTTGGACCAGCATGGATAGGTCTCTGTGCCCGAGGTCTTTGAGGCGGGGCCCGTACTGTCCCGGCGGAAAGTTGAGCTGTAGAAGGACACCGTACCTCTGTCCGACCTCGTAAGCGATTCGGCTGACGACTTCGAAGGCTCGGATTCTGTTAGTGTCTACGAGGGCTGCATACTCGTCGCGTCTTGCTTCGAGGGTCGACCAGAGATCTCTGAGGATCCAGCTCACTCATCGTCAGCTCTTTCGAGCAGGACTCGTCTCAGGCTTGAGAGAAAATTCGAGTTTGGCACTACATACTCGAATCCCGCCTCGTCAGCCCTCTTCTTCAGCTCAGTCTTAACGTGAGGAAACAGGCCGAAGAGACGAGTGTTGAACTTTGTCTTCAGCTCACGCCCAACGGCGAACGGATCATACTCTGTTGAGGACAGGTCTAGGATGACCAGTTCGGCTCGGCTCTCAGCTACCAGTCGTTTTAGCTGGTCGGGTCCCGTTGCGAAGAAAGGATCGGCACCCGTCTGATTCGCGAGCTCCGCTATACGCGATTGAAGGAACATGTCAGAGGTCGCGGCCACGACTCGCAAGGCTTTCAGTCTCGTTTCGCAAAGAGTGTTATAGACCTCTTCCCAGAACCGGGTCGCTTGGAGCCATGTCTGAAAGCCCCTCGTTCGCTGGGCGTGACATTGTCTCAATCCGCGACTTTTCTCGAAGAGAGATCGATCACGTTCTGGACATTGCGGAGGTGATGGAGCCTCTCGTAAAGAGGGGGTCAGATATGCTTCATGGCAGAATAATGGCAACCCTGTTCTTTGAGGCGAGCACTCGGACACGATTGAGCTTCGAGTCGGCCATGACTAGACTAGGCGGAACGGCACTGGGATTCGCGGAGACCAAGGGCACGTCTGTCGAGAAAGGAGAGAATCTAGCTGACACCGTCAGGGTGACGGAGAAGTATGCTGATGTACTCGTGATTAGACATCCCCTGGAAGGGGCGGCTCGTATGGCTGCGGAGTTTGCTTCTATCCCTGTAATCAATGCGGGGTCGGGGTCTGAGGAGCATCCGACCCAAGCTCTCTTGGATCTCTACACGATAAGGAAGGAAATGGGGACCGTAGACGGTCTGACGATTGGATTGGTTGGTGACCTCAGATATGGGCGGACCGTGCACTCGCTCGCATACGCATTGTCGCTCTACAAAGTGAAACTGGTCCTGATCTCTCCAGACATTCTACAGATGCGAAAAGAAGTGGCCGAGGAGGTTTCGAAGAAGATCGACGTCACCGAGACGTCATCACTCAAGGACCACTTGCGGGAATTGGACGTTATCTACATGACCCGGGTTCAGAAGGAGCGATTCGCGGATCTGCAAGAGTACGAGAAGGTCAAAGGCTCGTATCGACTCGTAGGCGAGGATCTGAACAAGACCAAAAAGAGTTCGATCGTCATGCATCCTCTTCCCCGGGTCGATGAGGTGGACTCCAGCGTCGACTCCACAAGTCACGCGAAATACTTCCAGCAGGTCGGAAACGGGGTAGTCCTGAGAATGGGACTCCTGGGACTAGTCCTCGGGGCGCTCTGACAAGCTCTGCTTCAGACCTTTCTTTGGCATGATACCTGTAGGATTGCGACCAGTATGCTCAGGGCGAGCACGCCGGCCGCGACTATCTGAAGAGCGCCGGATGTCGAAACGATCAGCAATCCTCCAAACATGAGCATAAGCGGTGTCACAATCGCAGAGGTGAGAGACTGACTTGTCTCTTCGAACAGTCTTCGGCGAATCTCGCGTTCTGAAAGTTCGCCGCTTGCTTGGAGTCTGTGTCTACCGTCCCAGAGCAGCCACGCCAAAGAGCTGACAAAACTCAAGACTGGAATCAAGAGGCCGATGGCAAGGACATTTCGGGCCGGACCCGTCGCCGGATCAAGTGCCCTAAAGTCGATGCTGATGAAACCAACTCCTACCGATACAATTAGCATCCAACAGCCTAGTCCAAAACTGATGAACATCTGTATCCATGCCGAGGCGCGCTCAATCTGTCCTCGCCAGACAATGCCGAGTATGACAAGGACTAGGCTCGCAATCACAAGGTATTTCATTGTAGAAGCCAGGGCGTTCCAAGACGAGGAAAAGGCAGCCAAGCTGCCATTGTAGTCTGGCGCAAAAAACTCTGGCAGACCAGTAAGGACGATGGCAAGCGTGAGACCAGCTCCTTGTAGTCTCCAGTCCAATTCTGAACCCGTATCGAAACGCTCCAATCTGACATTCAAGCCTATCCGTTCTTGGCTTGCAAGGAAGGGACCTTCCGGTTCGAGAGGGAGAGGCCAAATGGTCATGAACCGCTCATTCGAGCAGGTTGGTTCTCTTCAAGGAGAGGCAAGCCCCTGGCGAGCCTGTATCTCAGCCAGTATCCCGTGGCTAGGGATGTCACTATGGCTATGAGGACGAGAGCAACAAAGAATGGTTCAGATATCAGTCCGGCGCTGAAGGCGATTGTCGCGAGGACGATTCCCGGTCCCCCTCTGGCGTTCAGGCCGATCGCGAGATTGGCGCTGGATAACCAGCTTTTCCTGATTAGCTTGCCAACTCCTAGCGCGCCGGCGATTTTTAGACCAGAGGATAGGATCAGGAAACCGAGGAAGATGGCAATGTCGAACTGATGAATGAGGTCTAGTTCGAGGCCGACGATTGCGAAGTATGCTGGGGTGAAGAGTGCTAGGGAGATTTTCCTGATGCTTCCAGTGGCCTTTGCGAACATGTCTTGTGGGACGGTTCCGATAGCTATGCCTGCAAGGAAGGCGCCGAAGACTATGTTGACGTTGAGCAGAGCGGCTGTTGCGACGAAGACGAGGAGGAGGAAGAGGGAGAATCTGGAGTGAGACGCTTCCATGAGGACTCTGGCTCTTGAAGTGCTGAGCCATCGGAGGCCGCGGGGAACGAGGAACAGTCCGCCGAGGAGAAAGACAGCGGTGAGGACGATCACGCTGGCTATCGTCGTTATGGAGGGTACTGAAGCCCCGGCGACGCCTGTGGCTATTGCGAGCCCCGCATAGAGAATGCTGTCCTCGACGGTCGCGATTGCAAGAACAATCCTAGCGTAGCGGGTTCCCATTATTTTGAGGTCGAGGAAGATCTTCGAGATGACCGGTATCGAAGTGACCGCGACAGCAATCCCGATGATGAGTGATAGTGACAGTGAGTTACTGTTTGGACCGGCGAACGAGCTGAAATCCAGTACTCTCGAGACAGCCAGTCCGATTAGGAATGGTAGAATTGTTGCTCCGAGAAGGAAGGATACGGCAGTACGCTTGTCTTCACGGCTGAACGTCCCGTGAATCTCAACTCCCGAGACGAACATTAGGAGGATTAGTCCGAACTCGGATATCAAGAAGAGTAGTTGGCCTTCGGAAGGGTATGCTGAGAATATCCAGTTCTCCGTGGCAGGAAATAGGTAGCCGAAGACGGTTGGGCCTAGAAGTAGGCCTCCGAAAATCTCTCCGATGACCCGCGGGAGCTTGATCTTGTCGAAGAGAAGGGCGCAGAGGTGAGCCGAGAAAAGGAGTAGGATGAGTGCGATGAAAAACCGGGTCAGTTCGAGATTGGTCAGTGTTATGCTTTGGGCGAGAGTCAGGCTTGACCCTCCGAGTTAAACGATGCAGACTTGCAATGGGATATTAGGTGTTGATTCGCTCAGGCTAGGAGAAGTCGTAGACGATGATATGATCCAAGTCTCGCTTCCGCGCATCGGACAACATGTCCAAAGGTAGCATGTTGCCCCCTAGCTTCGCCAGGATGGTCAGGTGTTCGAAGCCACAGTTGTCGCATCTCCCGCGGACACCGAAGCTGGTCTTATAGCATCTCTTGCAGAGAGAATAGAAAGAGGAGAAGGTGAAGTATCGAACTTCAGCTTCGGCCAGCTGTCTCGAGGTCTTGACAAGGCTTGACTTGTCAGTCTTCTGCCCGCCCATTAGCGGGAGTATCGAACCCCCGTCGAAGGTCTTCTGTAGCTCTCCCTCGACCGAGGCTCGGGTTGACATTGCGACTTTCTTTGTGAGCGGGATGACGGGCACGTCGTTATAGTAAGGATATTTTTTCGAGCCCTGGTAGACGACTGTTGAGAACCCGTACTTTTCCGCGTCTATCGATGCTAGTCTGGCTGAGGCTTGGGGCGAGGCATGGATGCCGATTCTTACTCTGATATCGCGAGCGTCGGCCTCGGCGACGGCTCGCCTGGCGGCTTCTATGATCTTCGCCGAGAACGCTAGGCTCGATTTTTCCCAGATCTCGTTTTGAGTATGATACTTCACCGCTTCCGCGAGTCCCATCAGGCCTATCTCTCCCTGAGAGTTTCTCGAGTCGTAGTAGGATCCTCCGTCTGTCTGCCATGAGAGGAGCGGCAGTACTCCCTCGGACATTCTATCGTTGATGGCTTGCTGCCGAAGCTGGAGGGCCTTTACGGCTTCGACTGTGGCAGACTGAACTGTCTGGAGGAGTCTCTCGTCCTTCCCGGAGGCTTCGTAGGCGGCTCTAGGCACGCCGAGCTGGACTGTTCCAACAATCGCTCCTGCTCTTTTTGTCCCGTCTCTGTCTTCGAGAAGAGTCGATCCTTCTGATGAGATGGACTGGTTTTGTTCGGGTGATTGTATGAAGAAGTTGGGGGTTGAGTATTTCGCGGAACTCTCGAAGGCCATGTCCAAGAGCCCATCGGTGGTCTCAAGCTTCTCGCTAGGGGTCCGCACAATAATGGTCGGGTTGATGAGAGGCTGTTGGCGGCTCAGGTCTAAGCTTGCGTCAATTATTGTTGTGAATAATTCTTCTGCTTCTCTCGAAAAGTCGCTGTAGACTCCCTCTTTTTTGCCGTTGGGGCCTATGGCTTCTCGACTCTCGAGACTACGGTTGATCTGATAGTCTATGCCCAGTGTGACCTTGGCTGGTATTGTGTTAGAGAAGCCGTCCCAGTTCAGATGATACATGAATCGTCTGAGGGTTTCTTGGACGCGCTGGCGTGGAAGTCCTCTAATGAATGGTGCTAGTGTGATGTTGAAATGGTCTAGAACCTGTTCTGTCGAGACTTGTCGTTCTGCTGTTCGTACGATTTTCAGGATTGATTCTAGAGCGTCTTCGAAGGAGGGTGGAGGACTGGTGGCTGGAAGGCCGGTGTGGAGAAGTAGACTGGTGTCGTGGAAGAGTATGCCTGGTTTCAGAATCCAAGAGGAAGCGTCCTCTAGGTGTATCTGGCCTGAGAGGTGTGCGTCGACTGTGGCTCGAGGAAGACTGTTCAGCAGAACATATTCTTCAGTGACCTTCTCTCCCGCGGATTTCTGGACCCAGCTCGCGTCGAGCTGTTTCTGGCCAGCATCCCTGAGCAGGACCGTCACATCGTTGACTGGTAAGGTGAGGTGGACTATTCCGAACTTGAGGAGTCTGTCTTCGGCTTCTGCGGCGACCTCGTCCGCGAGGGTCTGAGGCATTCCCGCCTCTGAGACGAGCGACCGGGCTATCCGGGTGCGGTCGAACTCGTCGATGGTCATGCGGGAGGTGCGGACGAACATTCTGCCCCGTTTGACCGCAATGTACTCTTCCAGGTCCCGGGAGAACTCGACGAGAAACTTTCCAAGCTCGGTTATGCTGTACTTTTTCGTGCCTTTTTCGATCGCGACCAGACCGGTTTTGCGGAGCGTTTTGAGATGGTAGACGAACTTGCCAGCGTCCCGCACGGGATCAAGCTTCACCTCGTACATGATCTCAGTATAGGGTAGGGGACCTTTCGAGACGAGGAGCTTGAGGACGTGCAGGCGGACGGGAGCGGAGGCAGCGTCAAGAACTTCAGAGCTGAAACGCTCGTATGAACGCTGCAAAGAAGAGACTCCGTCCGGGGAAGCGTGTTATTTACACTAAAAAACTTGAGTAAGGTACGGGCGAGTAGAACCTCTGCCCGGCAGGCCAGTACAGTAATCTAGTGTTATATTCGTAACTCGACCGAGAGACATCATTGAGGTGAATTGTTCAATTGGGTGTTGAGGAAAACATGCGACTGTTTCAGACCCTGGACGATGCGTGGAACGCGAAGGATTGGGAAACGTTCAAGAAACGTCACGCGGAAAACGTGGCCGTCTACTGGCCAGGCCAGCCTCAGCCGACGATGGGACGACATGCACATCACAAGGAATCGGTAGAATTCTTCAAAGCGTTTGACAACCGTCTCGACAACCATCCCTACAAGATCTTCTTCGGCAACGACAACTACACTTGCTCGGTGGCTCGGTGGACCGGCACGAACGTTGGCCCGTTCATGGTTCCAGACGGACAAATTATTCCCGCTACCAACAAAAAGTTCGAACTTGAGTTCTGCACCGTTGCCACTTGGAAGAATGGCGAGATTGTCGAAGAGAAACTCTTCTACGACCAGGTCGGACTACTGAAACAGTTGGGAGTAACTCTCGCAGCCAAGACCCGGCCCGAAGTCCCCGCGGTCTAGCCTAGGGAGGCCAAACGTCTCTTTTTTTCCGATTCTCTTTTCTTTCAGGCTTGCGATCTAGGCCTACACAAATTGCGACCGGAGGCAAGTTGTACTATTCGACGAGTTTCAGGTTTCTTAGCGGGACCCAGCCTGTTTCATTCGTCATGTTCGTGACCCAGGCCCAACCGTTCTCGGCCTTCTCTATCCGGACAATCTCGCCCTCCATCACAGACACTTCGCGTGCAGTATAGCTCTGCTGCGCAACAGCATTTTCAGAGTCTATCTTGAGGCTGTTCTCCGGGACCCAGCCCTGCTTCCCACTCTCGGCTTGACACAACACCCATCCGGGCCATTCATCGTCCCTCCTCTTCACGATCCTCAACTTATCGCCCGGCTCCATGGCCAATGGCTCATGAAACTTCGTCTCGTATCCGACGACGACCAGTGCCATCGTTCCGGATTCGACCTGCTGCAAAGGAACCGGGAAACGTAATGTCTCGGCGCTTTTAAACTGAGATGGTTTTCAGAGGCTTATGAGCCCTTATCGAGACTATTGCGCTAGTCTAGTGACTATAGCTGGATTGAGAGTGGGGGCAGAGTCTGATAGTTCGGTTCAATGTCCGTCTTGTTCCATTTCGGCATCAGATTGTCTACTGTCTTCATGTATTCTCGACTATCATAGTGCCAGCCAGTCTCATCATTGTATTCTTTGTACGAGAAGGTCTGCGACTGAATCGTCATAGGGTCGATGATGAGATAGGAGTAGTTGGTGAGGACTCCCTTCGATACGAGCAATGAGAGGAAGGCGAAGAGGTTGCTGATCTCGACCATCGGAAGGTACAGTCTGACAGTCATCGAGTTCAGCCCAGTTATCAGCGAGTAGCTCTGGACGATCGGGAGATCCGACAAGGCGCTTTCAACTGCACGCATGGACCCGTCGCCCTTGAAATCTAGACGCACATCGAGTAGTTTGGATATTTGGGGAGCGAAGGGCAGGAGGTCTATTACGTATTCTTGGACGAGTCCGCGGGCGACGAGTTTGTCGAACCGGTACTTTGTCGCGGGCAGTGTAAGACCTAGCAGTTTCGAGAGATCTGCCAGGGTCGTTCTCGCGTCTTTCGTGAGCTCCTTGAGTATGATGAGGTCTCTCTTGTCAAACTGGTTGGGCTGAGAATTCGTCTGTCTGCCCGTCTCGGGCTTTGCTCGGCTGGTGGTCAGTTTTTCGAGCCAGCCTTTCCAGTCGAACTTCCAGGAACTGTCCTTCGGCTTGTAATAGTCAAAGTTCGTCAAGGGAAAACCGGCCTCGCCCAGCCAGAAGATACGATAGTTCTTGATCACTCCCCGCTCCAAGAGCTGTGCCAGGTATAGGTCGAAGTCTTGCCTGTTCGAGGTGGGAATCGCATGCTGCGAATAGTACCCGTTCGTGTCTCCTAGACAGCGCGCAATCTTCAGCCAGAACCCGGGAACCTTCAACGCCTCTCTTGCGAAGACCTCTTTTCCCGGGTGGGGCGTTGCCAGGACGACTGCACGGCTCAGACCAATCTTTGGATAATTCGGATAGACCCAGGTCTTCAGGACTCCTTGATTCTCGAGTTTTGTAACGCGGTTGTAGACGGTCGTGTATGGCAGCTTAGACTTTCGAGCAATCTCTAGCAGGTTTCTGGGCCCGTGCTGCTTCATCGTCCTGAGAATCGTCACGTTTTCTTCGTCGAGGAGGGAGACTATTCGGTGGACGCTGTCAAAGTAATCATCGGCACTGATCGTGCTCAAGGAGATTCCGAGAGACGAGATTGAGCTGTGCATTTCAAGCTTATCAGAGCCTAGACCAGTTCCGGAACCGACGAAAAGAGTCGCGCCTACGCTTTAGATTAGAGGCTAGCCAGGATGCCATTAACAACATTATGGTGTCGCTCGAACGGTCAGGTTAACACAGTGCGACAAAAAGACCGACGTCTCGGGACTCCTTTCGAAACATTTCTGGATAACTCGGAGTACTGGCTCAACGCGAAACTAGCGTGGATCTCGCCAGTCCATTCCATCCCTAGGTCGGAATGCGGGGTAGTCTGGAGGATTTTTCCTTGTAAGGCTCTGAGCCGCAATATTCCGGGTTTGGATTCTTATTCTTTGCCCGTGAAAGGTCCAGGGAGAGGGGATAACCATAAAACCGGAAGTGGGGCTATCTTTAGAAGTCTTGAGCTACCATGGGAAAAGTAATGATCTCTCTGACGGATGAAGCCGAGGAGCTTGTGAGGACTGAGGTCGACAAACTCTACTACGGTAGGACCGGGGGCTTCAGCATATTCTTCGAGAAGCTGATCCGCCAATACTTCAACGGAGCCGTGAAAGAGACCGGGTCGAAGAGATCGAGATAGACTGGACTAGACTCCAGGTCATCCGATACTGTCCAGAATGGCTAGTTAGAGAACTAGACATCGTTGTCAATGGTTTTGTGTTTGCGCTGAATGGTTTATTTGTGCACCAAACTCATTCGCCCCTCCCTAGGGGCGGTGGTCCAGACCACACATCGGTGGGGATAGCTTGGTCTAAGATACCTGGCTCGGGCCCAGGTGATCGTGGGTTCAAATCCCACCCGCCCCACCATGGTTGTGAATCCGCCCTCCTCGAATCAATTCTCTGGCTAAGATGCGAAGATCCTGATCATTGTTCTCTTCTAGAAGAGGACGCCGCCAGATGGGATGTAAGTCTCCAGATTCCCTATGGGCGCCGCCGCCATCCACACGGTCAAAAAGTCCACTTTGAGGCCCGCTGCGAATGCAGCCAGCCGTCATGAAGAATCGCTGATCCACATCCCTGCGGGCCCCTCTGAGCCTGGCGTCGAATCTGGCCGCGATTTCCCGAGACCGCCTTGTCGATTTGCCTGTCGCGCCGACCTGTCTAAGTTCGAGATCGCCATGTGCAGTTGTCTGCGATGGTTTTCCGACGAGGTGGTAAATGGTTGTCCGTGGTTGCATCCCGAATTTCATGTATAGAGACTCTGCTCGTACATCGAGTGATGCGACGAGACAGCGGATTGCATCTCGTGGCGGCCTAGGCTCCTCGAACGCGCGAGTCAGGATCTTCCGTCCAATGCCCCGGCTCTGGACCCGGGGGAGCGAGAAGAACTGCGCGAGAAAATGTGTCTTTCCTCGGAGGATTGTGATGGGGTAGCAGACTATCTTCCCCTCTGAGACTGCGACCTGGAAGCCTCTAGGATCCGTTCTCAGCGCATGCCGCATGAACGGAATCAGATCTCTCGCGTGGGTCTGGAGGGGCGGTTTCCCTAGGCGGCGGTTCAAATCCTGTATCGAGCGTACACATACGCGGGCGCAGGCGAGGAGGTCTCTCGGGCGTGCAGGACGGACCTGCAATATCGTCGATGGCATCATGGTCGCGCGCCCTACGAACGTCAGATTCTAAGGTGTTTCTTTCCAGGCTTAGTGTTGCGGCTCGTCTCGCTTTTGACCCACTCTAGATAGTCCGTGTTACCGTTTGAAACGGGAATGGACAGGATCTCAGGGACAGTGTATGGATGGGTCATCTTGATAGTGGCTTCTATCTTTCGATAGTCATTCGCTCGAGCTTTGGCTATGCAGAGCCATTCTCTCCTCTGTTCTATCCGGCTCTTCCACCAGTACTTGCTGTCGATGGGACCTATGATTTGGACACAGGCCGCGATCCTCTCATGGAGGAGGTTGAGAGCAATCCTATCGGCGGCTCCTTTGCTGTCTACTGTCGTCAGTACTTGGATGAACTTTGTCACTCGCTTGTCTACCTGTCCGGACTGAGCCCTGGTCTAGGTTCAAAGTTTAAAGGAATGACTAGCTTTCACGACCAGCGGCGGTTGATTTCGATTTGACGAGTACCATGATGCCTCGTTCTGCTGATTACGAAGTGAAGCTGACTCCGGATCATGAGAGTCTCCGACATACGGTCCGAGATTTTGCTGAGAAAGAGATTCGTCCTGTCGCGTTTGAGATTGATCGAGCTAACAAGATTCCAAGAGACCTGCTGCGGCGGATCGCGGGCGTCGGTCTGACCGCTATCAACTACAAGGAAGAGTACGGAGGTCTTGGAGGCGACCTTCTTTCAATGGTCATCGCCCTTGAGGAGATTGCACGCGTGTCAGCCGCATGTTCTACCGTGTTTGTCGCAAGCCATCTCGTTTCTGAACCGTTGAACGAGTGGGCTTCGGAAGAGCAGAAGAAACGCTTCCTCATCCCAATGGTTTCAGGGGAGAAAATCGGAGCACATGCAATGACCGAACCTGGCGCAGGGTCCGATGTAGCAGGGATAAAATCCACGGCAAAACTGCACGGGACCCACTGGGAGATCAACGGGCGAAAAACGTTCATCACAAACGGAGAGATTGCTGATCTCTACCTTGTCTTCGCGAGGACCAGTCCTGCTCCGAGCAGCAAGGAACGGCACAAGGGTCTCAGCGCGTTCATAGTAGAGAGAGGAACTGAGGGGTTCCAAGTCGGTAACCATATCGAGACCACGGGACTGCGCGGCTCTCAACCCTCAGAGCT
>WNGK01006075.1_pt1 | contig 13467 bp, 13 predicted proteins | sample 5400601 | NCBI WGS metagenome assembly WNGK01 (sample SAMN13153376, study PRJNA577476) | soil metagenome | isolation source: 60 cm soil or saprolite under Garry oak tree replicate 1 | place: USA:California | collected 2016-06-15 | reverse complement strand
AGGCATATCCATGCGCGACGCTGTGGCTGGTACACGGCGCGGATGTGGCCACGCTCGGCCCAGACGCTACCTGGGATGACTGGCGTTCAGACTGGCCATATCGTTCGTTCTGCGTAGAACAGCAGGAAGTGATATGGACTTTTAAGCCCCGGCGCAAGGCCGATGCCATCATCACTAAAAGGCGCGATGCTGCACTGGCGCTGTCCTTCGGCGATTGCCCGTCCATCCTGTTCTACGATCCTGTACAACATGTGCTGGGGATGGCACATGCAGGCTGGCGTGGCACTGCTCGGGGCACCGCTGCCGCGACGGTAGAGGCGATGAGTGAGCAGTTCGGTTCCAGGCCGGGAGATATGCGGGCAGGAATTGGCCCATCCATAGGACCCTGTTGTTACGAAGTCTCCAGTGAGGTCCAGCAGCTCTTTGAGGGCAAGGCGCAATTCGCCGAGATGCCGACGGCGGAGCGGTACCGCAACCTGGTACGGGAGTCGTCCGTATTTGCTATACGGCAGCGACCTGATGGCAGTCCTTCTTTGCGCCTGGATCTCTGGCGGACCAATCGCAACCAGTTGTTGATGGCGGGGCTGCTACCCGAGCACATCGAGCTGCCCGAGGTGTGTACCAGCTGCAATACAGATCGCTTCTTTTCGTACCGGGGCGAGTTCGGGAAAACGGGACGCTTCCCAGCATTGCTGGCGTTTAGGGAGAAGTGAAGGTTCCTGGAGATAGTATTATGGATGAGGCGCATGGCGTATAATTTGGGGGTGAGCCATTTTGGTGAGAATCGCGTACAGGAAGCATTGCCTAAAATCGAGACGTTTCATCCTGAAGGTATCTACTGGCATATGATCGGCCACCTGCAGAGCAATAAAGCCGGCAAAGTGATAGCGGCATTTGATTACGTGCAGAGCGTGGATAGCCTGCACATCGCCCAGGCTCTCGACAGACACGCGGACCCGCGCAGGAGACGCCTCCCGGTGCTGCTCCAGGTCAATGTTTCGGGCGAAGCAAGCAAAGAAGGGGTATCTCTGGCCGAGGCGCCTGAACTGGCTCGCCGGCTCCTCACCCTACCTCACATCGAGGTACAGGGGCTGATGACAATTGCGCCGCTGGTAGAGAACGCTGAGGAGGTGCGCCCGGTGTTTCGCAACTTGCGCGTGCTGCGAGATCGGCTGCGCGCTGAACTGCCCGAGTGTACATGGCAGCATCTCTCGATGGGCATGACCGATGATTATAGTATAGCTATTGCAGAAGGAGCGACCATTGTCCGCATTGGGCGGGCAATTTTTGGTGAGCGCGTTAAAAAAGGGGACCCCCAATGAATTTTGATGACATAATGTTCGGCCGTCGTATCCGTCAAAATCATGCCCTGGAGCATGCAACGATTACTATCCTGAGCGGGATGGTGCCAGACCTGAGCATCAGCGCTCGTTCCAGTTCAAATGGGTTCATCATCTTCGGCAACGTGGATCTCGGCCTGTTACGGCGCGCACTTGACGAGGCGCTGAGGCGCTTGCAAGCAGGCGAAGCGAGCCTGGCTATTCACCCCAACTGCGGGACCAACCTGGCAGTCGGCGTTTCGCTGATGACTATCGGTACGATGCTCGGTATGGCATCCAACCGCACGCGCACGCGGTTGGCCTCGGCAGCGGTGGCCTCGCTCGCGGGGCTGATGGGGGCACGGCCGCTCGGTGAGTTCGTACAGAAACACTTCACGACCCTGCCCGACCTGCGGGGTGTACGTGTTACCGAGATTTTCCGCCGCAAAATTCTCGGATTCACGGTCGTCGAGGTACGTACCGTTCAGGAGTAACATATGTTTCCTTTGCCTGTACCCATCGTACACTGGGTTGTCCAGTTCGGCATTGGCTTCCTCATCCTGGCGATGCTGGTGCGTGCAATCGCTTCCTGGTTCCGCATCGACGAGCGCTATGCTATCATACGCTTTCTCGCGCGTATTACCGATCCGTTTATCGCTCCCATACGCCGCTTTGTGCGCCCCGTGTGGATAATTGATGTATCGTGGTTTGTAGCCTGGTTCATGCTGTCCACGATATCGGTACTGCTGCTGCAGGCGCTGCCTCCCGGTTGGTAGGTTGTATGCGCATTACTGTGCAGGTCCTGCCACGCAGCAGTAAGAACAGCTTAGTGTGGGAACAGGGCGTGCTCAAAGCGCGCCTGACGGCTCCTCCGGTGGATGGGGCCGCCAACGAGGCGTTGATTGCACTGCTCGCCGAGCGCCTGGGTCTGCCAAAACGCGATATTCGTATTGTGCATGGCGCGACCAGCAGGCGAAAGACGGTGGAGATTGTAGGGATGACCCAGGAGGTGTTGGAAGAGCGGGTAGGTAACAGGGGTGGTTAGAGGGCGGAGAAAAAACATGGGTATGCCTTCATTCATTCGGGTATATGGTAGGGTCCCCAGGGGCCGATACATCGGCACGCTGGCTGTAAATCCCTACATTCTGATGGTGGAATCTGTGTGACCTCCTCCTTTTGTCTCAGGTTTCCCGTCAATCGTCTGACCTTTTGAGATTCTGATTATGAGATGGCTTTTGAGATTCGTCAAGAGGGAATCGTGTGCTTGTGGAGGCGGTGTGCCGCGACCTAGAAAAGCAGAGCAATATGTCTCAACAAACGGCCCAGCTTGTTGAAAAAAGGGAAAAGCTCGGTCAACTCGCGTCTGCTAGCAAAAATCTGAGCGTGAGTGAAGGACTTATAAAGGGGCGAACTCATCCATTGAAGGGTTTTTCAACAGACTGGGCCGTTTGTGAGAACCTGGTGTCAATCCTCACAGGAAACGTTTCCTGTGAGGATTGACAGTAAGAGCCAAATTATTCTGGTGTTAGTCACCTCTTTCCATGCTCTTCCGGCAGAGGGACAACCCCAAGCTGTTGCAGCATTCCCAGCGCATCAAAGATGGTCCACGACTCGACGACCTGGTCGCGGGCGATCCGGTCAATCGTGATTCCCGTGACGGTGACGTGCTTTCCTGTCGCTGCAATCCCCATCAGGGCGCCTTGATGGGTGCCGTGAGCCGTCCAGCGGCTCACTACCTTGTCCCCTTCGGCGAGCATGTCGTCAATTGTATAGTGCGTGTCGGGGTAGGCGGCGTGGAGAGCCGAGCCCCAGAGCTTGAAGCCCTCCGGGCCAGCAGGTAACTCAGGAGGACGACCCGGCACATGGTCAAGAAAGCTGGCGGCAATGATGACGTCTGCAATGGCCAGATTCTTCCCATTCCAGAACTCCTGAAACAGACGACGAACAAGGTTTTTGTTGTCTTTCCATTGATGACATAAAAGTATCCCTTTCAAATTATTCTACCAACAACAGTGAGACTCCTCATCGCCTGGGCAGATCAGTGTGCCATGCACTGATTCTCTCAGGCGAAGCCGGGCACGAGGGTCTAGACGTATGTGAGGCATGGTTCTCCCTCCTTCATGGCAGGGGTGATATTCTGATTGAGCGCAAAAAAGTTGGTCGGGTCATACGTGTTCTTGAGAGCCACCAGCCGCTGGTAGTTGCCCCTGTAGGCAGCTCGCACCCGTCCCCCTCCCTCGTTGTCCAAGAAGTTGACATAGACCCCGCCGCTCGCAAAGGGCTCTAACGCCTTCCAGCTTGCGCGGGCCCATGCCATATGCCGATCGGCTTCGCCGCCATCCCACGCGGCCAGGATGCAGATGACATAGGAGTCACCTCGGAGCGCAAAGGCGGTCTCGGTCGAACCAACACGACTTGCAGCACCGTGGACGTGTTGAAGCAGGACGAGCGAAGACGGCGAGGTGCAACTCGAGCCAGAGTTGGCAATGGTCTCGATCGCTTCGTCACTCAAACGCTTCAGCGTCCTGGCTTTCTCGTAGTAGTGGCGTCCCGCTGGTGCTCCCGTATCGGCGAGTGAGATCAGCTTGAGATAGGACCTCGGACGGATCAGGTCGACGAGCGGCGCGCCAAACTTCCTGATTGGCTCGACGAGTCGTTCGCCCGCCTCCAGGGGACCGCAGTAGCAGAGGGTGATGACAATCGCAGGGAGGCCACCTGGCGTGGTCATGAGGGAGGCATAGGCGGTCAGTTCATCGGGAGCCGTGCTGGTATACTCGCGGTAGAAGCGCAGCACCTCTCGCGCCTGTTCCATCGGGTAGACGACCTTGCCCGCCAAGACCTGGCCGACCGGATGCAGTTGGAACTCGAAGGCCGTGACGATCCCGAAATTGCCCCCTCCACCGCGCACGCCCCAGAACAGGTCGGGGTGCTCGCTGGCACTGGCTCTGAGCACCCTTCCATCGGCAGTGACGAGGTCCACCGACAACAGATTGTCAATGGTCAGGCCGTACTTGCCCATGAACCAGCCCAGGCCGCCGCCCAGCGTCAAGCCCGCCAGGCCAGTTCCGCCTACGGTGCCAGTGGTCGTGGCGAGTCCATAGGCCTGCGTTGCTTGCACAAACTCACCCAAGGTGAGACCTGCTTGAACCCAGGCCGTTTTCTTCTCTGGATCGATGCAGATGCCTTTCATGCACGAGAGATCGATGACCATGCCGCCATCGCAGACGGAACTGCCACTGATGCTGTGCCCACCACCGCGCACAGCTACGAGCAGGTGGTGGAGGCGCCCGAACTGGACGGTAGTGACCACATCGACTACATCGACGCAGCGCACGATCATGGCTGGGTATTTGTCGATCATCCCGTTCCAGACCCGGCGGGCTGCGTCATAGCCACGGTCGTTCGGGCAGATCAGTTCGCCACGCAGAGAGGCTTTGAGGTCTTGCAGAACGATAGGGGGCAGTGCGTACGCAAGCATGCTTGTTGCTCCTTTCGAGTACACCTGGAGGGTGCAATTTATCCGTGGTCTGGAATCGCACCAAGCTGCTGCATCAGAGCCAATCCATCAAAGAGTCCCCGGAACTCCGTGATCTTTCCTGAAGCGAGACGGTAAAACACGAAACCAGGCACGGTGACCTGTCTTCCAGTTGGGGCGATTCCCTGAAATTCCCCTCGATGGGTGCCCCGACCTGTCCAGCGTTCGGCGACCCGGTCCTCTTCGGCCACCATAGCTTCAACGGTCGAAAACCAATCGGGAAACGCGCTCCGAAAGGTGAGGGCGAACGTCTTGAAGCCTTCGAGACTCACCTGCTCCATCCCGGGGAGCACGATCGTAGCGTGAGCGGAGAGCAGCTGGTCTGCTACGGCTACATTCCCCTTGTTCCAGAACTCCTCGACAAAACGACGCACCACGGCTTTCTGCTCTTCAACTGACATGGCAAGTTCTCCTTTGCTTGTCTTTTGCTTTTCACCGGTGGAAGTAATTCTCCTGCTCGAAGCATACTGGGGATCACTTGCAGAGACCATCCCAGAAATCTGGGATGGTGCAGAGACATGCAAAGCGGGTATACTACAGTGGTGGGAACAGCAAGCCAGGATCGGCAAAGCAGAGCAGGCGAGAGCATCGAGGAGCAGCAGCATGGAGCAGCGAAGAGCAGAATATGTCAGACGGGAAATCATCCGCTTATGTCATGCTGGGCTCGACTCCTACACACTGCGAGTGGAAACCATCAAGCAACTGCGCAAGGTGATCCCCATCGATGTCTCCTTCTTCGCCACAGCTGATCCTGCGACGCTGCTGTTCACCGGGGCCGTGCAAGACGAGATTCTTGGGCACGTCACTGCCCAGTTCCTCGAAAACGAGTTCCTGCGGGACGATGTCAATAAGTTCGTGTGGCTGGCGAGAAACACCCCGCCGGTCGGCGGATTGGTTCAGGCGACCGGGCAGGACCTGGAGCGTAGCCCTCGCTCCCGCGAGATCCTGACTCCGCTCGGCTTAGGAGACGAACTACGCGCAGCACTGATCACCGGCGGTGCCTGCTGGGGGTTCATGTGCTTGCATCGTGACCGGTCGAGCCCGCCTTTTACCGCTGGCGAGGCAGCCTTCCTCGCGCGGCTCACGCCACATCTGGCCGAGGGCTTGCGCAAAGCGCTGCTGATCAGTGCCACGACGAGGCCAACGCTTCCCGACGAGCCGGGAGTGCTGCTGCTGGCCGAGGATCTCTCGCTGGCAGCGATCACCCCCACAGCTGAAAGGTGGCTTGCAGAAGTAGCCGCGGCAGACTGGCCCCGCACGCAGCAGGCATTGCCGTATGCCGTCGAAGCGGCCGCCCGCTTACAAGCCCTCGAGCGAGACAGCGACATGCAACCCGACCTGCTGCCGAAGGTGCGCCTGCGAACCGCTTCGGGCCACTGGTTAGTCCTGCACGCCTCACGACTGGGAGGGCCGAGCGCAGGCGGACAGATTGCAGTGATCATTGAGGCGGCGCGGCCAGCGGAGGTGGCACCACTGATCGTGCAAGCCTACGAACTCTCCAAACGTGAGGGCGAGATCATGCAGAGCGTTTTGCGTGGGCTCTCTACGGCAGAAATAGTCGCCACCTTGCACATCTCACCCAATACCGTGCAGGATCACCTCAAGGCAATCTTTGAGAAGGTCGGAGTGGGCAGTCGGCGTGAATTGGTCGGACAGCTCTTTACCCAGCAGTATCAGCCGCGCATGGCAGCAGGTCGCGGTTTAGACTCCAAGGGATGGTTTACCTAGCTTGTCACCGCTGGGAAGCCGTGTTCATTTGGGTAGGGCCTCGGGACAACGATGCAAGAGCAGGAAGGGCCTCTCCTTCATCGCGCTCCCTTCCTCAGATCAGCGCAATGGCAGGTGATGGCACGCTCAGTGCCTAAACTTCCTTCCCTCGGGAAGGAGTCGCAAGAAACCAACGTATTTGAGATAACTCATAATCGCGCCTCATGTGCAGGCGCCCACCTGGAAGCAGCCGCGCAGCGATTCTTCGTGGATACGGCCAAGGGCATCCACGAACAATACGACGAAGGCTTTGTTGACGGGGTTGCCGTCGGGGCCGAAGGAGATACGCCCGCTGACGCCCTGGAGGGCTTGCGCGCCCGTGATCTTTGCCAGTCCCTGCCGCAGTTCATCCGGCGTGATACTCTTTTTATTTCCTCCCCCGGAGTTCAAGGCCAGTTTACTCCCGGTCAACAGCGCCAGGGTGGCATCGTACGAAAGCATGACATCATTATCGGTACGAGTATAGCCATATGCTCCAGATGGCTGCTGGCCGGTAGGGTTGAAGGCATTGGCGTAGTCGGTGAAGAAGGCCGGTTTCTGCGCCTTGAGGCCCGCGATCTCCCATTCATCTGGGTAGGCAAAGGCGGTGAAGTGCAGGCGGTTGAAGCCGGCACGGGCGCTGCTGGGATAGCCTCCCAGTTCGTAGAGGGCATCTCCGCCCATCACCTGCAGGCTGGCAAAGGGGCCCGAGGCGGGCAGGTTTGTCAGCAGCACGCTCACGTCGTTGGCGTAGCCAGAGAAGTAGATCAGGTCCGGGTTATGGCTGAGCGCGTCTTGCAGCAGGGTGGGAAGCTTGCCACGCCCACCTGGCCCCACGGTATAGTTTTCGGTGGCGGCGATGGTGCTGCCGTCGGCTTTGAACTGGCGGCTGAAATCTGCAGCCAGGCTGCTGCTGTAAGCATCAGAAGCATCAACGAACAGGGCTACATTCCTGGCGTGCAGGACCTGTTCAGCATAGCGGGCACCGGCGATGGCCTGCCCATTGTTTGACGGGGCCACGCGGAAGAAGTACGGGGATACTTGCGTCAACAGGTCACTGGAGGCTGTTTGCGACACCATGGGAATACGTGCGGCAGCAAGTACTTTGACGGTATTGATGGCACGCGAACTGAAAGGCCAGCCCATGACACCCACGATGGTAGGGTCCTGTCGCGCCGCCTGCACGATCTGCTGCGCCACCGTGGTGGCATAGGTCGCGTCATTGCCAGAGTTAGCGACCAGGAGGACCACCTGCACGTTGTTGGGCAGTTTGAAGCCATCGTTGAACTCCTTCTGGGCGATATAGGCCCCCTGCAGGTCGTCGCGGCCGACGCCGATGTTATCGCCTGTAATCATGGTGCCGACGACGAGCGTGATATGGGGATTGGCCGAGTTCAAGACACGCTGATCCTCCAGGTAGATGAGCGCTTCGGCATCGCTGGTATCCTGTTGCAGGCCCGACAGCCACAGCGACTGAGCGCTGCCGACGTCGTTGCCTTTGAGTTTGTCGGCGGCCTGGCGTTTGAGGTTGCCATCGGGGCGGTTGGTGTCAAAGGCGAAGGTACCATCGCTGATGCCGATATACTCGCCATCCGGCGCTTTCGTTACCCCGATGCCATGAAGGACGACGGGTGTAGGCGTGGATGTGACCCCCACGCCAGGTTTAAGAAAACGGGTGAACGCGGTATAGGCGAGGGCAGCGATGAGAAGAATGGCGAGTAGAACAAGCAAGATGTTGCGCGCGCGATGGCTGCCGGACGGTTGGGGTTGCGGTTGGTATGGATAGGGCGGCAGCGCCTGCGGAGACGGCGCGGGCTGCGTCGGGGATGGCTGCTGTACCTGCGTGGGCTGATTGACATTGGTTGGAGCGGCCCCGATCGCTGCCATCTGGCCGGACGTATTCAGGGTATAGCTGCTGGTGCCCATCATGCCGTAGCGGTTCTGCAAGATGTTGTAGATGTCCTGTTTCATGGCGGCAGCGCTCTGGTAGCGCTGGTTGATGTCGCTCACGAGGGCGCGGGCGAGCACGCGCTCCGTTTCAGGAGAAAGCTGCGGGTTGAGCGCGCGTACCGGAGGATAGACAAACGGTGGATGATTGCGCGGGTCGCGGTTGGTTAACAGGTAGTGCAGGGTAGCGCCGAGCGCATACAGGTCCGAACGGGGGTCGGCATTGCCCTGGTACTGTTCGGGCGGCGCGTAACCCGGCGTGCCCAGCGCCGATGTTTGCTTGCGCCGCGCGTTTAGGGCTATATCGGCTCGGGCAATGCCGAAGTCCACCAGGTGCGCACGCTTATCCCTGGCGCCAATGATGATGTTGGCGGGCTTGATATCGCGGTGCACAATAGGCGGCGTTTGCTGCGTCAGGTAGTCCAGGATATCCAAGACTTCCCAGGCATAGCCCAGAGCATCACGTTCTTTCATGGGCTGGTTGGTGCGATCCATGCGCTCCTGGAGGTTCTCGCCATCCACGAACTCCTGCACCATGAAGTAGCGAGGCCCTTCCTGGAAGTGATCCGTCACGTTTGGCACCAGGGGATGGTCGATGTGGGCCAGGGTTGCCACTTCGCGCTTGAAGTTGCGCACCTCGTCCGGCACCCTGGCAGGGTCGGTATTGTCGGAGATCAATTCCTTGATGACGACGGGCTTGTTGTCCAGGCGCAGATCGGTTGCCAGCAAGGCCGCTCCCATGCCGCCCTGGCCGAGCACCTTTTTGATGACGTAGCGGCCGCCCTGCAAACGCGAGCCCGGGGTGAGCGATTGGCTGGTGGGGACAGCCACTGCCGGCCCAACTACTGCGGGCTGGGTACTATCAGCCTGGTCGAGCGGCCTGCCACAATTAGCACAGTAGCGAACTCCATCGCGATTCTCAGCGCTGCAATAAGGACATTCCATTGTCTGTGTGCCTGCTTTCCTCAATGTAGAGTGTTATCTAAGGTCAAGAACCTACCAGGAGGCGGCCCAGCAAGCTTTCTTGATGAATACGGGCCTGTGGATCCACGGATAATATGACGAACGGCTTGTTGAGCGGGTCGCCATGCGCGTCAAAGGCGATTGGTCCACTGACGCCCTGCACTGCCTGCGCTCCCTTGATCTGCGCGAGAGCCTGCTGCACGTCAGCGGGCGTGATGTTTTTATTTCCTCCTGCACTGTTCAAAGCCCTACCGCTGGCGGTCAAGAGCGCCAGGGTGGCATCGTAGGAGAGCATGACATCGCTGCTGGTGCGAGTATAGCCATATGCTCCAGATGGCTGCTGGCCGTTGGGGTTGAACGCGTTGGCGTAGTCGGTGAAAAAGGCCGGTTTCTGCGCCTTGAGGCCCGCGATCTCCCATTCATCTGGGTAGGCAAAGGAGGTAAAGTGCAGGCGGCTGAAGTTAGCACGGCCACTGGTCGAATACCCCCCCAGCTCGTAGAGGGCATCTCCGCCCAGGATCTGTATGTTGGCAGCAGGCCCCGAGGTAGGCAGGTTCGCCAGCAGCACGCTGATATCGCCGGCATAGCCGGAGAAGTAGATCAGGTCCGGGTTGTGGCTGAGCGCGTCTTGCAGCAGGGTGGGCAGTTGTCCCTGCCCCTGTGATCCCACGGTATAATTCTCGGTGACCGCGATGGTGTTGTGGTCAGCTTTGAACTGCTGGCTAAAGTCGGCAGCCAGGCTGCTGCTGTAGGAATCGGCGGGATCGACGAACAGGGCCACGTTCTTCGCGTGCAGCACCTGCTCAGCATACTGAGCGCCAGCGATGCCCTGCCCCTTATTGGAGGGGGCCACGCGGAAGAAGTAGGGGGAGATGCCCGTCAGTTGATCGCTGGAGGCGGTCTGGGAAACCATGGGGATATGCGCGCTTGCCAGGACGCGAATAGCGTTGATAGCACGCGAGCTGAAAGGCCAGCCCATGACACCCACGATGGTATGGTCCTGCTGCGCGGCCAGCACGATTTGCTGCGCTACCGTGGTGGCATAGGTCGCGACATTGCCAGAGTTAGCGACCAGCAGGCGCACCTGCACGCTTTTGGGCAGCTTATGACCATCATTGAACTCTTTCTGGGCGACATAGGCTCCTTGCAAGTCGTCGCGGCCGACACCGACGTTATCGCCGGTGAGCATGGTGCCGACGACGATGGTGATGTAGGGATTGCCAGATGTCAGGACGCGCAGGTCTTCCTGGTAGATGAGCGCCTCGGCATCGCTGGTATCCTGCTGCAAGCCCGACTGCCACAGCGACTGGGCGCTGCCGACATCATTGCCTTTGAGTTTGTCGGCGGCCTGGCGTTTGAGGTTGCCATCGGGGCGGTTGGTGTCAAAGGCGAAGGCGCCATCGCTGACGCCGATATATTCGCCGTCCGGCGCCTTTGTCACTCCAATGCCGGTGGCAGGGGGCGCGGGCGCCGCGGTAGTAGTCACACCTGGAGTGGAAGCAGGTCCCAGGCTGCTGGCCGGGCCGCGCACGAAGGCGAAGTAGGCGACGACAGAGATGAGAAAGATAGCCAGCACAAACAGGATGAAGTTGCGCGCAACGTGACTGGTGGTCTGCGGGGGCGGAGGCGCCTGCGGCGGGCGCACGTTGAGCGGGTAAGGAGCTGGCTGCTGGGTCAGCGGGCGCGGTGGCGGCGGATTTACCGGGCGCTGCGCCGGGGCCTGCTGCACGGGCCTGGCCTGGATGGGCCTTACAGGCTGCCGGGCAGTTGTCGAGGCGGCACCGGGGGTGACGATGGGACCGGAGAAGGTATAGCTGCCGGTGCCGGCCGATGCAGCGTAGCGGTTCTGCAAGATTTCGTCGATGTCCCGCTTCATGGCGGCAGCGTTCTGGTAGCGCTGCTTGATATCAACCTTCAGGGCATGGTCCAGCACGCGTTCCGTTTCGGGCGAGAGCCGGGGATTCAAAGTACGCACCGGCGGAAAGGTAAACGGAGGTTCATTGCGCGGGTCGCGGTTGGTCAACAGGTGGTGCAACGTGGCCGCAAGCGCGTACAGGTCCGAACGACCGTCGGCATTGCCCTGGTATTGCTCGGGCGGGGCGTAGCCGGGCGTGCCCAGTGCCGATGTTTGCTTGCGCTGTGCGTTGCGCGCGGTATCGGCCCGGGCGATGCCAAAGTCCACCAGGTGCGCGCGCTTGTCCCTGGAGCCAATGATGATATTGGCGGGTTTGATATCCCGGTGCACGATGGGCGGGTTCTGCTGCTCTAAGTAATCAAGGATGTCCAGCACCTGCGAAGTATAAGTAAGCGCGTCCCGCTCGGGCAGGGGCTGGTTGGTGCGATTCAGGCGATCTTCAAGGTTCTCGCCATCGGCGTACTCCTGCACCATAAAGTAGTGCGAGCCTTCCTGAAAGTGGTCGGTGACGGTAGGTACCAGGGGGTGATCGATGTATGCGAGTGTCTCTACCTCGCGCTCAAAGTTTCTGACATCTTCCTGGAGCTTGACCGGATCGGTACTGTCAGAAATCAACTCTTTGATGACGACGGGTTTACCGGCGACGCGCATATCGTTCGCCAGCACTGCGGCCCCCATGCCACCCTGGCCGAGAATCTTCTTGATGACATAACGGCCACCCTGCAAATGCCCACCGGGAGCCAGCGAACCAGAGGTAGTGTAGGTTCCTCCGATCGTGGTAGAGGAGGTTGCCTGCCCGGCAGTTCCCGCGAAGGTTGCTCCCGGACCTGGCGCCTGGCCGGAAGTGGCGGTCGCGACGGTTGGGGAGGATTTCAGGTATCCGCCGCAATTGATACAATAGTCTTCTGTTGGGGGATTATCTGTACCACAATAAGGACATTTCATAATCTGGTTCCTGCTTTCCTCTACGCTAAGAAATGCGCCTTTCATCTACATCTCAGCAGATTATACGGTTTTTCCCGGCAAGAGTCGAGAGTCAAAATGTATTCATTACTTATCTTATACGTATACGTACTGCATTGTTAAAAGTTCGCAACCATGCAGGCTCCTCTTGTGCCGCCTGCTTCCCCCTGCCCCAGCGCGATAATGAATGTTCACGATCAAGATCGGCCATCCTCGCCAATGGCATGTTCCGCCTGCTGTCATCCTTCGCTGCGCTCAGGATCTCCGCTCCTGCCAGACCCTTCCCCTTCGCTGCGCTCAGGGCTGCGGCTCATGCGCTCAGGGTGACAAGCCAGGGCAGCGGTCACTGGGCGGTATGACCGCATACTTGGGATGGTAACGAGCAACGATCTCAGGGTGACAAGCCAGGGCAGCGGTCACTGGGCGGTATGACCGGTTTGGGGTGTAGTTCATAATCGCGCGGCTACGCTCCCAGCCAGGAAATAGAAAAAAACCGGCGTTCGGTACGCCGGTTTCATGCGATGCTGTGTAAGGAAATGGTTACAGGTGCTGGCAGCGAAGCGAGATGATGCCAGGCGCGAAATGATTTGCTTTTTGCAAATACTCCTGCTCGTTGGCCTCGATCATCAGTTTGTGCATTACGACCACGTCACCATCAGGCAAGGGCTCCGCTGGCTGCAGGCAGAGTTCCATCACCGCACTCCCGCGCTCGAAGACTTTGACCAGGCCGCCAGAGCCCGGGATACGATAGACGCGACACTCTATCGATGGGCTGGGCACTTCCAGGTATCCAAACTTGATGAGCTGCTGGTACTGGTTTTCGGTCAACATTTCGCGCAGCAGTGCTTTGGCGCGGCTCTCGGCAGAGAGGTGTTCACTGACGGACTCGCGCAGGCGGCTCACACGGCCATCGGGCGACTGCGACAGGTAGTAGATCGCTAGCAGCAGGAACAGCAGCCAGATACCAAGAAACAGGCTGAGCGCTTCTAAGGTCATAGCCGCTTACGCTCCTTAGCCACCTACTACACGCGGCACAATCACAATCTGCTCGGCAGTGCGATCAAACTGCTCAATACGCT
>WNGK01005711.1_pt1 | contig 13467 bp, 14 predicted proteins | sample 5400601 | NCBI WGS metagenome assembly WNGK01 (sample SAMN13153376, study PRJNA577476) | soil metagenome | isolation source: 60 cm soil or saprolite under Garry oak tree replicate 1 | place: USA:California | collected 2016-06-15 | reverse complement strand
TGTAGTTGGGGTTGCTGCTGCCGGATCCACTGCTCGGCCTCCCCCAGTCGAACTTTTGCACCGTGCAGGCGTTCGCCCCCGACGGGCCCCCGTCGGGCGTGGTGCCACAGACGTTCGCCAGCGCGTTGCCGTCGAGCTGGAACTCAAGGTCGTGGACGGCCTGGGCGCTTCCTGCCAGGAAGAGCGCCGTACAGGCCACCAAGAGAAGGGACACCAACGAGAACCGGCGTCTGCGCCGGCTGCCTGTCGGCCCCAAGATACGTGTTGCCATTACGTGATCCTCCTCCGCAGATTGCAAAGACATGACTCACAAGTAACCGCCGACCGACGCCTTCGTTCGTGCATATCCACCCCTCCCAGGTCGACCGCAGAACCCCGAGGACAGTCTGTCCACAGGGCCGTCCACAGGAGGATAGGACTGGCCGATCCTGGGTAATAGTCGGAAATTGCCGGATCTTGGTACTACAGAATCCACTGTAAAACGATGTAGCGCGTTCCTTGAACGAGTACGCGAATTCCGTTAGAACACAGCTACTAGAGGTAGGGAGAGCTTGGTGAAAAACAATGCGGGCGGGGGGATTCTTCTCGTTGACGACGACGACGGCTTCAGGTCGTTCGTCAGCGAGCTGCTCGAGAGCATCGGGTACCAAACGAGGGAGCTTGCGACTGGTAGCGAGGTCTTGGCGGCGGTCGCCGACGAGCGTCCCGCAGCGATCCTGCTCGACGTTCAGCTGCCCGGCCTGAACGGCTACGAGGTCTGCCGCGAGCTGCGCCAGCGCTACGGCGACTCGATTGCGATCATCTTCATCTCCGGGACGCGCACCGACCCGCTCGATCGGTCCGGCGGCCTTCTGCTAGGGGCAGACGACTACTTGGTCAAGCCAGTCGATCCCGCCGAGCTGATCGCGCGTGTCACACGCCTGGTGGGTCGGCCACGCTCGAACGGGGACGCCGCGAGCTCGAGCGGGAAGCTCGAGTCGTTGACCCGACGAGAGAACGAGATTCTCGACCTGCTCGCCGAGGGCTTCCGGCAAGATGAGATTGCGGACCGGCTCGTGATCAGCCCGAAGACGGTAGCAACGCACATCCAGCGGATCCTCGGCAAGCTCGAAGTTCGAAGCCGCGCGCAGGCCGTTTCAATCGCATTGCGCGAGGATCGGGACGTAAGCGCCCACGGCGCCCACGTCCCGCTCGAGCTTCTCGTCTAGCCCAGGCTGCTGCGAATCGCGTTCGCGAGTTTCGCTGCGTCGAAGGTGGCCGCCGACGAGACCGGCTTGAGCTTCGAGCCCGTCTTGCCAAGGAGCAGCGTCGGTGTCTGCGACACGCGGTCCGCGGACCCTTGCGCGTCGATCCTGTCGGTCACGTTCTTGACGGCGCTCGAGTTCTGCGCATCGAGCAGCCGTTGTACGGCGATGCCGGGGATGCTCGCTGCGGCCTGCTCGATGAACGTCTGGTTCAACCAGCCCGTGTTCTCGGTCCCCTGGTTCGCATAAGTCAGCTGCGCGAAGTTGAAGGCGCGGTTCTGCTCGGAAGCCGCGATCATCGCCTGGCGGGCGGGGATCGAATCGGGACCGATGAACGCAATCGGCCGCGCCTCGATCTTCAGCTTTCCGGCGCGCACGAACTCGGAGACGATGCTCGGCGCCACGCTCGTCTCGAACGCGCGACAGCCCGGGCACTGGAGGTCGATGTACTCGACCATCGTCAGCGGCGCCTTCGCGGAGCCGAGGACGAGTCCGTTCTGGGGAATGCCGGCGAACTCGCGCTGCACGGCAGCGGCGTTCGGCAAGGCGTTCGTCAGCGAGCCGACCGTCGGGATGGTGGCCGCTGAGGATGAGCTGTTACCGCCGACCGCGAGCGCGATCCCGACGACAGCGCCGACGAGTACGAGCCCGGCCAGGGCCGCGATCAGAAGGACCTTCGGCGACGCGCGCCGGCGTTCGCCCTTCCGAGCAACGGAAGGCGGCGCAGCCACCTGCTGCCTGCGACGGCGTGCTTGCTTACCGCTCATTCACAACAACGGTAGCCCGCGGTTCGTAAGCGGCGAGTAAGAGGAACGCGAACACGAGCGCGAACGCCGTCAGCGCGAGCGTCGGGATCGTCACGTACCCGAACTGGTTGATCCACTTGACGGTGCAGCCACCCGGCGCCGAGATCCGGCACGTGAGCGACTCGCCGACGACGCGGTTTTCGACCAGCAGGTGGTAGACCGAGACGCCGGCGCCGACGATCGGCAGCGGCAGCAGGTAACGCGCGGCGCGTGGATCGTCGAACAGCCCCGCCAGCAGCGTCGTGATCGAGAGCGGATACATGCAGATCCGCTGGTACCAGCAGAGCTCGCAGGGAACGAAGTGCGCGATCTCGGAGAAGAAGAGGCTGCCGCCGGTGGCGATCGCGGCGACGAGGAAGGCGAGCCACAGCTCGTAGCCCTCGATGCCACTCCGCAGCGCCCGCAACGGGCCTCGGACGCCGAAGAGCGCCAGCGCCCCGACGAGCAAGAGCCCGGCACCGAGGACCTGCCCGACGACACCGAGTACCGCCAGTACGACGATCACGTCATGAGTCATGCCGGGACTCCGGTGCGAGGGTAAGTAGCGGCGGCACGCCCTTGGGACGCGCCGCCGGTCACGTTCTTCCTACCGCCGTTCGCGGTCGCGCCCGCGGCCTCCGCGGCCACGGTCACGGCCGCCGCGTGGCCGGTCCTCTTCGGGCGGTCGCGGCGGGGCGTTCTTGGCGCGCTCGATCAGCTCTTCCGGCTGGACGAGCGTGCCGTTCTCGTGCTTGGCGACGAGCTTCAGGCCGATCCGGCCGCGGTCCTTGTCGACCTCCTGGACGATCACGTCCACGACGTCGCCGCGGGTCATCACGTCCTCGATGTGACCGACCCGGCCGGGGCCGACGTTGGAGACGTGGAGCAGGCCGTCGGTGCCCTTCGTCAGCTCGACGAAGGCGCCGAACTGGGTGGTCTTGACGACCTTGCCGGTGTACTCGTCGCCGACCTCCGGTGACTTGGTCAGCTGCGTGATCGCGGTGATCGCGGCCTCTGCCTTGTCGCCCTCGGTCGCGTAGATGAGGACGTTGCCGTCCTCCTCGATGTCGATCTGGACGTCGTAGTCGGCCTCGAGCGAGCGGATCGTCTCGCCGCCCTTGCCGATCACCATCCCGATCTTCTCGGGGTCGATCTTGACCGAGGAGATGCGCGGCGCGTGACCCGCGAGCTCCTTGCGGGGCTCCGGGATCGCCTCCAGCATCTTGTCGAGGATGAACTCCCGCGCCCGTTTCGCCTGCTCGAGCGCGTTCCGGAGGATCTCCTGCGTGACGCCGGTGATCTTGATGTCCATCTGCAGCGCCGTGATTCCCTCACGCGTGCCCGCGACCTTGAAGTCCATGTCGCCGAGGTGGTCTTCGGCTCCCTGAATGTCGGTCAGGATCGTGTAGTCGTCGCCCTCCTTGACGAGGCCCATCGCGATGCCTGAAACCGGTGCCTTGATCGGCACGCCGGCGTCCATCAGCGCGAGCGTCGAGCCGCAGACCGAGCCCATCGACGAGGAGCCGTTCGACTCGAGCGTCTCGGAGACGAGGCGGATCGTGTACGGGAACTCCTCCGCGGACGGAATCATCGGCTCGAGCGCGCGCTGCGCGAGCGCACCGTGGCCGATGTCGCGGCGCTTCGGGCCGCGCATGAACCCGGTCTCGCCGACCGAGTAGGGCGGGAAGTTGTAGTGGTGCATGTAGCGCCGGTCGGTCTCGAGCGACAGGTCGTCGATCCGCTGTCCCTCCTTGGCCGTGCCCAGCGTCAGCAGCGTCATGATCTGCGTCTGGCCGCGCGTGAACAGCGCCGACCCGTGCGGGCGCGGCGCGACGCCGACCTCGCAGGTGATCTCGCGGATGTCCTCCGAGCCGCGGCCGTCCGGGCGGCGCTTCTCGACCGCGATCTTGCGGCGGACGAGCTCCTTGTAGATCGCCTCGGCAGCCTTCTTGATGTACTGGCGGGTGATCGAGTCCTTCGCCGCGGGCTCGTCGCCGTCGCCGGACGCCTGTGCGACCGGGAACGGCAGTTGCACCTGCTCCTCGATCCGGCTGAAGAGGAGCTGCCGCTTTGCGGACTTCAGCTCCTTCGGGTCCTGCTCGGCATCGGTCAGGGCTTTGAGGTCCTCCTCGAACTGCTCGCGGACCGGGCTGTCAACGGCCTCGAGACGGATGCGCTCGAGGATCAGCGCCAGGCTGGCGCGGATCTGCATCCGCTTGATGATCTCGTCCTCGGTCGACTCCATCGTCAGCGGCGGGTTGATCTCCTCGACGATCTCCTCGACCGCGGTCGCGCCCTCGCGCAGGCCGTCCGAGGAAATGCGCTGGCGGATCTTGTCGCCGTGCTCGCGCTCGAGCTCTTCCGTCAGCTCGCTGTCGAGCCACTTCGCCTTGCCGACCTGCCGCTGCAGGTCTTCCTGCAGCTCGCAGAGCTTCCGGATCTCCTCGTGGGCGCGCTCGAGCGCCTCGAGGAGCAGTTCCTCGGGGACCTCCCCCGCGCCCGCCTCGACCATCGTCAGCGCGTCCTTCGTGCCGACCACGATCAGGTCGAGCGTGCTCTCGCCCTGCTCTACCTCGGCCAGCGTCGGGTTGACGACGAGCTCACCGTCGATCAGGCCCATGCGGACTGCGCCGACCGGCCCCAGGAAGGGCAGGGGCGAGATCATCAACGCCGCCGAGGCGCCGTTGATCGCGAGGATGTCGTGGGCGCTGATGAGGTCGGCCGAGAGCGTCGTCGCGACGACGTGGACCTCGTTCTTGAAGCCCTTCGGCCAGAGCGGCCGGATCGGGCGGTCGATCATCCGCGCGGTCAGGATCGCCCTCTCGGTCGGGCGTCCCTCGCGCTTGAAGAAGCCGCCGGGAATCTTGCCCGCGGCGTACATCCGCTCCTCGACGTCGACCGTCAGCGGGAAGAAGTCCGCGCCTTCGCGGGCCTCCGTCTTCCCCTGCGCGGTCGCCAGCACCATCGTGTCGCCGTCACGGACGACGACGGCGCCGTCGGCCTGCTTGGCCAGCTTGCCGGTCTCGAATGTGATTTCACGGCCCGCAATCTCCACCGAGAGGGTGGTCGGGCCCTGGGTTGCAATGCTCATTGTTCCTCCACTTCTTTCTTGAAGGTGGAGGTTTGAGTCAACGCGTCCTCGGCGCGTTCGCTCAAACTTCCACCCTCGATTCGGCTCGGTTATCTTCTGAGGCCGAGCTCCTGGATCAGTGCGCGATACCCCTCGAGGTCGCGCTTTTGCAGGTATTGCAGGAGTCGCCGGCGGCGGCCGACCAGCTTGAGCAGGCCGCGCCGCGAATAGTGGTCCTTCGGGTGCGCTCTCAGGTGCTCCGTGAGCTCGTTGACACGCCGTGTCAAGAGCGCGATCTGCACCTGGGGCGAGCCGGTGTCCGCCTCGCTGCGGCCGTGCTGGCCGATGATCTCCTGTTTTGCTTCCTTGGTGAGAGGCACTGATTTCCTCCTAGATATGCGTCTCCGCGGTCTCCGCCCGGCGCGCCAAGGAACGCGCACGGCCGAGGCCGCGGTCTCGCAGTAGGGTAGCAGCCCTCTGGTGGAGCAGGTTTCGGCGCAACAGCTGGCGGAATGGGCCGCGCAGGCGCGAGAGCGCTGGAGCGTTCGTGGGCTCGCGGTCGGCCTTTTGCACGACGGCGAAACGGTGGTCGCCGCCGACGGTGTCTGCGAGCTCGGGAGCGACGAGCGGGTCCGGCCGGCGATGGCATCGAGGTCGAGGTCGTGCCCGAGAACGGCCGCCTGAGCGTGGCGGTGACCTTCTTCGACCCGCTCTCTGGCGAGAACGTCGCCTATCCCCCGTTCCTCGCCAGACCGGTCGACGAGCGCGAGTTCGAGGTCGTCGACGCCGGCCGGCGTGGCGAGCGACTCACGTTCCCGCGGGACGGCTTCGTCTGCATCGGCGTGCTCGCCGCGCGTACCGAGTGACGGCCTCGATCGCAGCCGGGCACCCCGCCACGGTCGGAGCGGGGATCGAGATCTTGCAGGCGGGCGGGGGCGCCGCAGACGCCGCCGTCGCCGCCTCGCTTGCCTCCTGCGTGGCGGAGACGGTGATGACCGGCTTGCTCGGCGGCGGACACGCCATCTACTACGAAGCCGCGAGCGCGCAGATCGAGAACCTCGACTGTTTCGTGGCTGTCCCCGGTCTCGGCGCGGAGCGGCGCGAGGCTCAGCTGCTCGAGCTCGACGTGCCCTTCGGCGCGGAGCTCGTCCACTACGCGGTCGGCATCGCGTCATGCGGCGTGCCCGGCGTGCCCGCCGGCCTGGATCAGCTCTGGCGCCGCCACGGCCGGCTCGACTGGCCGCGCCTCATCGAGCCCGCGCTGCGGCTCGCCCGCGACGGGGTCGAGATGTCGCCGGCACAGGCCTCGTGCCTGGCGATGCTTTCGCCGGTGATGACCATGAACGAGGGCGCGCGGATCTACGCGCCCGGTGGCGTCCTGCTCGAGACCGGCAACCGGCTCGAGCAGCCGGGCCTCGTGCGGGCGCTCGAGCTGATGGCCGAGGAGGGCGCCGCCTCGGCGTATTCGGGCTCGATCGCGGACGCGCTGCTCGCGCTGATGCTCGAACGCGGCGGTCTCGTCACCGGCGAAGACCTCGAGACCTATCGCGCCGAGTGGAGCCCGCCCGTCGAGGTCGGCTATCTGAGTGCGACGTTTTACAGCCGCCGCGATCTTTCGGGCCTGCCCGAGACACTGCCGCGTGTTCCCCGGCTCCGAGGGCTCGCCGAGGCCGAGCGAGCCGTCGCCCTCGCGGAGGCTCTGGACGGCGAGAGGACGGACGGGGCCGGCGACACGACAAACATCACGGTCGTCGACGCGGAAGGAAATGCGTGCGTCCTCACCACCAGCCTCGGCCTCGGCTCGGGCGACTACCTACCGGATCTCGACCTGCACTTGAACAGCATGCTCGGCGAGGCCGATCTCGTCCGCGGGGCACTCGAACCGGGTGAGCGGATGGGCAGCATGATGGCTCCGAGCGTCGTACTGCGAGACGGCAGCATGGAGCTCGCGATCGGCGCGGCCGGCGGGACGCGTCTTCGCAGCGCTTTGATCGAGGTCGCCGCCGGTGTGCTCGACGAGGGGCTGCCGGCGGGCGAGGCCGTGGCGCGGCCGCGCCTGCATGCTGCAGGCGGACGCGTGCAGCTCGAGCCCGGCTTCTCGGATGCGACCGTGAGCGCCCTCGAGCGGAAAGGCTTCGAGGTGCGCGTCTGGCCCGCGCAGCACCACTTCTTCGGCGGCGTCAGCCTCGTTACGCCGAGTGACGCCGCCGGGGATCCCCGGCGAAGCGGTGCCGCAGCGCAAGTGCGGTAGCCGACGAGGTGGTCAGCCAGCCGAGGTAGCCGCAGTCCGGGCAGCCTGGGTTCACCGTCACGGTGCCCCCCCGCGCCGGCTTCGAGTAGACGGCGCCGCAGCCGAGGCAGCGGACGGTGTGCAGAACTTCGAGCTTCGGCGCTTGCTTGGAGCTCTCTCGGTCTCCCATGCACACCGAGAGATTCCGCTCTTTGCAAAAACTTGCGTTTGTGAAGTTCGCTCAGACAGGCCGCTTGGCCGCGCGAGTCGCCTCGACGTCCCGTGTGATCTGAGCCACGAGCTCGTCCTCGCTCGCGAACGCCCGTTCCTCGCGCAGGCGACGCCAGAGCTCGACGATCAGACGTTCCCCGTAGAGATCACCCTCGAAGTCGAGCAGGAAGGCCTCGACGCGGCGCTCGCTGCCTCCGTAGTGCGGGTTCGTCCCGATCGAGACCGCGGCGCGGTGCCCGGCCGCCGAGCCCGCGTAGATCCCGTACGCGGGCACGAGCAGATCCGGGTCGACGCGCAGGTTCGCGGTCGGATAGCCGAGCGTCCCCCCACGGGCATCGCCTGAGACGACGGTTCCCTCGACCTCCGCCGGCCGGCCGAGCAGCCGCGCCGCGGCCTCGACGTCGCCCGCGCCGACCAGCTCGCGGATCGCCGTCGACGAGATTCCGGGCACGAGCTCGACGCGCTCGACGGACAGCCCGAGCTCCTCGAAGGTCGCGAGATCGCCGCGCCGCCCTCGCCCGAAGCGGAAGTCAGCCCCCGCGACCACGAGCTCGGTCCCGATCGGCCGCAGCAGCTCGTCCACGAAGGCGTCCGGCTTCATCCGCGCCAGCTCCAGGGTGAACCCGACCACCAGCGTCTCCTCCACGCCCGCCTCCGCCAGCAGCTCCAGCCGCCGCTCGAGCGTCGTCAGCAGCCGCACCTCGTTGCCGAGCACCGTCCTCGGATGGGGCCAGAAGGTCACCACCGCGGGCGTGAGCGCCGGCGCAGTCGAGAGCGCCGTCTCGAGCACCCGCCCGTGGCCAAGGTGGACGCCGTCGAACGTGCCCACCGCGACCGCGCGCGGCCGAGCTTCCAGCTCGCCCGGAGCGTGGACGACCTTCATCCCGCAGCTCCCGGGCCGCCCTCGGGGGCGAGCCCGATCCGAGCCAGCGCCTCGTCGGGCGGCACGATCCGCTCCGGGTCGGCCTCCTCGACCGTGAACGGCCCGACCTCCGTGCGGCGCAGGGTCGCACAGTGCCCGCCAAGGGCCTCCGCGATCGCCCTCACGTACGTGCCCGAGCTGACCCGGAGGTCGAGGCGTGCGACACCGTCTCTATACGCAATGACGTCGAGCGCGTTCACGCGCGACCGGCGAACGGGCATCTCCACCTCGACCCCGCGCCGGTGCAACCGGTAGGCGCGCTCACCGCCGATCTTGACCGCAGAGGCGGCCGGGATCGGCAGCTCGATCTCACCGCGGAGGGCCTCGAGCTTCTGCGCGAGCTCCTGCTCGTCGGGCGGCTCCAAACGCTCGATCACCTCGCCCTCGGGATCGCCCGTCGACGTGCGCGCGCTCAGATCCACGTCCGTGACGTACCGCTTGTCCAGTCCGACGAAGCATGAAGCCAGCTTAGTTGCCGCGCCGGACAACAGAAGCAGGAGGCCGGTCGCGAACGGATCGAGCGTGCCGGCATGGCCGGTCCGCGCTCCCGTGCGACGCCGGACGCCTGCGACGATCGCGAAAGACGACGGCCCCGCCGGCTTGTCGACCAGGATCAGGCCGCTGGGACTACGTCCGCGTGGGGGCACTCGCGAGGAACTCGCGCTTGATGAACTCGGTGATCTCCTCGATCGAATCGTCGCTCGAGAAGCCGGCCGCCTGCCGGTGACCGCCGCCACCCGACTTCCGCGCGATCGCGGAGACGTCGAGCTCGTCGTTGCTCGCGCGCAGGCTGACCCGGCGCGCCGGCCCGTCCCGCGGCTCACGGATCAGAGCGGCCATGTCCGCGCCCTCGACCATGCGCAGGTAGTCGATGATCCCCTCCGAGTACGCCTCGGCCGCGCCGATGTCCGTGAAGTCGCTCCGCAGCAGGTAAGAGACGACCAACCTCCCACCGTCATAGATCTGTGCTCGCTCGAGCGCGCGGGCGAGCAGCTTGAGCTTCGCGAACTGCACCGTCTCGTACACGCGGCGGAAGATCGCGTGGACGTCCGCCCCGGCTTCGACCAACTCGGCGGCCAGGCGCAGCGCCTTCGCGGTCGTGTTCGAGTACTGAAAGCGCCCGGTGTCCGTGACGAGCGCGATGTAGAGCGCCTCCGCGATCTCCGGTGTCAGCTCAACACCAAGCTCCGCGAAGACGTCGCGCAGGACCTCGCCAGTCGACGAGGCGTTCGGAGCGATCAGATTGATCTGGCCGAAACGCGTGTTGTCGTGGTGGTGGTCGATGTCGAGCACGAGCGGCGCGCCGTCGAGCGGCTCCGGCTCCGGGCCGATCCGCGTCTCGTTCGCGCAGTCGACGGCGATCAAGACACGCTCGCGCCAGTCATCCGGGAGCCGCCGCCGCAGCTCGTCGAGCGGCATGAACGCGTACTCGACCGGCAGCGGAGCATCGCCGTAGAGGTACATGACGCTGTCCTTGCCGAGCTGGTCGAGCGCGAGCTTGAGCGCCAGGATCGAGCCAAGCGCGTCGCCGTCGGGGTTCTCGTGAGTGACGAGTAGAAAGCGGTCGTGCGAGCGAATCGCGTCCGCGACCGCCGCTACCTCACTCGTCGTTTGGGGCGAGCTCATCAATCAGCTGCGTCATGCGGACCCCGCGCTCGACGGTCGGATCGTATTCGAACGCGAGCTGCGGTGTCCGCTTCAGCCGCAGCTCCCGTGCCAGCCGGCCCTGCAGGACGCCGTGCGCCGCCTCCAGGCCGGCCAGGCTCTGCTGCTGCTCCTCCTCGGAGCCGAGGACGCTGACGAAGACCCGTGCGTGCCGCAAATCCGGCGAGGTCTCGACTCCCGTGACGGTCACGAAACCGATCCTGGGATCCTTGAGCTCGCCGACCGCCTCGGACAGCACCTGGCGGACGGCCTCGTTGACGCGTCGCATCCGGTTGCTCATCAAGTGGTATTCAACCCGTGTGGCCCTGCACGCGCTCGCGCTCGCCGCCGTCGCGGCATGGTGCTTCGTGACCGCGCTCGCAGGTGGGCTCGTCGGCCTCGTGCTCGGCAACATCCGCCTGCCCGCCCTACTGCTCATCTCCTCGAGCCCCGCCGCTGGTGCCGGCGCGAACATCGGGGTCTCGGGCGTTGCGGCCGCCACGGCGGCCGTCACGCAGGTACGCGCCGGCCGGATCCACTGGCGCGTGTTCTGGTGGATGGCGCCGCCTTCGGTCATTGGAGCAGTCCTCGGCGGGCTCGTCTCGGGAGAGCTCCCGGGAACGGCGCTGCTGATCGTAATCGGCGTCCTGCTGATCGCGTTCGGTGTCGACCTGCTCCGGCCGCGCGGCCCGATCCGGCGGCGGGAGCAGCTCAACATCCCGGCTGCGGTCGCCAGCGGCGCGGTGATCGGCTTCCTCGGCGGCGTCGTCGGCCTGATCCTCGGCTCGCTGCGAATGCCGGCGCTGCTGCGCTTCGTCGGCGAGGAACCGGTGCGAGCGGTCGGCACCAACCTGCTCGTCGGCGTCTTCGTCGGCGCGGCCGGGGTCGTCGGGCACGTTCCGGGCGGGATCGACTGGGTCGCGTTCGCGATCGGGGCGGCCGCGTCGGTTCCCGGAGCGCTCCTCGGCGCCCGCCTGACGGGCCGCCTGGACGAGCGCCAGCTCCTGCGGGCGATCGGGATCGTGCTGTTGTTCGCCGGAGCGATCACGCTCCTGCAGGCCGCCGTCTAGCGCTAGGGTCCTCCGGGGTCTTTTGTGGCTTTTTTGCGTTCATTCGCCGGGCGGGAGCTCGCGGTGGATCTCGGCACCGCGAACTCGCTGGTCTTCGTCCGCGGCGAGGGGATCGTCGTCTTCGAGCCCTCGGTCGTGGCGGTCGACGACCGGACCGGCGAGGTGCAGGCCGTCGGAGCCGACGCGAGCCGCATGATCGGACGGACGCCGGCCTCGATCCGCGCGATCCGGCCGCTCCGGCATGGCGTGATCGCGGACTTCGAGATGACCGAGCAGATGCTCCGGTACTTCATCCGCAAGGGCGGCGGCGGGCGGCTCCCGCTCGCGCAGGTCGTCCTCTGCGTCCCGAGTGGGATCACGAAGGTCGAGCGGGAGGCGGTCCAGGAGGCGACGCTCGCCGCGGGCGCTCGCGCCGTCTACCTGGTGGAGGAGCCGATGGCCGCTGCAATCGGCGCCGGCCTGCCGGTGGCCGAGCCGCGCGGAAGCATGATCGTCGACATCGGCGGCGGCACGACCGAGGTCGCCGTCATCTCGCTCGGCGGGATCGTCAGCTCGCAGTCGATCAAGGTCGGCGGCTACGAGATGGACGAGGCGGTTGCCAAGCACGTCCAGGGGCACTACGGGCTGTTGATCGGCGAGGAGACGGCCGAGCAGGCGAAGCTCGACGCCGGCTCGGCCTGGGAGCTCGCAGAGGAGCTCGAATGCCAGGTCGGAGGCCGCGATCTGCAGAGCGGGATGCTCCGGCGGCTCGAGCTCGGATCGGAAGAGCTCCGCAACGCCCTCGACGCTCCGGTCCAGCGGATCGTCACCGCCGTCAAGGACACGCTCGAAGGCACCCCGCCCGAGCTCGCCGCCGACATCAGCGATCGGGGGATCGTCCTCGCCGGCGGCGGAACGCTGCTCCGCGGGATCGACCAGCGGATCCGTTCCGAAACAGGCCTCGAGGTCGCTCGGGCGGAGTCCCCGCTGACCTGCGTCGTGCTGGGCGCCGGCGAGTCGCTCAACGAGCTCGAGACCCTGAAACGGGCGCGCCCCGGGCGCGGCCGCAAGGCGCGCGGACGCCGGTTTCAGCGCCGCTGACGCCGCTAGAGACTGTCGTCGAGCGAGACAATCTCCCGCTCGACGTCGGCGAGCTCGAACTCCTGGCCGGCGAGGTAGCGCTCGGCGCCGTCCAGCAGCTGCAGCAGCTCGCGATGGTCGCGCGCGACGCACGAAAGTGTCAGCCGCGAGCGCTGCCAGAGCTCGTGATGGTCGACCTCGGCGACCGACGCTCCGAACCGTTGCTGCAGCTGCGCCTTCGCCGACTTGACGTACTTGCGCTTGCCCTTCAGCGACCCCGCCTCCGGGAAATGGAGCTCAACCGTGAGAATCCCGACGTAGCCGGCGCTCATGGCGGTATTGAACCGGGCGCGGACTAACCGGCGGATTTGGACGTCTAAACAGTCATGCGGATTCTGCTCGGCGCGCTCGGCGCGGTCGTCTTTGCTCTCGCGCCGGCCGGGGGGCACCAGATTCGCCCGCTCGGCCACGCCTACCCGGGCGGCGGCTACACGGGCGACGTCTTCGTCCACAAGGGCTTCGCCTACCTCTCGAGCTGGCACGGCGGCAACTGCCCGTCGCAGGGCGTCCGCGTCTACGACCTGAGCAAGCCAAGCCGGCCGCGGCATGTCTCCACGTTCGCCGACGGCGCGTCGAATCTCTCCGTTCGAGGCACCTGGACGGAGAAGACGATCGTCCAGCACGCGGCGACGTCGAGCTTCACGGGTGAGCTTGCAGCGGTCAGCTTCCAGAACTGCCCGGGGACGAATTCCTTTCGCGGCTTCGGACTCTACGACGTCACCAACCCGCGCGCCCCGAAGGAGCTCTCGCTTGTCCGCACGGATCCGGGCGGCTCGCACGAGATCTGGCTGCAAACGGTCGGTCGTCGCGCCTATGTCTACACGGCGATCCCACTTGCGGAGTTCCCGGGCCATCCGCCCAGCCCGGGCTTCCGGATCTTCGACGCCACCGATCCGCGACATCCCGTCGAGGTCGGCGCGTGGATCGCGCCTCCGGCCATGCGCGGCGACACACCGGGGGTCTTCGTCCATTCGGTGCGCGTGAACGCCGCCGCCACGCGCGCATACCTCTCGTACTGGAACCTCGGCACGGTCATCCTGGACATCTCGAAGCCTGCTCAACCGCGCTTCCTCGGCCGGACGACCGATACGCAGGGCTCCGCGCACTCGACGGCGATCACTCCGAACGGCAAGGTGCTGATCGAGACGCATG
>WNGK01010266.1_pt1 | contig 13468 bp, 11 predicted proteins | sample 5400601 | NCBI WGS metagenome assembly WNGK01 (sample SAMN13153376, study PRJNA577476) | soil metagenome | isolation source: 60 cm soil or saprolite under Garry oak tree replicate 1 | place: USA:California | collected 2016-06-15 | reverse complement strand
GAAATCTCTGCTTCGCCGAGCCACACTCGGACCCGGCTACTCTTCTTCTCGTGTTGGGCGCAAGCGTGGCTGTCGAAGGCCCACAACGACGCCGGGAGATTCCGATGCACGACTTCTTCATCGGGCCTTACGAAACGCGGCTCGCGCCGACTGAGGTGATGACCGGCATCCAGATTCCGGTGGCAGCCGGAGAGTGGCGGTCGGCCTATGTGAAGTTCCAGGTTCACGAGAGGCCGATGCTGGGCTTGGCGCTGGCGCTGGAGACGACGGACAACGGAGAAACGTTTAGCCGGGACGTGATCGACGACCAGCAAGGCTCGGCGGAATACAAACGGCATCTGATCCAGGTATTTCTGCGGCGAGCGTTTGCGAGGGCGTTGGGGGCGTGATGCAGGTTATTGTAGCTTAGAATCATCTCGATGTCGGAAATCGACTTCGCCAAACACATCGACGCGGAAGAACTGGCAGTACTGGCACTGCGGTTGGCGAACACATTCAGCCCGGCCGGACATGAGCAGCCGCTCGCTGAAGTTGTGCATGGCTGGTTTGAGCAAAACGGGATTCCGGTTCGTTTGCAGCCCATCTTACCGGACCGCGCGAACGTGGTTGCGGCGCTCCAGGGCACCGGCGGCGGAGCGAGGCTCCTCTTCAATTCGCACTTGGATACGGAGGTGTCGGGGCCGGAGTACGACTGGGGTATGGCGCAACCCGACATCAATAAAACAGGAGCTCACCGCGAAGGCAACAAGCTTCTAGGCCATACCGTACTCAACGATCGCGGCTTGATGGCCACGACCATGATCACGCTCAAAGCCCTGCGCGATTCGGGAATCCGGCTTCGAGGCGATGTGATTTTCACGGCGGTTGCCGGGGAAACCGGCAGCGCTCCGGTAGACGAATACCAGGGGGCGAACTACGACGGAAAGGGGTTCGGCAGCCGCTTCCTGGTTTCTCACGGAGTGCGCGCCGATTATGCTCTGATTGCGGAGACGACGGATTTCGGTCTGTCCTGGATTGCCTGTGGCGCCTGTTACTTCAAAGTGGTTGTTCCCGGCCGCAACATATATACTCCCCGTTCGTTTCGCCCCGACGATATTCGCCAGCATCCGAATGCGATCGTCAAGATGATTCGCGTCATTGAAAAAATCGAATCCTGGGCGCGTCATTACGAGGCGTCGCAGGCGTTCGAGTCGGTGTGCGGACGCGTCGTTCCTAAAATCAACATCGGCGCGATTCGCGGCGGCATTCCCTACCGGCCCAATCGCACCTCCCCCCACTGCGCCATCTATGTGGATGTCCGCATCGTACCGGGCGAGGATCCGCTTCGCGTCGAGCGCGAACTGCAGTCCGTGGTCGATTCGGCACAAGTGGGCGCGCGCGTTGAGATGTTCCTGGCCCGCAACAGTGTCGAGGGAAAACAGGTTGAAAGCCTGGCGGAAGCAGTGCGGCGTTGCTACAAGCAGGTGACGGGCCAGGATCCGCCGGCCAAAGCGCCCGACGAGGTCGTCAGCATGTGGCGCGACAACAACGTTTTCAATGCTGCCGGCATACCGTCCTTGACCTTTGGCTGCGCGCGGAAGAAAGATGAAGCCGGACGGCTTTATCTCGACATCGAGGATTTGGTGGTGACCGCAACCGTTTACGCAAAGGTGGCGCAGAATATTTGCGGCTAACAATATCTGCCGAAAATGCACGACTTGTCAGATGTCAAATGTCTGTTGTGCGTTGTGTAATGTAGTTGTAAAAACACCAGATGACCTACTGGCCAGACGACCAAATCCTTGGAAGAACGATTTAGTTATCAGGCCATTTGGTCAGCGGGTCGTTTGACAAGTCCATGGGACATCGGACAACAGACATTCGACGTTTGACAAGTTATGGCAGGCCGAACGGCTAATCTCGGAGGGTTTTATGGCAAAAGTCGCGGACGTGAAGATCGAACTCGCGGCTCCTTCCCAGGAGGAGATTCCCGAACAGCTTTCGCCGCGCATGATGGTGGGCTCTGTGTTGGGACCACTGGCTGGATTGGCGCTGTGGTTCGCCCCGATTCAGCTCGAGCCTGTGGCCCATCAGACTCTCGCGATCGTTGCTTTCATGATCGTTTACTGGATCACCGAGCCCATCGACCACGGCATAACGGCCATGATCGGGTGTTTCCTGTTCTGGGCCCTCCACATTGCGGACTTTGAAACCGCCTTCGCTGGTTTCGCCAACAGCTCGCCTTGGTTTCTATTCGGCGCCATGCTGATGGGGGAAGCTGCTTCGCAGTCGGGTTTGGCCAGGCGAATTGGTTTCCTGATCATGCGTTATCTCGGCACTTCATACTCCCGCCTGCTGCTCAGCGTTGTCGTCATTGTTTTCGTCCTCAATTTCCTCGTGCCTTCAGGGCTGGCGCAACTTGCGATTGTCGCGCCCATGATCATCGGCGTCATCGCGGGATTCGGCGTGGGACCGGAAAGCAATATTGCCCGGGGCTTATTCGTCATCCTGGCTTACACCTGCGGGCTGTTCAACAAGATGATCCTGGCGGGAGGCGCCAGCATTCTCACGCGCGGCATTGTGGAGAAGCTCACCGGCGAGCCAATCTTCTGGAGCAAATACTTCATCGCGTATCTTCCCGCGGACCTCATTACTATCTTCGCGTGCTGGCTGACGATTCTCTGGCTTTACCCTCCGGAAAAGAAAGAACTGCCGGGCGGCCGCCAGTATCTTGAAGACCAGGTCCGGAGCATGGGTCCCTGGACCGTACCCGAGAAGAAGACACTGGCGTGGCTGCTGCTCGCCGTGGGTCTTTGGGCAACCGATCTCTGGCACAAGACCGATCCGGCAGTGATCGCGCTCGGGGTCGGTCTCATGGTGGCGCTGCCTAAAATCGGCCTGCTCAAGACCAAAGACATCCAGAGGGTCAATTTCCTGTTGATCATTTTTATGGCGGGCGCGCTAAGTATGGGCGAGGTTCTGGTCAAGACCAAGGCGCTGGATGCTCTCACCGGCGTGATGATGTCGTGGATGACGCCTTACCTTGGCGGTTCCTTCCATTCCGCCAGTGTGCTGTACTGGACAGCCTTCGCATACCATTTCGTACTAGCAAGCGAACTTTCCATGCTGAGTACTTCCCTGCCCATCCTTGTGAACTTCGCCGTCCAGCATGGCTTCAACCCCGTCGCTTTGGCGATGGTCTGGAACTTCGCCTCTGGCGGAAAAATGTTTGTCTACCAGTCGGCGGTGTTGATTCTGGGCTACTCCTACGGATATTTCCAAGGAAAGGACCTGATTCGTGTCGGCCTGGTATTGACGATCGTCGAAGGCCTGATTCTGGCTTTTTTGGTACCGTTCTACTGGCCTCTCATTGGCCTGCAATGGCTGAAATAAGGTTTATGTTAGGTTAATGGCACCAGCGAAAAGTAGACAGCGTCAGTTAACAAGTCTTATGTCACCCGAGAGCGAGTGGCAGGCCGGCACAAGACCGCGCATAGGTCTTGGATTTCAACTGTCCAAGGAGGAAACAAAATGCGTGGAAGCACGGGTACATTCGGTAGGCGGGGATTAACAAGTTTGGCCGTGGTGACGCTGCTTGCGGGTTTTGCCGGCGGCGGCTTCGGGCAAACCGCAACGGGAACCATTACCGGCACCGTCAGCGACCCGAAGGGTGGGGCGATGCCGGGCACCAACGTATTGGTCCGAAACGGAGACACCGGTATCGATCAGCGGCCCGTTGTGACGAACGAAACCGGCGTCTACACGGTGCCACTGTTGCCGCCGGGCAACTATGACATCACGGCCAGTCAGCCGGGATTTGCTACTGTGCAGCGCAAGGGCGTAAGCCTGCAGGTCGGCCAGACCCTAAGAATCGACTTCGAAATGCCGGTGGCCGCGCAAGAGTCGCTGGTCACGGTAACCACCGAAGTGCCCTTGCTCGAGACCGAGAGAACCCAGCCGGCGCAGAACATCAACGAGAACATGGTTGGAAATCTCCCGGTGAGTTCGCGGCGCTGGGAGCAGTTCACGCTGCTGACGCCGGGAGTCAATCCTGACGGCACCTCGGGTGGCATCAGTTTCCATGGCATCAACAATCTCTACAACAACAACTCCGTGGACGGCGCGAACAATAATTACCACTATGACGGTGGGACGCGTGGCGGCAGCGCCAATGACGGTTACGTGTACAGCAGTGATTCCATCCGCGAGTTTCAGGTCTCCTCGAGCGGTTTTGGCGCCGATGTCGGGCAGACCGCGGGTGGTTCCGTCAATGCGGTAACCAAGTCGGGCACGAACGCGTGGCACGGCGACGCGTTTTATTACGGCCGCCAGCCGCGGTTCAACGCTTTGGATCCTACAAGTAAAGCGAGCGCCGATTCGCGCAATGTCGCGTTGGCGGCTTCGGGGAAACCGCTGGAAACAGCAACTCAATCGGTTAAGCAACAGCATCAGTATGGCGCAAGCGTTGGCGGGCCGCTGGTCAAGGACAAACTCTTTTTCTTCGCGACCTATGACGGCTACCGCAAGATCAATCCCGTCAGCGTGACGTCGAATCAATTGACCCCTGGGATCGGTGACGTATCTTTCGCCTGCCCGCTGCAAATCACTGCCAGGCAGTGTTCCGATACGAAGAATTACGTTCTTTCGCATTTCCTCGGTACCTACGCCTCAAACCTGCGCCAGGACATCGAGCTGATAAAGCTCGACTATCAACTCAATCAGTCGAACCATATTGATGTCGTATCGAATATCCGCGATTGGAAGAAACCCATAGAGACATCACTCCAGGGAGCACTCATGGCAGGTTCCGCAGCGCCTGTGACGACCTACCTGCAAAACCGGTTTGTCATTGCGCACTGGAACATGGTGATGGGCAGCAACAAGGTCAACGAAGTACGCTTCCAGTACGGAACGGACAACTCATTTAACGGGATCAACAGGTCCATCGGCATTCCGGGCGTCCAGCTCGCTAACCTGTTTGGTTACGGCTTTGCTCAGGGTGGCTCGAGCTGGACCAAGGAGCGCCGTAAGCAAATTTCCGATAATTTCTCCTGGACTAAAGGAACGCACTCGTTCAAGTTCGGCGGCGACATCAATACCATTCAAGATGATGCGAGGAGTTCGGTCAATTCCGGCGGACCGTATCAATACACCGGCCCCGTCTATACCGGGTCCGCTCAATCGACTTTCCTGAGCGCAACAGGTTGCCCCGATAACACGGCGAACATTATCTTCTGCAACTGGCTGCTCGACTTGTATGGCAGGACTTATTCCGGCGATACAAAACCTGGGCAACACTGGAACAGCTTCAATCAGTTTGTCGATCTGATCGAGCCGGGTTTCCCGAGCACGTTCCGGTACCTCTTCCCCAACAACGACTACGCTTTTTTCCTGAACGACACGTGGAAGCTGCGGCCCAATCTGACCCTGAACTGGGGCGTGCGGTACGACCTGCAGATTATCGCCGATCTCCCGAACACCGTTACGCGCGTCTGCGCTGAAAAACCCGCCGTGTGTGTTGCGCCGGCCGTTGGGCCGGCCAGCACGGCGTCCGCCAATCTGCCGATTTACCAAAGGTACACGACAAACTATCCAAACGAGTACGACGCCATCCAGCCACGGCTAGGTGCAGCCTGGAACGTCAGCAAGAACATGGTGATCCGGGCCGGCGGCGGGATCTTCTTCGCCAAGACCGACGGCCATAACATCAAGAACGTCGTATCGGGCGCCGGTGAAACCACGACCAACTGCTCCAACAGCACCGCCGCTCTTCCGGCTGCCAGCATCACGTGTGTCGTTCCGGCTCTGAAGTTCCCTCAGTTGATCGCCAACCAACAAAATGGCGGATTGTTCACGCTGCCGCTACCGGGCACGATCGCACCCACGGTCCTGAATACACTCGTCACCATTCCGGATCCGAAATTCGGAATTCGTTCTGTCGATCCGAACCTGCGCCGGCCCCGCGTTTACTCATTCGATCTCGCCGTCGAGCGGCAACTGCCGTGGAATATGAACATCTCGGTTGCCTACAATCACACCCACGGGATCAAGCTGCCCCGGGGCCGGGACTTTAATATCGGACCCGATCTTCTCGATCCTTACTTCTGCGCCATGCCTGCGAGCGCCGGCGCTCAGACGTGCGGATTGAGGATCACAAAAAGCTACGACATCGTCGACGTGAACGGATTGACACAGCAAAGCATCACGCTGCCGTTTTACTCTTCGCGCGCAGCTATGCCGGGAGTGCCATCATTCAGCGCGCGCCTGGATCCCCGGACGGGCGTCATGAACGGGAACAGCAGCGATGTCAACTCGATGTATAACGGCCTGGTCCTCACCATCCGAAAACCGATGAGGAATGGCGTCGAAGTGCTCGCCAACTATACATTCAGCAGGGCTACGGACAATGGACAACAGAGCGGGGGAACTCCCATGACCGAAGGACAAGTGGGCCTCCCGGCGATCGACCCGTTCAACAACAATCTGGAAAAGGGCTACTCGGGAACGGACATCCGGAACCGCTTCTCCGCCAGTGTCATTGTGACACCGGCGTGGGGGAATAGTGCCGCTGGGGCGAAGCGTTTACTGGTTGGCAACTGGAGCTTGTCCTCGACGATAATCGCACAGGGTGGCCAGGCCTATACGGGGATGGTCCAGGGTGTCACTGCCCCGAGCGCGGTCTACAACGGGTATGCGCCCGGGGCATCCACGTTGACGACGTTCACCTACATCCCGTTGGACGGAAGCATGGGAGGAGCGGGAATCACCAGCCCCGGAGCCAATCTTGCCGGAAGAATCGCTTGGGTCGCGCCCGGTGGGTTTAAGCTGCCCAGCCTTTACGACGTGGATCTGCGATTGTCCAAGCAGTTTGCAATCACTGAGCGCTACAACATCGAGTTGCGCGGTGAAGCATTCAATGTGTTTAACAGCACGCTCGTCCAACAGGTAAGTCAAAGCGCGTACAAGTACGTATCGCCTGGGTCATCCGGCTGCCCTGCCACGCACGCGAGCACTTGCATGGTTCCAGTAACTAGTTTTGGCCAGTACCAAACGACTAGCGGCAACCTGTTCGGCGCGCGCCAATTGCAGGCCGGCATCCGCTTCAGGTTCTAGGAGGGCGGCTGGAAAATGAGAATCGCGCAACTGTAGCGGCGTACTATGGGTTGTGAAAAAATTGCCTGCACAACTTGTCAAATGTCGAATGTCTGTTGTGCGATGTTTAATGTAGTTGTCAAAGCACCAGATGACCTACTGACCAGACCATCAAATCCTTAATGGGAACGATTTAGTCATCAGGTCATTTTGTCAAATGTCGTTTTACAAGTTCATCTGACATCGCACAACAGACATTCGACATTTGACAGTTTTGGCTGTCGTCAATTTTTTCACAGCTCCGTAGACCGCCGCTACAACGGCGTTCGCCCCTTTGAAAGGACGATGCGACGAAAGGATCAAGGGTATGGAGATGATGTCATCGAGGGAAATACGGTCGAACGGCCGAAGGGCAACACTGATTCTCTGCGTAGCCGTAGGGTTGGCCGTGCATGTGGGCGCACAGGCTCCACCCGAACTCATCATTCGAAACGGCCTCGTTGTGACGGCGGACGCACGCTTGGAAACCGATGTTCGCATCCGTAACGGAACCATTGCTGAAATCGGCCGGAATCTGGCTTCGGCGGCGGGGGCTCGGGAAATCGACGCGCGGGGCATGCTTGTCCTTCCCGGCGGCGTCGATCCTCACAGTCATCTGACTGCGGAAACACCGGCGGACCTGCCGCCGGGAGGTATTGTGGAGAACTACACCAGCGGCTCTGCGGCGGCACTGGCGGGCGGCATCACCACGATCACGAACTTTGTCTCCAGGCTAGCAAATGAAAATGTGACCGCATTTCTCGATCGCAACATTGCCTTCGTCGAGAAGTTCGGGATAGCCGATTTTATGATCCACGTGAACGTCGGCGATGATCCCAGTTGGCTGACTCCACAAGTTCTCGCCACAATGGCTAACCGTGGCTTTACCAGCACCAAGACCTTCATGAGAGAAACGTACTTCGACACGCACGCCGCCGGCTTCGTCAAGTTGTTCCACACGTCGGGCGCGGCCGGCATTCTGAGCATGATTCATTGCGAGGACGCGTCGATTATTGCCGATCTCAGTGAACTGATGGTTGCCGAAGGTCGCGGCGGGCTGCACAATTTACCCGCAAGCCGGCCGGTCGTGGCGGAAGTATTGGCGGTCGAGCGGGCGGTCGCCATCGCTGAAGCGACCGCTGCGCCCATCTACATCGTTCACCTGTCGTCGGAACGGGCGCTTCGCGTCGCCGAAGAAGGCCAGGCTCGCGGCTTGCCGGTCTATGTCGAGACGCGTCCCATGTATCTCCATCTGACCCAGGAGCGTTTTCTCCAACCCGATGCCGGGCTCTATGCCGGTTCGCCGCCGCTCCGCGACAAGAAGGATCAGGACGCGCTTTGGGCTGGAATCGCAAAGGGGACCATCCAGACGGTAGGAACCGATCACGGTGCCCGTTCGCGTGAAGAGAAATTGGATCCGACACTCAATGTCATCACGAGACGGGAAGGGGTCAGCAACGTTCAAGTCTATCGTCCGATGTTGTACTCCGAGGGCGTCCGTACCGGCCGCATCACCGTCGAGCAGTTCGTCGCGGTCACGGCGACAAACCCGGCAAAAATATTTGGAATGTACCCTCGCAAGGGCACCATCCAGGTGGGTTCTGACGGGGACGTTGTCATCTGGGATCCGAATTTGAAGCGCACGATTCGCGACGAGGATCAGTTGTCGAACGCCAAGTGGTCCATTTACGCCGGCTGGGAAGTGACCGGCTGGCCTCGGACAACGATCCGCCGCGGCGAGATTGTCTATCAGGATGGAAAGGTGGTTGGACGGCCAGGGACCGGAAAGGTGATACCTCAGGCACAGTTCAAGCGGCCCACTCTGCGCTAGCTACTTTCTGTCTCGAAACTACAAATTGGGCGGTCATAGACCGCCCCTACTGTAGCGGCATCAACACTGTAGGCGCGGTCTATGACCGCGCAACGTCCGTTCGAAAGTCACTACCGTCGACTGTCTTACAAGCGTGTTACAATTCAGGAATGCAAAAGACGTTGACTATTCGCCTGACCACAGATCAGGACCGGGCGCTTACGCGGCGGGCTAAGGCATTGGGAAAGACCCGATCCGAGATTGTCCGCGAACTGATTGAAAAAGGATTGGACGAAGAACCTCTCGGCCGCAAGATTGCTCACCTCAAGGGCATTCTGACCGCCCTCGATCCGACCGATCCCGTCCGCCGCCGAATCAAACAACGCAACTGGCGATGAAGGCTTGGCTCGTCGATACGGGTCCATTCGTTTCTTACCTGGATCGCAAAGATCCCGCTCATACGAATATCGCTGACTTACTCGACAATTTTAAGGGCCGCCTCTTGACTACCGCCGCTGTGATTGGCGAGGTGATGTATTTCGTCTCGGAACTGCCTAGCGGCCCCTTGTCGTTCGCTGAATTCCTCATCGCCTCCGCCATACAAATCGTGTCACTAACTACTCCGCCGGAGGTGCTGGCTGCAGCAGAGTTGATGCACCAATACAGAGACACGCCGATGGATTTTGCCGACGCGACTCTTGTCCTGCTGGCAGACCAAACTGGAACAACGGACATCTTGACCTTGGATCGGCGGGGATTCTCCACCTACAGGAGTCGAAAAGGAAAAGCCTTCAAGTTGGCAGGTGCTTAGTTTTTGGGTAAGTTCGTGACGACGAATCCACTGTATTGAGGATTTGGTGGTTTGGTCAGTAGGTCATCTGGTGTTTTGACAATTACATTAAACATCGCACAACAGACATTCGACATTTGACAAGTTCTGGACTCCGTTCATTTTTTCACATCTTCTATGACCGCCGGTGTTTCGTTGATTGCAGGAAAATCCGGCGCTCATAGAGCGCCGCTACAGTTGCTCGATCGCAGTTTTTCAGCATCCTGCTAGGTGACCATGCGGTTGACGGCATCACTCCAGTTTGTGAACCCCAGGCGGCCTAACGTACGGACTTCGAACGTGTAGACTATGTTCATTGTTCAATGTTCAATTGTCCTCGTTCATTTCACGAACGGGGCCTTTCGGTACATTCGCTCTCGAGGCTTTCGCGGGCCGTCACTAATTGTTTTCCTTCGATTTTGGCGCGGCGCAACGCGCGGTCGCCATCTTCGGTGATCTCGAAGCGATCGAACGGCTTATCACCGCCGGTGGCTGGGCCGGAGTGGACCGTCACGAGCTCGCGCTCGACGAACCGGGCCAGCGTCAGGTACACATGGCCGACCATTTCGCGTCCCGTCCACTTGTCGACCATTTGGGTAATGCTTTTCAGGGTCCCCGGTCACCGAGCAAAAAGGCTGCAGTCAACACCTGAAACTCGATTTGCTTCAGGGGCGCGGCGCTCCAGCCGTCACCATATAGAGACCAGAGCGAAGTATCATGCTTCTCCAATTCCGCCTCGAGCTGCTTCCAAACTTCCTCGCAGTCAGCTTCGACTTCCTGTTGCGATGGTGATGGCCAATACTTTGTGAGGATCTCATCCATGCTCATCTTCTTCCGCTTTCTCATTGTGTTCCTCCTGGAGTGGACATCAGTTTCCCCAGCTCCCGCCGCGCCCGCCTGAGACTCATGAAGATGGCGGGACGCGTTCGGCGACAAATCTTTGCGATAACGATCTCTGGCAAGCCTGAGGCGCCGGTCCAGGTCCTCCAGATGCTCGGTGTCGCCATCGCCACCCCATATCGCGGCAGTCAACGGGATGTCCAGGTCGTCGACATCCACGTCCGCCAGTTTCTGCCGCTCTTGACGCCGGCCGATACTCCGGGCTTCATTGATTCCCGCCCGGCACAGATATCCCTCGGGATCCTTCTTGAAATCGCTGGATGGCGGCCCTGGATCAGTCTTAAGAACACGTTTTGGAGGGCATCCTTGGCATCCTGGCGGTTCCCTGTAACGCCGTAGGCTGCCCGGTAAATCTTTTGATTCTTTTCCCGGTACAGCTTCTCCAACTCCTGGCGGAACGTCTCATCTGTTTTCCTTTCCAGTCTTGCTCTCATATTTGGGCTCCTACTGATACAACGCTCGAGGTGGCGATATCTAACAAGGTTTTTAGAAAATTTTTTCGCATCGCGCGGATCTCTTTTGCTTTCTTTTCCTTTCGCGATGGGTTTCCGGAATTACTTCGCGCAAAGCTGCTGGATCTGTTCATCGAAGGCGGCGGCCGTTTGGCGGTTCAGCTTCTTCAGAACGGTCCATGTCGCGAGCAGCGCGACGCACGCGGCGCTATTCGCCGCCATCTGAAGACCATGGATCTCCGCCGCGCCCGGATGGCCGAAATACAACTCCGCAAGCCCAATCAGCAGCGGTACAGGGAGCAGGGCGAAGAAGATCATCTCCAATACAGCTTGCGCGCCAAAACCGCTGAACCAGTCGGCGCCGGTCAGAAGGAAATACCTCGTCCGCCTGAGGTCGTCGATGTACGGATCCCTATTCAGGGTCACTTGGATGCAGCGATGAAGATTAATCCCCTCTAACGGGTTGAGTTGAAGCCGCCAGCACAACGTGAACGTGTGCACGGTGAGGAAGGTGGTCAAAAACTCCTGGAACTGCAGTATCGGTGGAACCACCTGCACACTCGTGGATATGACGGCCAGAGCGCCCGCCGCCCAGAGACCATTGAAAAACCAGGTTCGGCCAGAACGAGAATCGCGGCTTGCGCGATGGCCATCTTCCAATAGAACACCTCTCGGGCCCAACCCAGCGCAGGGACGGCGATCAAGGCAGGAATCCGGAGAACGGCTTGGGCAATGGAGCCGTGCGTCTCTAACAAAACATCGATGATCTCGTTTGCGGATCCCGGTCCGGGAGGAATCAGCGCTCCAATGACTCTAACGAGCCAGTTTGGCCGTCTGAGATGGGTTTCGCTGGGCGTGGGCCTTTCTGAGTTTGTCGTGCCGGCATCAATCCCCATTGAGGTCTCCTCGAGAAGTTTTTGCCGACCGGCTTGCTCTTCCCTGAGTGCCTCAACCGTCGTTAGAACAACACGTTCGATTAATCCGTGGCAGGCCTCGTGTTAAAAACTCGAATCCAGCAACTGTAGCGGCGGTCTGTGAGCGCCGGTTTTTCTTGGATGCGTGACCAGCGCTTGAACCTTCATCGTGCCAGCCAACAAAACGGCGCCATCCCGAGTCAACGGCTGCGCTTTTTTGATATTGACCACGGCTGCTCGAGTTCGTCTTCTCCGCGATAGCCCTGAGCCTTGTAGAACTTCCGGATCGAGGACGGCGTCGCTTGCTTCAACTGCTGCAACGATGGCCAGCGCTGAAGAAAAGCGCACGCTCGGGCCGTATGCAGGTCACCGAACCACTCCAGTGCTTGCGGAAAATAGTTCTTCAGCGCCCACCGTCAACTAGTTGGTCAAGGCGGTCCGTTCATCGACCAGACGCCGTCGCTCTTCGGTCAGCAATTGCAGGCTGCGGGTCAGCACGTCATCGGGAACCCAAACCCGCAGATGTTGGCGATGCGACATCAAGATCTCCAGCAGCAGGTCGGCATCGATGGGATCATCCTTGGCCCCGCTGGGATAAAACGCTTTCCGGAATTGAGACAAGGTTTGCGGGTTGACCGGATACAGGTGCAGAAAATCGACATGCATCAGCGCAAGCGCATAGATCAACGCTCCACGCTTTTGCTCGACAGCAATAGCGACGGGTCGACGAGCGAACCGATCCCGCAACAGTTGAATCCAGTTCTGCAGCGCCTCCGGTGCCTGATCCAGAGTGAAGCATTGCCGCTGGTCACTGTTGGCTTCTTGCAAGGTAACGACGTGTTTTTGGTCGGCCCAATCCAATCCGACGAATGCAGCGATTTCGACATTCGGTTTCGACATCTACAAATTTCTCCTTGGTTTCCCTGCTTGCAAACCATACCGGCAGGAAGTGCCCGTAATCCTTATAGTCGAGTCCCCGAAGGACATCATCTGAGCATACGTTCCACTTCCCGTGCCGATCGCGCTGCGAAAGTCTCCTTCAACCGTTGAACCAGTAGGGTGGCTGATTCGTAACGCGATCCGGCCGGTTTTCTACAAGGAAAACTCGTTACTAAAAGAAAAAAGAACCAAAAAAGAAAACACAAAACGGCCTGTGGAAAATGCCGCAGCTATAGACATCCGCAAACCAAGCGGTGGCCTTCGGCAGCTTCTGCTTGATGCGGATGTCCACAGCTGCTTGGAAAAGCCTAGAAAAAACGCTCGGCTTTCCCACATTTACCACAGGCCTCGTCATTGCTTGCAATCGGTGGCTTCGCAACATTTTCTGGATGACGCAGCCACCCCCCTTCTTTTGAGGCTGCGCGCTACCGCGCTTGCGCTCCGCGGCAGTGCAAGGAGGGGAATAACGCAGCACCGTAATTCGTTCACATCTTCATAGACCGCCGCTACAGTG
>WNGK01005460.1_pt1 | contig 13470 bp, 14 predicted proteins | sample 5400601 | NCBI WGS metagenome assembly WNGK01 (sample SAMN13153376, study PRJNA577476) | soil metagenome | isolation source: 60 cm soil or saprolite under Garry oak tree replicate 1 | place: USA:California | collected 2016-06-15 | reverse complement strand
AGCTCTCCGGCAATGATCTCACCTATGACGCGCGCATTCTCGAAGGCACTCCGCCGGCAAATGGAGGAGCTTGTGCATTGTTCATCGACGTCATCGGCATGCCCGCTACTCCCTTTTCGTACGCTGGCGCCGCGCGTCGAGCCTGGCGTCGCTAGTAGAAGGTGATATTGCCCCAAAGTCCTATAGCCATCTCACAGCAGGCACGACAAGATTGCGCTCAGATCAGTGTCAACAAACGAGATTAACACCAATCCATCACATGAAAAAACTTCGTTCCATTCACGCAGTGCTCCCGCTCGCTCTCGCGGGCATCATCACGAGCGGCAATTCACAGGTTAGCGCGGCCGATCCCGATCAGCAGCAGATCGCAGCCATCACCGACTCGGCAAAGGCGTTCGTCGAAGCTTTCCACAAGGGCGACGCCAAAGCGGTCGCAGCGTTTTGGACGCCGGACGGCGATTACGTGGACGAACACGGCCGTTTGGTCAAAGGCCGAAAAGCGATCGAGGATTCATTCGCGGAACTCTTCGCGGAAAACAAAGGCTTGAAGCTGCGGATCGATGTCGCCTCAGTGCGGTTTCCGGTGCCCGATCTGGCTATTGAGGATGGAACCTCGACGGTTTTCGCGCCGGATGGTAGCGCGCCGAGTCGCGCCCGCTACAGCAATGTGCTCATCAAAAAGGACGGTCAATGGCTTCTCTCCAGTGTGCGCGAGGCCGCCTACACGGATCCCAGTAATCATGAGTTCCTCCACGGGCTTGATTGGATGATTGGCGAGTGGATGGACGAAAGCGCCGAGCGACCCGTCGGTCACGTCTCCTTCGAATGGACGCCGGGGGAGAATTTCATCATGGCAACTCGCACGGCTGACTACAAGGACGCCTCGCTCGACAACGGGATGCAAATGATCGGCTGGGATCCGGTGTCCAAGCAGATTCGCTCGTGGAGCTTTGAGGCTGATGGCGGTTTTGGCGAGTCCATATGGACGAAGGACGGCGCGAAATGGATGGTCAAAACCAAAGCGACCGCAGCGGACGGAAGCGCGGTGACCGCGACGAACATTATTACCCCCGTTGATGCGAAGACGGTGACCTGGCAATCCAAAGAGCGAACTGCCGGCGGCAAGCCGGTCCCTGATACTAAGGAAATAAAAATGAAGCGTGTCGAGGAATGACTCTGTTGAACCTTAACTCACCTTTAATCGACCTAACGAACTAATACCTAGAAACTAACTCTTATGAACTCCAAAACACTCTTATTCACTCTCATTGCCGCCGCGGCGCTCACGGTGTTGCCACTGGAAGCATTGGCGTGGCGCGGCGGCGGGTTTCATTACGGCGGCGGCTTCCACGGCGGTGGTGGCGGGTTTCACTACGGCGGCACGAATCACGCCGGCGGTGGTGGCACCTATCACTACGGCGGCACGTATCACGCCGGCGGTGGAGGTTACCACTACGGCGGCTACAACGGCTATCACACCGGTGGCTACGGGGGCTACCATTATGGTGGCTGCTATGGCGGCGGATTCGCCGCGGGCGCTGTAACCGGCGCGGCTGCGGGAGCAGCCGCCACCAGTGCGGCCTATTACAATCCGTATGCCCCGGGCGTTTACTACCACCCGGTTTTGGCTGCTGCTGCGGGTTACTAAATCGAATTCGTTAAGCAAAGGCACACCTACGAAATCGTTCAAAAGCATCCTCATCGGAACTCTCCAGATTTGCACAGTTGTCGCTCTGGTCCTCGCGCGGAACGTGCCCGCCTATTTCGTTGCTAAGCCCAAAAAGCACGGCACGCTATTGCCCCAAAGTCCAATATCCGGCTCACGGGAAGAGCGGCAAAAATGTTGCGAGTTCATGTTCCAATCGACGTGAAACATCACCATCCATTCACAACCGCAATCATCAGCAAACAACCAGGAACCTTCACCATGAAAACTGCACAACAATGTCCCCTTGTCGCTGTGCTGGTCACGGCAATCCTTAGTCTCGTCTCGCCAATCGCGCTGGCAGCCCCAAACCCCGGGCGAGACGCCTACTACGGTGAAACACATGTTCACACCAGCTGGTCGCTGGATGCGTTTAGCATCGGGAACACGCTGACCGAGCCGGCTGATGCCTATAAGTATTTTAAGGGCGAGCCAATCAAGCATCCGCTCGGCTTTGACGTGAAAATCGATACCCCGCTCGACTTTGCGGGGGTGACCGATCACTCCGAATACGCTGGTGTCGTGCAGCTCGCAAACAAGCCGGGCTCGCCCGTTAGCAAAGTGCCCCAGGCGGAACCGCTGATTTTGAAAGCCAAAACGAAGGAAGAGATGACGAGAGTCGCTCTTTACGCCATCAACACTTTGGTTGCCGGACCGCCCGTCAAGACACTGATGTCGCCGGAGATCGCCGGAACCGTCTGGAAACGAAACGTCGAGATGGCGAATGAGGCGAACCAGCCGGGGAAATTCACGGCTTTCGCCTCCTATGAGTGGACGTCGATGCCTAACAACATGAATCTCCATCGTAACATCTTTTTCAAGGACAGCGCCAAGGTGCCGGCCATGCCGTTCAGCGCCTTGAACTCGGTCAACCCCGTCGATCTCTGGAAATGGATGGACGACCAACGCAGATCGGGCAACGAGTGCCTGGCCATTTCGCATAACTCGAACCTTTCGGACGGCCGGATGTACCCAACCGAAGTGGACAGTGAGGGCCGGCCGATCGATGCGGCCTATGCCGAATCGCGGGTTCGCAACGAGCGGCTGATCGAGATTAAGCAACTCAAGGGCACATCGGAGACCCATCCTACGCTCTCGCCTAACGATGAATTCGCTAGCTTCGAGATCATGTCGGTCCTGCTCGGTAACCCTCCGGGCCGTATCCCACACATCGTCGGTAGTTATGCGCGGCAGGCGCTCAAGGACGGTCTCGCTATGCAGGAGACCGAAGGCTTTAATCCATACAAGTTCGGTTTTGGGGCCGCCTCGGACTCTCACAACACGGCTGTTCCTTATCGTCAGGACAACTTCTTTGGCGGCCATTCTTTTACGGACGGCACGATCGAGGCACGCATGTCCGGCACGCTGGTCGGCGGGATGTTCGATGCGCGCACCGAGGGAACCGGCGGGCTGACCGGCGTCTGGGCTGAGGAAAACACTCACGCCTCGCTGTTCGAGGGGATGAAGCGCCGGGAGACCTTCGGAGTGAGCGGTCCACATATAAAAGTCCGCTTCTTTGGCGGATGGGATTACGCGCCGGATCTTCTAAACAGCAGCGATTGGGTAAAGACCGGTTACGCGAAGGGCGTGCCGATGGGCAGTGATTTGCCGCCGGCCGAGGGCAAAGCGCCCACCTTCATTGTTTGGGCGGTGAAAGATCCGACCTCCGGTAACCTAGATCGGATCCAGATCATTAAGGGCTGGAGCAAGAGCGGTCAAACCTTCGAAAAGGTCTTCGAGGTCGTATGGGCCGGTGATCGCAAGCCGGATAAGTCGACAGGCGTCGTCCCTCCACTCCAGAGCACGGTGGACATCGAAAACGCCACCTATAAGAACAGTGTCGGTTCGACCGAACTGAAGAAAGCTTGGACCGATCCGGAGTTCGATCCAAGTCTGCACGCCTTCTACTACGCGCGTGTGCTGGAGATTCCGACGCCGCGCTGGACAACCATCCAGGCTCATAAGCTGGGCATTGCGCCGCCTGATGTGGTCGCTCCGACCATCCAGGAGCGCGCCTGGAGTTCACCGATCTGGTATACGCCTAACGAGGAAGCGCGTAAGGCTGCGAAGACAGGGGTGACGGTCGCCGGTCTTAAGAAGCAGGGTGCTGTGCAACTTAATGACGCGCAGCTCAAGGGGCTGGTCGAACAAAAGTCCGTCTGGTTGCAGAACACGGTCACTGGCGACAAGTACATGATTGTCTATGGCGCCCTGGGCAAAGGGGCGCAAGCCAAGCCGCTTAATCCGAAGGAACCCGGTTACATCACGCAGCGGTTTCCGACCAATCAAGGACAGTTTCAGGTCCGATACATCGGAAAAAACGTATCGATGCAGAGTTTGACCGGAGACGCGGTCGAGGCGAGCTATCTCGGCGCATCCCGGACATACAATATCAACAACGGGAAGATCGTTACTGAACTGGTCGGGACGCCGATTGAGATCAGCGTCTACAAATTGGGTGACAAGTATCTCGCTGCTCGCGGCAACGAATTCGGATATGCTAACTACGAAATCATCCCTGCGGTGGAGGAGTTAAGCCCGCTGCGGTGAACCATCCCAAAGGTGCAATCCGCGATGGAACAATTGCGGATTGCCGCCATTCATTGTGAATTACATGAAACGTCTGTTGCGTGAGCCGCTATTGCACTTTCTCCTAATCGGGGCTGGGCTTTTCGCTCTCTTCCACTACATGCGGCCGCACCGCGATACGTCGCCAACCTCGAGACAAATTCAATTCTCACTCGACGAGCTTTCCCAACTCGCCTTGCTCTTCCAGTCGCAATGGCGGCGCGAACCGACGGTGGATGAACTCGATCATTTGGTTGAAAACAAGGTTCAGCAAGAGGTCCTTTATCGCGAAGCCCTAACGATGGGTCTCGATAAAGGCGACGAAATCGTCAAACGCCGGATGGCGCAGAAGATGCAATTCCTCGCCGAGGACGTAGCCGCCGTCCGTGAACCGACCACTGAACAACTGAAGAACTGGTTTACGAACAATAGCCAGAAGTTCGCGATCCCTGCGCGTTTTAGCTTCCGCCATCTCTACTTTTCGACGGATCGCCGCGGCGAACACGCGCGGGATGACGCGGCGAAAGCCTTGGCGCAACTCACCGGCCAGCCCGAAGATTCGAAACTCGCCGCTTCCTTGGCTGATCCGTTCATGTTTCAGGACTATTATCGCGACCGCGCGCAGGAGTACTTGGGCAAAGAATTTGGGCCGCGCTTTGCGGAGAGCGTGGAGAAGCTGACGCCAGGATCCTGGCAGGGACCGGTGGAGTCTGGCTATGGCTGGCACCTTGTCTTCGTCGACACGGTCATTCCCGCACGCACCCCGACGTTAGAAGAGGTCGAGTCCGATGTGAAGACAGCGTGGCTTAGCCAGCAAAAAGCGCAGGCGTGGGAGAAAGCTTACAAAGAGATACGCGCCAAATACATGGTGTTGCTGCCCGTAGTGCCGGAAAAGACACAACAAGAAGCAGAAGCTCGAGATAGGAAGTTCCAAACAAGCTCTAAATGACGAAAGGCATAAATCCGAAGCTGGAAATCCGACTTCCTACATTTGGGATTCGAGTTTGTCTCGTTTCCTTAGTGTTAAGTTTCGCTCCACTTGCCCAAGCGCATGACAGCCGGCCGGCCTATCTCGAGATTAAAGAAATCGCGCCGCAGCAATTCAGCGTTTTATGGCGCACGCCGGTCATGTCTGGGATGCACCTGCCCGTCATCTTGAAACTGCCCGACGAGATGCGGAATTTGAAAGAACCGGTTGTGCAGCAGCTGACTGACTCGTTAGTCGAACGCCGCTGGATTAGTGCGGAACCCGACGGACTTGGGGGCAAACGGATTGAGTTCCCCGGACTTCAACTGACGATCACCGACGTGCTGGTGCGCATCCAAACGCTCGACGGGAGCGAATCGACAACCCTGGTGCATCCCTCGCAAGCGTGGATGGAAGTAACGAGTTCACGAGGTTTGCTCACGGTCGCTGCTAGTTACACGCGGCTAGGGATCGAGCACATCGGGTTTGGCATTGATCATCTTCTCTTTGTTTTGGCACTGTTGATTATCACTAAGGGAACCATGCGCCTGCTCAAAACGGTGACGGCTTTCACCGTCGCGCACAGCATTACGCTTGCGCTTGCTACGCTCGGCTTCGTGCACGTTCCCTCCAAGCCGGTCGAAGCGACGATCGCGTTGTCCATCGTGTTTGTGGCTCTCGAGATTGTTCGCCAGCGCGAAGGATGGAATGGAATCACCTCGCGTGCGCCGTGGATCGTAGCCTTTACGTTTGGCTTGCTGCACGGTTTCGGGTTTGCCGGCGCGCTCAGTGAAGTGGGCTTGCCGCAGAATCACATCCCGGCTGCGTTGTTCTTCTTTAATGTCGGCGTCGAGATAGGACAGATTGCTTTCATCGCCGTCGTTCTAGCTGTGATAGCATTCGTTAGGCATTTCCCGCTGCGCATGCCGCGCTGGGCGGAACTGATTCCGCCTTATGCCATCGGCTCGATTGCGATGTTTTGGGTAATCCAGCGAGTCGCGGCCTTTTGAAGATGAAAAGCTTTCTCGCTCTCGCCGCCGTCGCCGAAGCGGCCACGGGGCGTGGCGTTGATTGTTGTTCCGTCGCTGGTCGGGCGGCTGTTGCTCGGCGCGGAACCTACTGGAGTTGCGATCCCGGTAGCTCGCGTGGGCGGCATCGCGCTGATCGCGTTAGGGGTTGCGTGTTGGCCGGGCCCACTGCTGGTCGCCATGTTGATCTACAGCGCGGCCGTCACGATATATCTCGCCTACGTCGGCTTCGCGGGCGGTTTGACCGGCATACTACTGTGGCCGGCGGCTGTGGCGCATGCGGCCCTGACGCTGATTCTCGCGCGGGCCTGGTTCAAGTCGCGAGAGGGAAGACCAAGGTGATACAGCCATCGTAGCTGTCATCTCGAGTGGGCATTGCCAATCTTAATGGCAATTGATTCCTTTCTCGTTGCAAGTAATCGCTAAGGAAATTCTCGATGGCACCTAGACCCTACTGCCGGGCCGGAGCGGATCAAGGAGGGAAGGTAGCGGTCAGGAAGGGAGACGCCACCTGAGATCTGTGAACCGGGCGTAGTCTCGGTCGAGGGTGATCCACTCACAGCCGGATTCGATCGCCAATGCGGCAAACCAAGCATCGGACGCAAGATTGCCACGCGCATCGGCTTCTTTGCAAAGGCGGGAGAAGATGGACCAATGCTGCTGTCCGGGTCCAATCAGGACACAATGAGGCTCATCCATCAACAATTCGCAAAAGCGGATTACTTCATCGAGCCCGCTCGGCTGGGAGAAAACCCTGGGATGAGTTGCGACACGGATGACTCCGCTCAGCACCTGGGGAGACATCCCGTAGCGCGAGTCCCCATTGACGACGTTTTCCAGCCATCTTCGGCAGAGCGCGTGATCACCGGTGTCGCGACGGAAAGCGTTTACGAGCACATTGACGTCGGGAAGGATCATGCAAAGTCCATTCGGTCCTCTAGGTCGGCGGACCGGTTGAGATCAACACCCGGCAATGTACCGCCCGAAGCCTTGGAAATCGGTAAGTGCACGCGTTTTCGTGTCGCCCGCTTGGGCTCAGCCAGCACGGCCTTCAGGCCCTCTTCAACGAGGGAAGTGAGGGTTCGCCCTTTTTCAGCCGCCCTTTTCTTGGCCCTGCGCAGGAGATCGCCGGAAAGTCGAATGGTAGTCCTCGTCATATGTCAAAGCATACAGCAGAGACATCAATATGTCAACGATGTCTCCAGGATGGACGGCGGTGTAGTCACGGCGCTGTGTCGCCGTGCTGCCTTGGAAACAACAACGCTAGAGCGCCTCGACACAGCGAGGCCACTACAACATCGCGTTTCGCACGCGACACGCGTGCCACCGCAGCTGTAGAGGCGGCCGTGCTTGCCCACCTCCGAGTGAAGAGGGAAGATCGCTTCGTGACTATCGGAACTTCGCATCGTGGTAAATTGTTGGTTGTGGTTCACACCGAGCGAGGCGAGAATATTCGCATCATCAGTGCGCGACCAGCGAGCAGGCGCGAACAAAAGAGTTATGAAGAAACGACGTCAGAAATACAATGAGATGCTGCCGGAATATGATTTTTCGCGCGGCGTCCGCGGGAAGTACATGCGGCGTTACGCGCAGGGGAGCAACGTTGTAGTATTAGATCCGGACGTAGCCAAAGCGTTTCCGAACCCGGAGGCCGTAAACAGTTCTTTGCGCAGCCTGGCTGAGATCATTCGCAGTCAGAAATCGGCCGCAGCGAAATAGACGCCTCCAGACAGCGCGTTTTTGAACCAGATGGCGTGAGCGCCACCTTGCCGGTGGAAGACGCAGCCGTGCTCCCGGAGATGCCGCTGCAAATCCGCCAGCCTCATGCGCCAGCGAATTCGATCGTCTCGCGCAAGGCCTGCGGCGAAAGCTCCTTCTCTGCCAGCTCGCGCTGGCATTCGAGAACTAGCTTCAAGGTATCGAGGAGGTTCGCTTGGCTTCTTCGACAGTTTTCCCTTGTGAAATCGTTCCCTCCAGCAGGCGGCAACTTTCTCGTTTAACGCACAAAACCAATTTATGAAACCAATCGGGATCACGCTGAGCACTCTCGCCGCGCTGACGCTGGGAGCGTCCGCATCCCAGCGGTAATTCGCTGGGTTTTGTCGGCGTGACGATGTAACGATTTAACGATTTAACGATTTAACTCATCTCTCCAGCTATTGGCCTAAAGTTCCCATAGACGCATTACCGCGCGGGAACGACAAATTTCAGTTCAATCTGACCAACGGCTGGACTCGGACGTGAGCTGACTCTATTGTTGGACAGGATCGTGAACCATGACCGACCGAGAAATCCTTGAGCAACTGAAGAAGCTGCCAACACCTGAGCGGCTGAAGATTGTCGAATCCACCGTGCATCAATTGCGCGAGGAGTTGGAGGGCGCGGTAGAACACGGCGCCGATCGGCTGGCGCAGGCCGCCCAGGCGCTTCTTGCCGATTACGCCTCCGACGCGGAACTGACCGCGTTCACGGGGCTGGATAGCGAGCCATTCCATGCTTAGAGGCGAGATCTGGTTGATCAACCTCGATCTCACCATTGGCGCTGAAATCCGCACTTCGTATCTCTTGAGCGCCAAAGGCGCCTTCTCATAGCAGCCTGGGGTATCACCCCAGGGGTGCGATCATATTTTCAACGAGCGCTGAAAGCGCGACTCAATGCGCGGTTCCGCCGTCAATCCCACACATAGCGCTCGTCGAACTCCATACCGTGTCTGCGCAGCAACTCTCGGTATTCCTCCTGAAAAGTGAGCGTGCGGTGATGCTCCTCTTGCGTTTCCACGTATTGCAACACCGCGTCGAGTTGGCTTGGACTCACCGAAAAGGCTCCATATCCGCGCTGCCAGAAAAAGCCACGATAGCGAACCTCAAGGGCCTTGATCCACTTGGAGGATGGCTTCTTTATCCCCTCGATCATCTGGGCTTGAGAAAGCGTTCGTGGCAGTGTTGTTAGGATGTGAACGTGATCGGCGACACCGCCTACGCGCAAGGCCTCGCCATCCAGATCGCGACAAATCGTTGCCAGATAAGCGTGCATGCGAGGTCGTATGGTCGAATCAAGCCACGGCTCGCGATTCTTCGTGCTAAAGATGACATGAATGATGACTCTACTGAGCGATTGCGGCATGGTGGTGATAATAGAGCCAACAGGCTCGGAAATGAGTCGCGCTTTCAGCGCTGCGCTTTGGGACGTAACTATTTTCCTGGGGCGTTGCCCCAGGCTTCTGATGAGTGCCGCGCCGTTGGCGCTAACCGGGTACAACCGTCCGCCGCGGATGCCTTCCAAGTGCGCTCCGTGGCACAACAGCGTTTCGTCAAACGCCTCGGCACCGTCTCGGGTGATCAACTTCGGCAAATTACTGCGGCGTTGGCGACTGTCCTGAAAATCCATTACTGATTGCGATGAAGTGCGATCGTGTTTCAGACGTATCAGTGCATCCCAGCAAGGCCTCCCATCGCGAGTGCGACGTTGGTTGTGTGGAAACCACTGCTGCATTCCGGTGCTCATTGGTTGCTGCTTCGCTGCTCCGTCGCGGCGGTAATTGCCCCGCTGGCGTGTGCGCGGGGAACTTGGATTTATCCTGGAATCCGCTCGAGACTGCATAAGCGAGGGTTCGATCTTTCGGAAGTTCGCCGCGCCTCAACGATGTAACGTTGTAACGATTTAACCATTTAACGTTCTGCCGCGTCCCTCCAGCTATTGCCCTAAAGTCCTATATGCACGTCACCGGACGTAGGACAACATTGCGCCTACTCAGATGAGTTAGCTGAGCAACAACAAATCAAATTAACACCTATGAAATCAGCAAGACATATCTTCTTTGGCGGGATGCTCGCTGCCGCTGTCATGGCGGTTGCGCCTTCCGCAAGGGCACAAATTCAAACCACGGGCACGCCCGGCTCGCCCGGCGCGACTACAACCGTTAGCGGAAAACAACTCCCGCCGCCTGATCCGAAATTCGGCGGTGTCATCAAGGACGGCGCCCTCCAATCGAAAGCATGGTGGGCACCGCGCGTTGTTCCGCCGAAGCAGGCACCGAATATTCTGCTGATCATGACCGATGATTGCGGTTTCGGAGCGCCGAGCACGTTCGGTGGCGTCATCCCGACACCGGCTTTGGACCGCATCGGGAAGGCGGGGCTGCGCTACACGCAGTTCCATTCCACCGCACTGTGCTCGCCGACGCGTGCGGCGCTCATTACGGGGCGTAACCACCACTCGTCGGGCTTTGGCGTGGTCTCGGAACAGTCCACGGGCTTCCCGGGCTACAACAGCATCATCGCGAAAGACACGGCGACCATTGGTCGCATACTCAAGGACAACGGCTACGCGACGTCGTGGTTCGGCAAAGAACACAACACGCCGACCTTCCAGGCCAGCCAGGCCGGGCCGTTTGACCAGTGGCCCATCGGCATGGGCTTCGAGTATTTCTATGGATTCGTTGGTGGTGACACCAGTCAGTGGGAGCCTAACCTGTTCCGCAACACCACAGCGATCTATCCCTACGTTGGCCATCCGGGCTGGAACCTGATCACCGCCATGGCCGACGACGCCATCGAGTGGTTGAACGAAATTAACCAGATTGATCCGAGCAAGCCGTTCTTCTGCTATTACGTGCCCCCGGCGCCACCCACGCGCCGCATCATGCGACGCCGGAATGGATCAAAAAGATCAGCGATATGCACCTCTTCGACGAAGGTTGGAACAAACTGCGCGATACGATCTTCGCCAACCAGAAACGGCTCGGCGTGATTCCTCAGGACGCGAAGATGACCCCGTGGCCGAAGGACCTGTTGAAGGATTGGGACCAATGCACTCCGACGGAGAAGAAGTTGTTCATCCGGCAGGTGGACGTTTATGCGGCCTATCTCGCCTACACCGATTACGAAATCGGCCGCGTGATCCAAACCGTGGAGGACATGGGCAAGCTCGACAACACCCTCATCATCTACATCAGTGGCGACAACGGCTCGAGTGCCGAGGGTTCTTTGGTCGGCACGCCGAACGAGGTCGCGTCCATCCAAGGCGTCGTCCTTCCGCCCGAAGCGCAAATGAAATTCTACGATGTCTGGGGCTCGGACCGGACCTACAACCACATGGCTGTGCCTTGGACGTGGGCCTTCGACACGCCCTTCAGTTGGACCAAGCAAGTCGCCTCGCATTTCGGCGGTACCCGGCAAGGCATGTGCGTGTCCTGGCCGGGCCACATCAAGGACCTCGGCGGTATTCGCAACCAGTTTCATCACGTGATTGACGTCGTGCCGACCCTTCTCGAAGCAAGCGGCATTCCTGCGCCCGAGTATGTGGATGGGATCAAGCAGGCGCCGATCGAAGGCACGAGCTTCGCCTACACCTTTGACCAGAAGAACGCCAACAAACCCTCGGCGCACAAGACCCAGTACTTTGAGATGATGGGCGACCACGCCATTTATCACGAGGGCTGGATCGCCAGCACAAAAGTTATCCGCCCGCCTTGGGAGACGGTTGGGGCCGTTAACCCGGATCCGTTGAACAACGTGACTTGGGAACTTTACGACCTCACCAAAGACTGGACGCAGTTTGAAGACGTAGCGGCCAAGAATCCTGACAAGGTGAAGGAGATGAAAGGGTTGTTCCTTCAGGAAGCGAAGAAGTACCAAGTGCTGCCTCTGGACGCCTCTTGCGCGACGCGTGTCGTGGCGTCACGCCCGAACATTACCGCCGGCCGCAAGGAGTTCGTTTACACCCACCCAATGACCGGCCTTCCACAAGGCGACTCGCCACTGCTGCTGGATTGCTCCTACAATATCACCGCCGACATCGAAGTTCCGGAAGGCGGCGCAGAAGGAATGCTTCTCACCTCTGGTGGACGTTTTGGCGGCTACGGCTTCTACCTTCTCAAGGGAAAGCCGATGTTCCTCTGGAACCTGGTTGACTATAAACGCATTCGCTGGGAAGGCCCGGACGCGCTCGCGCCCGGTAAGCACACGCTGGAGTTCGACTTCAAGTATGAGGGTCTGGGCCTCGGCACGCTGGCCTTCAATCAGATGACCGGCATCGGGAAAGGCGGCACCGGCGTGCTCAAGGTGGACGGCAGGGAGGTCGCCACCCAGAAAATGGCGCACACGATCCCGCTCATCCTGCAATGGGACGAGACCTTCGACATCGGCTCGGATACCGGCACACCTGTGGACGATCAGGACTACCAGGTACCGTTCGCTTTCACCGGCAAGCTGAACAAGCTAACGGTGAAGCTTGAGCGGCCAGAGTTGTCGCCTGCCGACATCAAGAGGCTCGAAGAGATGGAGCGAGACAAGGCGATCAGCGATTGATCATCGGTTCAAGTTCTGAAACGCGCGAGCCGTGACTTCTTTCAACTAACAAACCACCGACGAAAACGCGACCTAGCCGAAGAAGATGATCGCAGCGGCACGCTGTGATGAACCACCTAACTACAGAAAACAAACTATGAAAACCTACCGTAACTTGAGCATACTTATCGCGCTTACCAGCGCACTCATTCTTTCCGGTTTGCCCATGGGCAGAGCCGAGGAAAAGAAGAAAACCGATGAAAACAAAGTCCAGTTGATGTTCGTGCAAACTGCCGACGACCTAAAGGCTGACGGCAAAACTTTGCGGCTTGTCAATGTCGGCGAGCAAACGCTGTATTTCTCGGATCGGCCGGTGCGGATCGCCGGACATCTCACGATGCCTGCCTATCTGGACGAATGGAAAGCCGGTGAAGGCCCGGACAATTTCGGCAGCGACCAATGCCACGCTTTCGGTGTATGAGTCGGGGCGCCACGAGAACACGCTTGCCGTGGTCAAGATCAGCCATCCGGTCATTGATGGGAAGGACCTGGTTTACCAATACAAGCTGATCGAGGGTACGATGCCCAAGGCTGGTGGGGCCACCGCCTTGTTCATTGATTGGATCGGTGTAGGCGGTGGTGTTGGTCCCGGCTTTCACGGCGTAGGAGCCGGTGCGCGCGGCATTGGCGTGCGGCGGTAGTAACCAAGGTAAAAGACGAGAATCTGAACAGGAGAGAACAGAGCTAACTGAGATCAAATTCTCGGTTTAGCGCTAAAGGCGCTGTCTCATACGAGCCTGGGGCAGCGCCCCAGGAATCCGATTGTTCGGTTAACGCAAGCGCTGAAAGCGCGCCTCAATTAGCCGGATGGTTCTCAATCCCAAACATACCCGCCTGCAACGCTGTAGCAGTGC
>WNGK01005459.1_pt1 | contig 13471 bp, 10 predicted proteins | sample 5400601 | NCBI WGS metagenome assembly WNGK01 (sample SAMN13153376, study PRJNA577476) | soil metagenome | isolation source: 60 cm soil or saprolite under Garry oak tree replicate 1 | place: USA:California | collected 2016-06-15 | reverse complement strand
AGCAACGAAGAAAGGAAGCGAGCATGATCGCGCTGAGCAATTCAATTCACCTGTATGCCCTACCTGACACGAAGGAGAAATTTCTGGAATTCTTTGAACCTGATATGCCTTAAGGAGCAATAAACATTTTCCGCGCCAAATACTGGCCACCACCCTTACCGCCGACATACTCGCCATTCCTCACAACGACTCTCCCTCGCAGGAGTACGGTATCGGGTACCCCTTGCACCGGCATGCCTTCGTAGGGCGTGTAATCGACACGCTGGTGTTGAGTTGCGGCGCTGATGATCATTTTGCGCTCTGCATCAAAAATGACCAGGTCGGCGTCGCTGCCGGGGGCGATTGTACCTTTGCGCGGGAAGAGGCCGAAGAGTTTGGCGGGCATGGTTGCTACCAGGTCAACGAAATGGTGGATATCCAGCTTGCCGGTGCGCACCGCGTCATAGAGCAGGATGACGCGATGTTCGACGCCGGGAAGGCCGTTGGGAATCTTGGTAAAGTCGTGTGATCCCAGCTCTTTTTGCCCATGAAAGTTGAAAGGGGCATGGTCGGTTGAGACGACCTGCAATTCATGGCGCTGCAGGCCAAGCCAGAGGGCTTCCTGGTCTGCAAGGCTGCGCAAAGGCGGAGTGCAGACAAATTTGGCTCCCTCGAAGCCGGGCTTCGTGTAGCAGCTCTCGTCGAGATAAAGGTATTGCGGGCAGGTCTCGCCCCAAACTGGCAGGCCTTTCACACGGGCTGCCGCGACAGCCTGGAGCGAGTGGACGCAACTGACATGCACAATATAGAGGGGAGCTTCTGTCAGTGTAGCCAGCTTGATGGCGCGCTGGGTGGCTTCTCCCTCAAGCAGAGACGGGCGCGTCATAGCGTGATAGAGCGGGGCGGTATGGCCAGCAGCGACAGCTTCACGCACTATAAAGTCAATGGCAATGCCGTTTTCGGCGTGTACCATGACCAGCCCGCCCAGCCGGGCCGAGCGGCGCAGCACGCGATAGATGGTCTCGTCATCGACCATGAAGGTGCCGGGATAGGCCATCAGCAGCTTGTAGGTGGTCACGCCCGCGCCGATCATCTCGTCCATCGCTTCCTCCGGGGCGGAGGCCAGGTCGGTGATGGTGATGTGAAAGCCATAATCGATGACGGCTTTGCCCCCGGCTTTGTTATGCCAGGCTTGCAAGGCTTCGGCCAGCGGATGTCCTCGCTGCTGATTGGCGAAGTCGAGAATAGTAGTGGTACCGCCGCAGGCTGCGGCTATGGTGCCTGTCTCGAAGTCATCGCTGGCAACGGTTGTGGGAAGTGGAAGTTCCATGTGGGTATGTACGTCGATTGCGCCTGGGAAAATAAAGCGCTGTTGAGCATCGATGACCACGTCACTTTGCGTCGCTGTAAACGTTCCTGGAGAGCCGATGGCCGCGATATGCTCGTTCTCAATCAGGATATCGCCGATATAATCATCGGTGGCAGTAATGATATGTCCATTTGTGATGAGTGTTCGCATATATTTCCTCCGTTAGATTTATACGACCGGATAGACGTTGAGATTCGTATAGACCACATCGGTTGATGGTGTGCCATCGCTCCTGGCGAGGAAGCCTATTTGACCGGATGTATAGCTAGAATCCGTCAGGTGTGTCAAGAAGGCCCCATTGGCATAAAAGAACAGGTCACTTCCTCGCGCAATCAACTGCAAGGTGTTGGAGGCACTGCCGGGACGCAATGCCCTCGCAGGGGTCCAGTCCTTCAAGGTGGTGGGACTTCCGAAACTATAATTCCCTGAACTCAGGATTCTATACTTGCCTGTATTATCCACTTCAAAAAGATACCCCGCAAAGGTGCTAATAATACTGGTATTCATACGAAAGAAGATGCCGCCTGATTGCCCGGTCAAAATGCGCATATCGACGGTGATGGCCGTATTCTGGTAATTATTGCCAGCTTCCCGGCACCCCTTGAGGCCATTGCCTACGGTGACATGGTAGCCATTGGTTTGAAAAACGCATTGATCGCCTTGATCCCAGTTCGCATTTGTCGTCACCGGATTGTTGGGGTTTTTCAACGTATCCTGGTAGGCTGGTTGACCAGAGGTGGCTGTCTGGATTACTCCAGCCGTCGCGCTGGCGTTCGCAGCTGCGGTAGCAGTAAGACCAGCGATAGCTGTGGCGGTGGCCTGGGCACGTGCCGTCGCGCTGGCGGCAACCGCAGCCTGGGCAGTCGCGGTCAAATTAGGAGTCGCGGTCGGGATTTGCGTAGGAGCACTGGTGGCTGCGGTTTGTGTTGGCGCTTTCGATGCAGTTCCAGCATGCCCACGAGGGAGGAAGAGAGCGGTAATTGAACCTCCGATGATAAGTAGGGCAACAAGCCCAAGCGCTAGCGCGAACCAGACACGGCGATAAAATGGTCTTGTGCGAGGCGGGATAGACGATGGTGGCATGCCAGAAGCGGGAGGGGCTACCTCTGGAAGCTGCGCCTGAGCGATAGGACCATCAGAGCGGGAAGTCGGAAATTGGACACCTCCGGTTCCATCAGCCAGTGGTGATGGTCTTCCTTCGGGCGAGGAGTTGGGCGCAATAAATTGCGTCCCTACAGGCGCTGATAAGACAAGCTGGTCGGGTCTGATGAGGGGGGCAGCAAATGCAGGAAGCGCAGTGCCTGGCGCGTCTGGTATGCTCATTTTAGTGCTTACTGAAACGGCGCGGCAGAAGGCTTCGGCCAGCTCTTTGGCGCTGGCATAACGCTGCTCTGGTTTCTTTTCTAATGCCTTGAGCAGGACGCGCTCGACCTGGGGAGGGATCGTCGATACGATGCTGCGCGGAGAAGGTGGGCGCTTGTGCATGTGCATCGATACCAGGGCAATCTGGTTTTCCGCGGAGAAGGGCAAACGCCCTGTGACCATTTCGTAGAGCAGCACGCCGAGCGAATACAGGTCGCTGCGCACGTCGGCCCTGCGATCAACTTCGAATAGCTCAGGCGCGACATAATCGACGGTGCCAAGTACATTGCCTGTGCTGGTTAGCTGCGTTGCGTCGCTGGTGATACGCGCGATACCGAAATCGGTCAGGAAACAACTCCCGTCCTCGCTCATCAAGACGTTCGAGGCTTTAATGTCGCGATGAATGATGCCCTGGCTGTGGATGTAATCAAGCGCGCTGGCCATATCGCGTATGACATGGCAAGCTTCGATGAGTGAAAGCGGGCCACGACGAATGCGCGAGCGCAATGTGCCGCCGTCTATATAGGGCATGACAAGATAATAGCGGGTGAAGTTATCCAGCTCAAATGCGCCATAGTCATAGATGGGGACGAGGTGGTTATCGCGCAGGGAGGCCATGAGTTGGGCTTCGCGAACGAAGCGCCGCAGCATTTCCTCATCTTCACGTTTGAAGATTTTGACGGCGACCAGGCGCTGGGTCTGTTGATCAAACGCCTCATAGACATTTGCCATGCCTCCCTTTCCAATCAGCCGCCGCAGTTCATAGCGAGCGAGGGTTTTGCCCTCCAGTTCTGCCATACGAAACAGGTCTCCTACTTATAAAACGGGCCATTTGGGTTTTATTTCGATGCCTGCACGTTTGTATAACGCATCTGCATGTTCACGCGCCACATGCATGACTTCATCTTCATCCATGGTGAGTAGTTGTCCTTGCTCGACCAGTATCTGTCCATCGACGACGACGGTATCGACTTCGCCGCCTGTCGCTGCGTAGACCAGGGATGAGATGGGATTGGGCGATGGCGTGGTATGCAGGCGATTCAGGTCGATGACCACGAGATCGGCCTTTTTGCCAACTTCTAACGAGCCGATTTCCTTTTCCAGGCCGAGCGAGCGCGCGCCGTTGATGGTCGCCATCTCTAAGACTGTCTCGGCAGGCACGATCAAGGGGTCGTTGGTGACGGCTTTATGGAGAATGGCGGCGAGTTTCATCTCGCGCACAAGGTCGTAATCGTTGTTGCTGGGGCCGCCATCGCAGCCCAGCGCAACATTGACGCCCCTGGCAAGCATTTGCGGGACTTTGCACACGCCCGACGCGAGTTTGCTGTTCGACGAGGGGTTATGGGAGACGCTGGTATGGGTCTGCGCGAGTTTATCGATATCGGCCTGGGTCAGCCAGACCATATGCACCAGGACGGTTTTGGGACCGAGCAGCCCCACGCTTTCTGCATAGTAGACGGGCGAGAGACCAAATTTCTCGTTGAGGTAGATTTTGTCGGCTTCGACCTCCGCCAGGTGCATGGTGATGCCCATATCGCGCTGGCGCGCATAGTCGCTCATCTCGCGATAGAGTTCAGAGGTGACGCCGCCAGGGGTGCGCGGGCCAAACCAGACGTGAATACGATCATTGGCGGCTCCCTGCCACTTGCTGTGCATTTCCAGCACGCCGAAGAGGCTGGTTTCGCGGCTTTCGACCATGCCAGGATGCATGGAGTTGGTCTGGGTGGCATAGGTTCCAATGTCCATGACGATACCCGCAAGACAGGCGCGGATTCCGCTTTCGCCGACAGCGCGGGCAATGCCATCGAAGCCGTAGCGGTGAGCCAGCATGGACTCGAGGAAGGTGGTGGTGCCCGATTTGAGCATCTCGGCGATACACAGGCGCGCGCTCACATAGCCATCATCGTGCGTGAAGTTGCCCTGCAAGACCCAGACACGATCACACAGCCACTGAATGAGAGCCATGTCGTCGGCGCACCCGCGAATCAATGCCTGGGCCAGGTGTACATGCGTGTCAATCAGGCCAGGGATGATAAGCTTGCCTTTGACATCGATGACTTCATTCTCGTGGTGTTGTTGGAGGAGGGTGTCAGTTTTACCAACGGCTACAATGCGCTTGTCGTTGATGGCGATTGCGCCGTTGGTGATAATGTCTCGTGTGGGGTTCATGGTGACGATGGTGGCATTGGTGAATAGCATGAGAGACGTTCTCCTGTTGCCGAGAAAAAATACTGTTTGCCATAAATTGTCTGGGGCAACTATACCATGAAATGATGTTATACTCAACTCAAAGGGAGAGTCATTGTATGTTATGATTAGTTACACCTGGTGATGACCGGTACTACCTGCCGGGCGTCCTGATCTCATCAGCTCGCGCCACTGGCGTTCTCGCTCATACCTGGAGGATTTGGATATGAGGCAGGAAATACCCTCCCTCTCGTTTTTCATTTGAGCAGTAAGTGCAGGCTCTTCCCAGGTATGGTATACTGCGCATAATCATTACAGCGATGCGTGAGACGAGACTCATTCCTTTAGAGCGAGAACGCCAGTGGCTTGGAGGGTAAGTGGACACGAACGCAACGTCCCATTTTCGGGAACGCACAGAACCGAAATCTGCCTCTCACGCGCCTCTAGAGACGCATGTACTCCCTAAGACCGATGTTGAGCAGGCCACGCATGCATTCGTCGCGCTTGATCCGCAATGGCAGGTCGTCTACTTAAATCGACAGGCAGAAGATGTGCTGCGTAGCACAAGGAGAGAGCTGCTTGGGAAAAATCTCTGGGAAGCCATGCCAGATTATGTGGGATCTCCTCTCTATCGTTACTGCCAGCAAGCCGTCAGCAGTGGGAAAGCGGCTGAATTTGAAGTCCATGCTCCACGCTCCCAGAAGTGGTTTCGCATCGATATCTTCCCTTCACCAGGTGAAATCTCTATTTTCCTCACCGAAATTACCGAGCAGAAAAGAGCAGAGGAGCAGCTCCAATTTCAGGCGATGATCTCGCAGCATATCAGCGATAGCGTGATCGTGACCGACTTGCAAGGTCGTATCACCTATTGGAACGAGGCAGCCAGCGCTCTTTTTGGCTATACCGCCGAAGAGATGCTTGAGAAAACACCGGCACGCCTGTATCCTGGGAGGGATATGGTGCAACCTGTACAAGACTTTGAGCGCCTTCTGGCAGGGTTTGATTACCTGGGTGAGTGGGAGGGCAGACGCAAAGACGGAACAGCGGTGTGGGTTGATATAAAGACGACCATCTTGCGCGATACACAGGGCAAAGCGATCGGTTTGATTGGATTCGCCAAAGATATCACCGCACGCAAACAAGCCGAGGAGCGCCTACGCCAGAGTGAAAAGCATTTCCGCGCTCTGATTGAAAACAACGCCGACGGGATTGCCTTGACGGACGAGAATGGGATCATCACCTATGCCAGCCCGTCGACGACGCGTATGGTAGGCTATCTTCCCGAGGAGTTTGTCGGTGGTCTTATCTTTGGCAGGAAGGATTACCTTGATGGCGGTGAGGCAACGAGACGCCTGATGGCTCGCGTACTGGAGGAACCACGCAAGAGCCAGGTGCTTGAAATCCGCACCGGGCACAAGAATGGCACCTTTCTCTGGATGGAAGTCGTCGGCATCAATTTGCTGGATGAGCCAGGCGTCGAGGCCATCGTCTGGAATTTCCGTGATGTGACGCAGCGCAAACAGTTGGAGCAGGAGGTTGCCAGGGCGAAAGAACAACTGGAAGCCATCCTGCACAACGTGGCCGATGGCATTACAGTAGTTGATGCCAACGACAGGCTTGCCTATGTCAATGGTGCCGTAGCCTACCTGTCCGGGTTTGCCTCGTCAACAGAGTTGCTGGCCGCGCTACAGGCAGGAGTCGTTCACAGGCACGAAAAATTTACCGTATGGGACGAATGGGGCCAACTGCTACCCGCCAGCGAGCGCCCAACAACTCAAGCGTTGCGAGGCAAACAGGCGAAAGCGCTTTTACAATACCAGAATAACGCCACAGGCCAGTCATTCTGGACACTGGTGAGAGCCCAGCCTATATTTGATGCACACGGACAGGTGCAATTCGTAGTCACCGTATATACAGATATAACCGAGCAAAAAGAACTGGAGCAGCGCAAAGATAACTTCATCAGCATGGCCAGCCACGAATTAAAGACGCCGCTCACGATTCTGAGTGCCTTTACCCAACTCCTGCACGAGCAATTTGCGGCAGAAGGTAGGCAAGATGTGGTGCAGCATCTGTCCAAAATGGAGGCCCAGGTCACGAATCTCACCAAACTGGTGGTTGACCTGCTCGATATCTCCAAGATGCAGGCCGGCCAACTTGAGTTAGCGCTGGAAGCAGTTGACCTGGACGAACTGGTGCAGGGAGTGGTCGAGAACCTGCAACCCACAACTACCCACCACCTGTTGATCGAAGGAACAGCCCAGCGACACGTCATCGGGGACAGGGATCGCCTGGGGCAGGTCCTGATTATTCTGCTGACCAATGCCATCAAATACTCGCCACGCGCAGATACAATCTTCGTGAGGGTCGCGCACACACGCGATACGCTGACGGTGCGTGTGCAGGATTTCGGCATCGGCATCGCCCAGAGCCATCAGCAGAGGCTCTTCCAGCGGTTCTATCGTGTCCTGAGCGAGAAAGATAAAACGTATCCAGGGTTAGGTATCGGCCTCTACATTGCCCATGAAATCATCGAGCGTCATGGCGGGAAGATATGGGTGGAAAGCGTTGAGGGAAAAGGATCAACCTTCTCCTTTTCGCTGCCTCTGCAAGCATAAAGAGTGGCTACCATTGATCTGAAATGGGAGGGGATCGATGAAGAAGAAAATACTGGTCATAGACGACAGCGAGGCCATTTTGGACGTGGTAAAAATTACCTTGGAGATGGAAGGCTACGAAGTCTCCACGAGTCTGACGGGTGAGTGTTTCCAGCAGATGGAGCACGACCCGCCGGATCTCATCCTGCTGGATGTCTTGTTATCAGGAGAAGATGGCGGCGAAATTGGTCAGCGCTTAAAGAGTGAAGAGCAAACCAGGCACATCCCGGTGATCCTGCTCTCAGCCCACGCCGGGCTGCGGGAAACAGCCGAGAGATGTAGTGCTAATGACTATCTTGTGAAGCCATTTCGTCTCACCGAACTCAGAGAGATCGTGAAGAAGCACCTCTCGCTACCCTCTATGACACCCTTCTCGCCTTGGCTTAAGCGTCGAGATGGAGAGGCACCCTAAGCTGCCCTCATGAACAAGGGGCTAGCCTGGTCCAGTGTCAGTTTACCCTCCTTTTGACAGTTAGGAAATGCTCTCATATCTTTACATACACATGTGTTCCCGCGTCATAGCGGTACACCGGGTTGCCTTTTCGATACACCAGGTTCCCATTATTATCAATGGAAAGCCAGAGCAACACCCTCGTTCCGGCTGCCACATGCAAGGGATAGCGCCAGTGGTCTAACGAGCCGGGGCCGGTAACGCCGAAGAGCCACGCGCCACCGTCATCGATGATGGTGTTTGGAAGCAACTGGCTACACGAGAGAGAGTTATCATCGTGTGTGCCGTCCAGTTGTAGGTCGCAGACGCGCATGGTAGCGCCATTGAGCGAGGCGGTAGGATCGGCATATGGGTAGTTGTCGAATCCTTTGATTGGTTTGCGCGGGAACATGGCCTGCGCCCATATCCAGGAGCCGGTGCGTACGGGTAAGGTAGTTTGCACTAGCATCTGTACCTGTACCTGGGGAGCAATGCGCACCGTGAGATTGCAGCCGTTTGAGCAGTCAATACCTAACTGCTGCTGAGCAACATTAATTAAGGGCGTGGGCAAGGGCTGCAGCGGTGAGGTTGGATCGACTTTGAGGATGACTCCGCCTAATGCTACCAGGGGATAGTGTGGCGCAAGGGCAAGGACTATACCCGGCTGGATAGCGTGACAATCCTGACCGACCTGGTTATCCAGCGCATTTACCGTGTTGGGATTAACATCCGTGAATATCTGGCCTGCATCCGCCATATGCATTTGCACCGTCAAAATTTCGTCGCAGGAGTCGCCCACCTGCACCGTGTAGAGTATGGAGCCGGGCTGCGGCAGGTTCGTGGGAAATTGGGGATAGGGAGTAGGCACAGGTGAGGCCGGTGGACCAGAGAGATTATAGAAGTAATTCGTCAACGCGGGCAGGAGACGTTGACCCGTGGACGTCCCAAAGAGAAAAGCGGGAAACGCAAGCACCAGCAAAACAGGTAGTAGTAACAGAAGACGCCATGGTATAGCGCGTAGAACAATTCGTAGGTTTTCTGCAGGCGTGCTGCGAGGAGAAACGCGGCCTGCCATAGTTGTCTCCTATCCCCAGATTTTAAGAGTAACGTCCAGAACATATTATAGCAATGGATGGCAAAAATATCTATCGATATGGCCTAATATGCCTGTTTAGTCCGAAATTAATACGTTTTCTAACTTTTTACTATATACTTGGTAGTAGGCTACACAAACTGAAAGTAGGTGCCTTATTTCGTGCTACAACCATTTAAAGTTTTGATAGTTGATGATAGTCCTACACTATGTTTACTTATGACGCGCGCGCTAGAAAACGCCGGATACGAGGTTATAACAGCATCAAGTGGGCATGAAGGATTGCTGAAAGCGGTCCGGGAACGTCCACATTGTATAGTTTTGGATGTTGTGCTCCCTGGAATGAGCGGGTTTGGTCTCTGTCGTCAGCTCCGCGCTTTAGACCCGCGGAGACGTGTTTCTATCATCATGGTGAGTACTAAAAATACGCCACTGGATCAGAATTGGGGACTCCGTCAAGGAGCAGATCGCTATCTACCGAAACCATTTACCGATGAGACGCTGGTACACACAGTCGAGGAGGTCATGAGGGCACACTCACTCTACTGAGCGGTTTTCAATCCTCGCCTTCTTCCCCGCCGCCCCTGGCGAGGAAGAAGAAAAGAATTTCTAGAGCTGCCACAGGCCTCGGCAAAAACAAAGTGCCGGGACTCCCTACATCTGAGGCAAGGCGCCGATTTGAGCGAGCACGCCCAACACTCCGCCGCCCGGAACATTGTCACTTGCCAGGCTGGCGATTTTATCACCTTTGAAGGTGAAGGTCATGTGCTCTTCTGGAAGAGCAATTTTTTTGCCGGTGGGCGGAATGAGTGGCATGCCAGGCATTGGAACAACCAGCTTGCGCGTGTGCGTACCCGTGATCTGGACTGCTGCCGTTACAGTATCGCCATGCTCAACCTCGTCATGGCTGTTGAATAACCAATCTGGGAATGCGTTCTGAAATGCGCTTTGAACGGCGATAAACTCCTGTTTACCTAAGGGCTGAGGTACGGGGCCGCTTAATACAAAATCATCGGAGAGATAGGAAGCAGATTTCTCAAAATCTCGCGCTTCCAGTGCTGCCGCAAAGGCTTTGACAGTTTCAATTCTGTCCATGATAGTTTCCTCCTCGTACTGTATAAAGATTGTTGTTGACAAGCAACATCGTAGGAAAGATATTTGATTTTGATCTTTCTGGAAGTAGAATACAGGAAAAGAGGGGGCATAGATCATTCTGTGTTGCCCGCCTCTTTCAGTTCAGCGACCACCCATGGTAAGCGCCATGATAGCGTTCTGGACGTGCATGCGGTTTTCGGCCTGGTCATAGACGACCGATTGTGGGCCATCGATGACGGCATCCGTGACCTCGACGCCGCGGTCGGCGGGCAGACAGTGCATGTAGATGGCATCTTCTTTGGCAAGGGACATACGGCGCTCGTCACAAATCCAGCTTTCGTACTGGCGAATGGTGTCTACCATCTGTGAAGAGTCCTGCACCGCGACCAGTGGCCCCCAGCTCTTAGGATAGACCACATCGGCTCCTACAAAGGCCTCATCCATATCATGGACGATCTTGAAGCTGCCGCCGGTTTTACGCGCGTTACTGGCAGCATTTTCGAGAATGTCCGGCATCAAATCGAATTGTGGGGGATGAGCCAGGACGACATCCGCGCCGAACTGGGTGAATAATTCGATGACGGACTGTGGCAGGGAGAGTGGCTTGGTGTACGATTTGGCGTAGGCCCACGACATGACCACTTTCTTTCCCTTGATGTCACCTTTCTTCTCGATGCAGGTCATGAGGTCGGCCATGGCCTGGCAGGGGTGATAGATATCGCACTGCATGTTGATGACGGGTACGCGGGCATGTTCGGCTACATCTCGCAGGTATTTGTTGCCGTCGCCCCAATCACAATGGCGGATGGCAATGCCGTGTCCATACGAGGAGAGAATCTTGCCAATTTCTTTCGGTGTGTCACCGTGCGAAATCTGCATTTTATCCGGTTCCAGGAAAATGGCGTGCCCTCCCAGGCGGGTCATGCCCGCTTCAAATGAGTTGCGGGTGCGTGTGGAGGAGAAGAAGAAGAGCATGAAGAGGCTTTTGTCTTCCAACAGACGAGTTGGAAGATCGAGGCCCCATTTCATTTTGAGGTCGAAGGCGAGTTGGAGGACGGTTTCGAGTTCTTCTTTGGTCCATTCCTGGGTGCTGATGAAGTCCCGACCTCGTAAGTTGGTTTTCATATGTTGTCCTTTCTTTGGATGACTATTCGTCCGGGATGATCCATGTGCCGGTTTGGCCTGATAAGGCTTTACCGATGGTTTCAGGCATGGTGATGAGGGCGGCACGGCCACCGCGTTCCATGTAGTTGATGCTGGCCTGGATTTTGGGTCCCATGCTGCCTTTGGCGAAGTGTCCTTCATTATAGTATTGCTTGGCCTCACTTAAGGTGACGCGGTCAAGATCACGCTGGTTGGGTTTCTTGAAGTTGATGGCGGCTTTCTCTACAGCTGTTGAGATGAGCAGGAGATCAGCCTGTAACTCGGTGGCGAGCAGGCTGGAAGCGAAGTCTTTATCGATTACCGCCTCGATGCCCGAAAGTTTGCCCTCATTATTGCGCATGACAGGGATGCCACCACCACCTACGGCAACGACGATAAAGCCGCTCTTGATGAGAGTGTCGATCGCCTCGCGCTCGATAATCTCCTTTGGGATGGGCGAGGGTACGACGCGCCGCCAGCCCCGACCTGCATCCTCAACCATGGTCCAGCCCTCGCGCTCCATTTTGGCCCGGGCTTCTTCCTCTTTATAGAAAGAGCCAATGGGTTTGCTGGGATTGTGCATGGCCGGGTCGTTGCCGTCTACCAGTACCTGCGTGACTACAGTGACGCATTGGCGCTGGATGCCACGGCGTAAAAATTCGTTGTGGAGGGCCTGCTGAATCATGTAACCGATAGCGCCCTGGGTATCCGCGCCGCAGGAATCCAGCGGGACAGGGTGCAGGACGTGGCTGGACAGTTCCGAGCGCAGCAGAATAAAGCCTACCTGTGGCCCGTTGCCATGCGTGATGACCACGTTCCAACCCTGTTCAATCATCTCGGCAATATGCACGGCTGTTTCTCGTACCGCGTCAAACTGGTCGGGCACAGTTTTGTGCGCTTCGTCTTTGATCAATGAGTTGCCCCCGATGGCAACAACTGCGAGTTTGTTCATCTTGCCTCCAAATCTATAGGGGCGTGATTTATCGCGCCCTCATTGGGAGAGAAAATAGCAGCAAGGGCGCGATAAATCACGCCCCTACATTCGTCTCTAAAAATAAGGGGAGCATGGCGTAGAAATCGGCGCATTGCACGACTTCGGCGGCGGGCACCTGGTCGAGCGTGGTGTGCGCCCAGTGTTCCTCGCCAGGGCCGAATCCGATAGAGGGGATACCGGCCTTGCCCATCCAGTAGGTGGCATTGGTGGAGAAGACCCATTTGCCGGTCTTAGCGGAACGGCCATAGCAGCTTTCGAAAGTGGCCTTGCCTGCCTGTACGTATGGATGCTCCTCGGGTAATGCCCAGGCGGGGAATATTTTTTCGACGGGGAAGACAAATCCGGTATAGCTGGGTACCTCATACATGGGCACGATGATTTCTGCAAGGTGCGCGTTGGGTAGCGCGCGCAGTTCGTTCAGCACAATCTCCTTAGTCTCGGCGGGATGCATACGGCGATCGAGATAAAGCGAGCATTCGTCGGGGACGGCATTGAGCGAGACGCTATGAGTACTGATGCTGGTAACGGTAATAGAGCCAGCCCCCAGGAATGGGTCGGGGCGCGTCTTTAGCTCCTGGTGCAATTGCTCGATGCCTTGAATAAAAGGGATGGCTTTATAAAGGGCATTATCGCCGCGTTCGGGCGCGCTGGCATGGCAACTGCGTCCCTTGAAGGTGACGCTGACCTCGGTGCGCCCACGATGGCCGCGATAAATCTCCATATTAGTGGATTCGCCGATGACGACAAAATCGGGGCGAATGCCTTCGTGTTCCACAAGGGCGTTCCCTGAGATGCCATCGCACCATTCTTCCATATTGCCGAAATAATAGAGCGTCCAATCCCGTGCGAGGCCAAGTTTTTTGAGGGTGGCCATAGCATAGATCATAGGCGGCGTCGAACATTTCTCGTCGCCCGCGCCGAGCCCATAAATGATGCCATCCTCAATCTTGCCCTCGAAGGGGTCCCATTGCCATTGCGAGGCATCGGCTACACCGACAGTATCGATATGGCTGTCGTAGAGCAGCACACGAGGGCCATTGCCGATGCGCCCCAGGATGTTGCCCATGGCGTCGCGCCGCACCTCGTCGAAGCCGAGATCGGCCATGCGCGCACCAACAGCGTCACCTACAGGACCAACCTGGCTGTCAAAGCTGGGAATGGC
>WNGK01006947.1_pt1 | contig 13475 bp, 13 predicted proteins | sample 5400601 | NCBI WGS metagenome assembly WNGK01 (sample SAMN13153376, study PRJNA577476) | soil metagenome | isolation source: 60 cm soil or saprolite under Garry oak tree replicate 1 | place: USA:California | collected 2016-06-15 | reverse complement strand
GAAACCGGATCCGAGGTGACGAACAGATGAAACGGCGTGTTGTTGGTCAACAGCCCGACCGGCGAGGACGGCGCCGGCATGGACATCGTCGCGGGCGTCAGCCTCGAGACGTCCGGGACCGCTGCGGTCAAGGGCACCGCGAGCGGCGCATTCGGCAGCAGTTTGGCGGGCTCCAGCAGATCCGCGATGGACGGCAGGGTGAAGCCTGATGGCGGTGCCGCCGGCGTGCCGCGACCCCACTCCGCCGGCACATAGGCGGGCGACGCATACGAATAGGTCGCGTAGTAATTCCGGTTGAAATATTCCTCGTAGCGCGCGAACCCGCCCGGCGGCGCGGACGAAGATTCCGCCGGAGCGGTCACTGTGTCGAGCTTGCGCGCCGGCGCCGGCGCCTCGATCGGCTTCGATGGGACGGGCTCGGACACGCGGGCGTTCGCCTCGCCGTCGTGCGACGCGCGATTCCAAACCAACGCGACGACGGCGGCGAGCGCGCCGCCGAGCGCGAGCCCTGCCCACAGACGCCGGTTTCGAAACGCTGCCCTCGCTGTCCGCATGGACCCCCGCCGGCTGTTTGCCGCCGCCAGTATCGGGGTCCCCCGGGTAAGGTCAAGTGACGGCCCGTAGCCCGGATGGAGCGCCCGCGGAGCGGGCGTGCAATCCGGGTCCCGGATTTCGCTCCGCTCCATCCGGGCTACGACTACGGTCGGACCAGGAATTTGCTCACCGTGTCCAAAAATGCGCCGAGCTGATCGTGGTGCACCCAGTGCCCCGCCTTTTCGAACAGCACCACCTGCGCGTTCTGGAAATGCGCGGCGCGGCCGTCCTCGGCCGGATTGGAAGCCCAGCTCTCCTTGCCGTAGACCAAGAGCGTCGGGCAGGCGATCCGCGCCCACAGCTCCTCGAGCTCGGCCTGGGTGAGGTCGTAGGGCGGCCAGACCCGGACGTAATTGTCGAACTTCCAGCTGTAGGTCCCGTCCTCGTTCTGATTGACGCCGTGCTGGGTCAGATGCCGCGCCTGCTCCGGCGAGAGATGGCGGTTGGCCTCCTGCATGCGCTTGAACGCCTCCTCGATCGAGGCGTAGCGCCGCGGCAGCCGGCCGGCGAGCTCGCGCTGCAGCTCGACCCAGCGCGTCATGCGGTCGGCGATCGGCTTGACCCCGCGCTCCGCCATCACCTTCGGCGAGGGGCCGAGGCCCTCGATGGCGACGAGCTTGCGCACGTTGTCGGGAAAGATGCCGGCATAGCGCAGCGCGATGTTGCCGCCGAGCGAATGCGCCACGATGGTCGCGGGCGCGAGCTGCTGCTGATGGACGAGCTGGGCGAGGTCGTAGATGTAGCCCGGCATGTTGTAATAGCCGTCGGTCGACCATTGGCTGTCGCCGTGGCCGCGCAGATCGGGCGCGATGATGTGCCACTCGTGCCGGAGCCGCGACGCCACCCAGTCCCAGTTGCGGCAATGATCGCGGCCGCCGTGCAGCAGGATGAGCGGCGGCGCGCCCGGATTGCCCCAGTCGACGTAATGCAGGCGCAGGCGCTGCGAGAAGTACACCCGCGAGGTCGGGCCGGAGGCTTCGTAGTCGAGCATGGAGGAAAATCCGGATCCGGAATGCGCGGGTGGACTAGATCACCCCCTGCGCGATCTGCATATCCTCGGCATTTGCCGCGCTGCGCCGGCGCATGGTCGAGGACATGAGCGCGCGCCGGCTCTCTACGAGTTACGCCGCGGGCAAACCCATGCACCGTGCGATCAGATGCTTTTGAATTTCCACGGTGCCTCCGGCGTAGAGCGCCAACGGCGCCTCACGGTAGTAACGCTCCATATCCTCAGGTTGGAAATAGGCCCGCCCCCCCAACACTCGCATGCCGCAAGCCACGACATGCTGCAGTTGCTCGGCACAATAATACTTCGCCATGCAGACCTGTTCGGTGGCATCCGCCCCGCTCTCCAGCAGCTCCGCGGCATGGGCGACCATCAGGCTCATGGCACGCACCAGGGTGCGCATTTCCACCAGTTTGTGCTGGATGCTCTGAAAGGCGGCGATCGGCTTGCCAAATTGCTGCCGTGCCTTGGCAAATTCCACGGCACGATCCGCCGCGGCTCGCGCAAGACCGACATTGGATGCCGCGACGACGAAACGCTCCAAGGTGCCAAGAACGCGCAATCCGGACCAGGCGGCATCCATTCGCTCCAATCCGCCCAGCACCATATCCTCCGGGAGAAACACATCCTGTATCACGACCCGACACGAGGCATGCAGGTTCGCGGCCATCTTCTGCAGTGGTTCTATGGTCAATCCCTCGGTGTTTTGTTTGACCATGAAAACGCTGACCTGCCGCCCTTCCATCCCGACGGCTTCGTTGCGGGCGACGACGAAGATGTAGTCGGCTACCGCGGCGCCGGTCGTGAAGATCTTCTCGCCGTTGAGCCGGAACCCCCCTGGGACTCTGGTGGCGACAGTCTTTATGGAAGTGGCGTCCGAACCCGCTTCGGGCTCGGTCAACGCGAACGCGACCTGGCATTTGCCGGCCTTGATGTCGGGCAAGAATCGCGCCTTCTGTGCCGAATTTCCAAGCAGAGCCAGGCAGGTACCGCCGAATACGGCGTTGACCACATAGATCGACGCGACGGCGCCGGAATAGCTGGCCAAAGTCTCCGTTATCGCCGCCAGTCGGCCGAAATCCCCGCCGCTATTGCGACCAGAGTCGAGGAAACCGATCTCCATCAACCCGTGCGCCGCGATTTCCATCATTACGAGATCAATCGCCTCGCGTTCGGAGTTCGGCCGATCCAACACCTTAAGCTCGGCTAGTCGGCGGTTGACCGCTGCCGCATCCGCGACGGCTCGCGCGGATGGGGCCAGCCCCTGATCTGCCTGCATCTTTGCGTTTCCTTGCAAGAATGACGAGACGGTGTTCGCGGGACTCAGGTTATACACACTTAGTTGCCGATTGGCCCGCGTCGCGACGGCTTCCTCAACCGAGGTCAGCAAGAAAATCCTTCTTGCGGAGCGACAAAACCGCGAAATAGAGCACGCTCCAAGCCAAAAACAGCCGGAAGCAGATCGAGTACCTGATCCAGCGGCCAAAGATGAATTCGTAGTTCGACTTGCGCGTCCAGATTTTCTTGATGCGGCCGTCCCGGATCAGGTAGCGGACCTCGCCGTCGGCCGCCGCCATTCCGGGTATCCGCCGCGATCGGATCGTTCCCGTCCAGCGGGCCGACAGGTGGACAAGCGACGGGTCGCGGGCATCGCAACGCGCCCGGCACTGCGTCATGCGCAAATCGGCGACGCGTCCGCAGTTGCGGATCAGATGGATCCACTTGTACCAGGCGTCGATCCCGCAATAGTCCGTCGAATCCATGCGGATCTCGACCATGGGATCGAGAATCTCCCGCGCTGCCAGCCGCGGCGCTTCGCCGTTGACGACCCGAACCAGCGCGAGAACCAGGTCGATCGGCGACCTGCTCTCGATCACGCGGCGCGCTCCGCCGGCCTCCGGTCGGCAGCGGCGGCGCACACGACGCTCCGCGGCGCGGATTGCTTCCGCCACACGAAGTGCTCGTTGATAAACAGGCGGATACGGCTGATCAGCCCGACAAATGGCAGGATCGGCGCCAGCGCCAGTAGGATATAGACCTCGCTGGCCTGATTGAAGCGATAGCGCGCGAAGGTGGCGAAGATGCGCTCGTGGTGGGACTCGTCGTTGAGCCAGAATTGGCAGCCGTTCCACGGCGACGAGACCGCCCACCACCATTTGCGCGGCGCGGTGAACAGCAGCTTCCAGAACCGCGGACGGCAGCCGATCAGCCGGGCAAGCTGATCGTTGTAATACGGCATATCCACCAATCCCCGCAGCCGCCGCGACGTGAAGCGGAAACGATGATTCCAGAAAGCGGTGTCCGCCCGGGTGATGCGCTCGCGATCCGCGAGCGGGGGCAGCGCGCGCCGTCCTGCGAATACCATCGCGGCGTAACGCGACTGCAGCTCCGCGATCGCCGGAATGGAGCCGATGACCGGGCGAACGAACCCCACGAAGGCCACGGATGGTTCCGTCCCAAACAGATATTTGTAGCACTGCTGCGGGTCCGCCTTCATCCCGGGCTCGAAGAACGGGGCCACCAATTTGTACCCCGAGCAGGTGACCATGACGTCGGCCCGCACCGCACTGCCGTCGGTGAAATAAATCCGATCGCCCTCGCAGCGCTCGATGTCGCGCTTGGCGACGATCTTCCCGCTCTTCACCTGCGGCATCACCTCGTAGCTCTTGTTGAAAAATGACTGGTGATAGGGCGCGTGAGTTCTCCACGCCTCCTGGCCGTGGCCGTTGAAGCCAAGGGAAAACTGCAGAAATTGGTTGATGAACGGCGAGAAGCCGCGCGTGGGCGACAGCAACAGCCGCACCCGCGACGACGCCTGGTCGCCGACCTTGGGGCGCTTGCTGGGAAACGGCCACCAACGGTTGACGACCTTCGGGACGAACCACTGGCCGTTCGGAATGCACCAGTAGATGCGGGCGGCCGTCTTGCTGATCTGAAACGCGATATCGCTGGCGCTCTCCCCGCCACCCCACATCACGACCGTCTTGCCCGCGAGATCCGGAGGCGCCTCCTTCACGGCGGCGCTATGCAGGATCGGCCCCTCGAAGCGGTTGAAGGGTGCGTCGCCCGACACGTCGTTGGGATGCTGGTGCACGCCGGACGACACGATCAGGTTCTTGGCGCGGAACTTCGAACCGTTGGCGCACGTGACATGCCAAACGTCGCCGGCCTTGCGCGCGCTATCCACCCGATGATCGAGGCGTATGTGCCGTTCGAGATCGAAGCGGTCGCAGTAAGCCTTGAGATAGGCGAGGATGTGGACGTGGGACGGAAACTCCGGATAGCTCTCCGGCATGGGGAAATCCGACATCTCGGTGACGCAACGCGACGAGGTCGTCTCCGTTGTCGTCATCACGCCGCCGTAGCGGCCGTCCTGGGTGAACGACCACACGCCGCCGATCGAATCGCGGCGTTCCAGCACCAGCGTCTTCAGTCCCTCGCCCAAACTGTACTTACACGCCATCAACCCCGACCAGCCCGCACCGAGAATGATTACATCGAAGAACGGCAGGCCTTCATTCTTGTCCATGGCGCATGTACCCACGCAACACTCCTAAAGCCCGGGGCGACACGGTCAGACTACTGGCGTCAAGCGTTACGCGTCAGGCCCCTCTAGAAATGGTTTCCCAATCCTAAGTCGCGCTCAGTATGCACAGCCCTTGTGCTACTGACAATACTTTCCGCAACTTTCCGCGCACCCCGAGAAGGCGATCACAATACTCACGGCCGGCAGCCGAAATGTGCCCGGCCGGCGGCGCGCAAGGGTGCCGCCAGCCCCGCGAAGCGAGTGAGATAGGAGCGTGTCCGGCGCGGGTCATGATTTCCTCGACAGCGAAGGCCTCCGGCGTCCGCATCGGCGATGGCCGGGCTTCGAGCTTGGCCTCGGTCTCGGCGCGCTTGGCGACCGGATCGCGGGCGGTCTCGATCGCCGCGCGGTCGGCGGCCTCGACGCCGCCAGCAATCGGCAGCGAGCCCTCGACGGTCGCGCAAAGCATGCTTTCGTCGTAATATGGTTCGCTGGCGTTGCACGTGGGTTTTCCCGCCGTGGAGTGCGTCGATGGAGTGCCCGATCTGCAAGGCGGACCTGCCCGGCGGCAGCAAGTTCTGCACCAAGTGTGGTGCGGACGTATCACGGGTGTGCAGTACCTGCGGGCGCCCTAACCAAGCTCATTCAAATTTCTGTTCTGACTGTGGTGCCTCCCTAACCCTGGATACGCCGGCGTCCCCGACCGCAATTGGACAACCACCTTCATCTCCGTCAAGCCTCACCGCCGAGCACCGGCAGCTTAGCGTAATGTTCTGTGACCTCGTGGACTCGGTGGCGCTCGCCGAGCGCCTTGATCCCGAGAGCCTTCGTGACGTCCTCACGGCCTATCAGCGCCGAGCGACAGAAATCGTCGAGGCAGCCGGCGGCGTAGTCGCTCAATACCAGGGCGACGGCATCCTCGCATATTTCGGATATCCGGTGGCCAGCGAGGACGATACGGAACGTGCCATTAGGGCGGGGCTAGGCCTCGTCAAAGACGTCGAGAGCTCGGCATCTGCGCTCGAAAAGTTTCGCCTGCGCGTGGGCATTGCGACCGGCATGGTGGTTATCGGCGAACTTGTTGCTTCCGCTGGGGCGGACCAGCCTGCAATCGTCGGTGGAACACCGAATTTAGCGGCTCGGCTGCAGTCGATCGCCGAGCCGAATACGATCATCATCGCGCCCACCACAAGGCGCCTCGCGGGCGGCTTGTTCGAGTATGCGGATCTAGGCCCTCGGAATCTCAAGGGATTTTCCCAACCGATACGCGCCTGGCAGGTGCTCGGGGAGAGCGTCGTCGGGAGTCGTATCGAGGCTCTGCGTTCGGCACACACGCCGCTCATCGGCCGTGAAGAGGAGGTTGAGCTGCTGCTGCGCCGTTGGGCGCGCGCCAAGCGCGGCGAGGGGCAGGTCGTGCTGGTAACCGGCGAGGCCGGCATCGGCAAGTCGCGTCTCACGCTTGCGCTGCAGGAGCGGCTGGCCGCAGAGGCTCATACGCGACTGATCTACCACGGCTCGCCCTATCACCAGGACAGTGCGCTTTATCCTGTGATCAGCCAACTGGTCCGAGCCGCCGGCATAGAGCATGAGGACAGCGCAGATCAGAAGCTCGCAAAACTCGAAACCGCGCTTGCGCCGACCGCAGAAAATCCCAAGGAAGCCCTGTCGCTGTTTGCTCCCTTGCTGTCTATCCCGCTCGGCTCGCAGCATGCTCCGCTGGACCTCACGCCGCAGCGCCGCAAGGACCGTACGTTCAGGGCATTACTGGGCCAGCTCGAGGTGCTCGCTACCCGGCAGCCGGTGCTCATGGTCTTGGAGGACGCCCATTGGTTTGACCCGACCTCACTCGAGATTTTCTCGCTCACCGTGGAGCGCATCGCCAGCCTGCCGGTGTTGCTGGTTATCACGGCGCGCCCGGAATTTGCTCCGCCTTGGCCAAGCCACGCATACGTCTCCACGGTGACGCTCAACCGTCTCGGGAAGCACGAAGGCGAGGCGCTCGCCTTCAGCATTGCCAAGGGCAAGGAATTGCCGCCGGAGGTCTTGAACCGTATCCTCGAGCACACCGACGGCGTGCCGTTGTTTGTTGAGGAACTCACCAAGACGGTGCTCGAAAGCGGGCTGCTCCATGATGAAGGCGACCGCTATGTGCTGCGCGGCACATTACCGCCGCTTGCCATCCCCTCAACTCTGCACGCCTCGTTGCTCGCGCGCCTGGATCGGCTCGCCGCCGTGAAAGACGTGGTGCAGACGGCTGCCGCCATCGGCCGGGAGTTCTCCTATTCGCTGATCGCTGCTGTAACCGGCCTCATAGAACAAGATTTGCGAGCCGCTCTCGCACAGCTCGTCGCTGCTGAGCTCATCTTTCAGCGCGGCCTGCCACCGGAAGCCAAGTATCTGTTCAAGCACGCACTGGTCCAGGACGCAGTCTACGCAAGCCTGGTGCGAAGCCGTCGTCAGCAAATCCACGCGCAAATTGCCAGAGCGCTTGAAGAGCAGTTTCCCGATGGGGTGGCGAGCGAGCCGGAAATGCTGGCGCATCATTTCACCGCAGCGGGGCTGACCGAGCGCGGCGTGCTCTACTGGAAGCAGGCGGGGCAACACGCCAGCGACCGTTCGGCCTTTGTGGAAGCCACGAGGCATTTCAACACCGGGATCGAGCTGCTCAAGACCCTCCCGGACACGCCTGCGCGTACTCAGCAGGAATTGGCGCTGCACATCGGCCTGGGCGCGGCACTGATCGCGACCACGGGTCACGGCTCGGTCGAGGTGGAGCACGCCTACCTGAAGGCGCATGCGTTGTGCCTGCAGATGGATGAGACGCCGGAACTTGCTCCGGTCCTGCTTGGCCTGTGGCGTTGCTACATAGCCCGGTCGCAGCTGCGCACGGCACGAGAGCTCGGAGAAACCCTGCTTCGCCTGTCGAACCTCAACGACGACCCTGCGCTGGCCGTTGTCGCCCACTACGCGCTAGGCCAGTCCTCGCTTTTATTGGCTGAGTTACCCGAGGCTCGACGGCACTTCGAAGACGGCTTCTCACACTACTCGCCGGAACAACGCCGTGTTCAGGAGTTTCGCAGTGCCCACGACCCGGGTGTCTCCTGCCGAAGCTACTCAGCACTATGCCTTTGGCTACTGGGGTTCCCTGATCAAGCTCACGCACGTGGCCAAGATGCCCTGGCATTGGCCCATGAGCTGAAGCATCCCTTCAGTGTGGCGTATGCGCTGTGTTGTTGCGCGTTCGTCTCTCAATTTCGTCGGGACGTGCGAAATGTGCGCGAGCAGGCAGAGGCCGCCGTGGCGCTCGCGACCGAGCACGGATTTGCGCCTTGGGCCGCCCTGGCAACCAGTTTCCGCGGGTGGGCGCTCGCGATGGAGGGTAAGAGCGAGAAGGGGCTGGTGGAACTGCAGCAGGGGATCGCCGCTTTGCGGGCCCAGGGAGCCGGTATCTGGCTTCCATTCCGTTGCACCATGCTGGCCGAGGTCTTCGACCTCCTTGGCAACACGGAGGAAGGCCTGCGAAGTCTCGCCGAGGCGCAAACCCTGATGGACCAAACCGAGGAACGTTGGTGGGAAGCTGAAATCTACCGCCTCCAGGGCACGTTGCTATTGCGGCATTCGATGGCACCGCCGGCAGAGGTGGAAACCTGGCTTCGACGCGCTTTGGACGTTGCCCGCCGCCAAGAGGCCAGATCGCTGGAGCTGCGCGCTGCCACCAGCCTTGCCCGTCTGTGGCAGCATCAGGGCAAGCATGCCGAAGCGCATGATCTGCTTGAACCGGTCTATGACTGGTTCACCGAAGGGTTCGACGCGCCTGACCTCAAGGAGGCGAAGGCGCTGCTTGAGGAGTTCCGCGGGAAGACCCTGTGACGGCATGAACGTCGGCAATCCGGGTGCGCTTTCCGGCATCGCACGGTTTGCGCCCGAACGCGCCCCTTCCGCAGCATCGGTGCCATTCTTAGATTCGGGGCATGGCGGACGATCCCCGCGACGACGAGGCCGAGGTCGAGGTCATCTGTCCGCGCTGCGGTTACCACCTGACGCGCAGCGTCGCGCGCTTGCGCCGCGACACCCCTTTGGTCTGCCCGAAATGCGGGTACCGGGTGGCCGAGGACGGACGGACGACGAGCGAGTAGGGCGGGTTGAGCACAGCGACCCGATGGCCGAAGGCCATCGTCCCCGCGGAAAGCGGGGACCTCGTTCAGCAATCGCAATCAGTCCAACGATGGGTCGCGCTTGGCTTGACCCCACCCTGCGGTCCCCGCCCTCTGTGTCCCGCGACCCACAGCCGCAGAAAATTCGGCCAATCCCTGCCATTCTGGTGTTTTCCACAGGCGGCACTCTCTGGTATTCCAGAGGGTAGCCGGGTGGGAACTCGATTCGGAAGCCTTGGGAGGGGGGAATGATCCTCGCAGCCCTGGTGGGTTTGTTGCTCGTGTCCAACGCGTCGTTCGACCCGCAGCTCACCGCACCGATGGGATTGGCCGCGATCCAGCCCGGCACGCAAATGAGCCGGCACCAAAAGACGGCGGTGCTGCGCCCGCTGATCCGCTCCGCCAACGATTGCGTGGCGCGCGCGGTGGCGGCGAACCCACGCTTTCACAAGCACGAAGACGCCGGCGAGGTGAACGAGCTGATCGTCGTCGCGATGGACGCCTGCATCGACGCCATGCGGGCGATGATCAGCGCGCACGACCGGCTGTTCGGCGAGGGCTCGGGCGAGGCCTTCTTCATGGGCCCATACCTCGACGTCCTGCCCGCGACCGTGAACAAGCTGGTCAACGACACCACGGAGTGACGTCGTCCTGAGGTGCGAGGCGCGAAGTGCCGAGCCTCGAAGGACGAGCGAGACCAGCACGAAAACGAGCGGGCCCGTGCAGCGGCGGTCCTTCGAGGCTCGCTTCGCGAGCACCTCAGGATGACGGCCGGGGAGAGCCCAAAAGCCTTCACTGCCGGATGATGTCGACCACCTTCATCTTGGTCGGATCGACGATCACCACCTGGCTCTGCACCAGCGTGTATTTGTAGAGCTTGGTCGCCGGAATATCCGCGGCGATATTGGGCGGCAGATCGTAGAGCTCCATCGAGGCGGGCAGGTCGCCGCCGACCGCCACGTGCAGATTCGTCGGCGGCGGCGTTCGGCTGAGCTTCTGCTTGCTCACGCTGTCGTAGATGTCGGCGCGCTGCTGCGGCGTCAGCTGCAAGTCGATGCCGGTCGTCGCCGTAGAGCTGGTCCCCGTCATGGGGCCGGGTTGCTGGGCCGCGGCGAGCCCGGCGCTCGCCCACAGGGCCAGCACCAGACCCGCCATCCGCAGGGGGTATCCCATCGCGTCCTCCTTCGAACAGACCTCGTGGAGGCAACGGACGAGCCCGAGGTTTGGTTTCCCGGCCACAATCCTTTGCACGCGTTAGCGATTTTTCGACGATCGGAGCAAATGGACCGCAATATCTCCGCGCTAGCCTCGCTCCAGGTGCCGATCGCCCGAAGCCCAATGCATGCCCATGCCGACGATGCTCTCACTTCGCCTGATGCTGACCCTGGTTCCGCTCGTGCTCGCCGTCGCCCCGGCTCCGGCCGGGTTGCAGACGCGGGGCTGCGGGATCGCCGTCGCCAGCTCCGATTCGGAGCTGCGCGCGAGCTTCGAGCGCTTCGATCGCCTGCAATCGCCGACAGCCGCCAGGACCTGCGCGCTGTTCCTCAACACTGTCCCGGTACTTTGAGCGGCGGGTCATCCCCGCCCCCGCTTCGCCCTACGCCGGCTGCTTGCGTGGCCTTACGGTCACGCCCTGCCACGATTTCTCCGCAAGGCGTGCTGGCCCCTTGACCGCGGTCCGGCCGCGCGGCACCGTCCGCAATGCAAGGGGATCGGGGCATGCTTGGCCGGACTAGCATCCTAGCCGTGCTGCTGACGGCAACGTCGGTGCTGGCGTTCGCGCCTGCCGCCGAGGCTGCCGGTTGGCTGGAGAAGAATTTCTGGCTATTCGGGCCGCGCTACAGCGGCAAGCTGCCGCCTTGCGACCATCCGGTGGCGCTGTCGAAGATCAAGTATCTCTTCGGCCTCAAGGAACGCCGATTCTGGAACTCCGAGCTGGCGATCGCCGGGTTCGAACAGGTGCGCGAAATCGCGTTCCGGCCGTGGGCGCCCGACACCATCCCGCGGCGCTATTGCGCCGGCGTCGCCCTGATCTCGGACGGCATCGAACGGCCGGTCTATTACTCGATCGGTGAGGATACCGGCCTGATCGGCGCGACCTGGGGCGTCGAATGGTGCGTGGTCGGGGTCGACCGCAATTGGGCGTTCAACCCGGCCTGCAAGATGGCAAAGCCCTGAACCGGCAGTTCGCTCACCTCCCGCCCGCGGGGCGGGCCGGCTCGTCATGCGCGCGAGCCGGGAGGGGCCCGAAGCCGGTGAATTGCAAATACCCCGCTACTCCGGCCCTCCCCGCAAGCGGGGGAGGCGCGCGCGGCTCGTTCCGGTAAATCACATTTTGTTCTTTTTTGTTCTTGTCCTGTTCCTTCGCATGGGCTAAGGTGGGTTCCCGCTGCAACGTTGATTAGGGGGCTTCCATGGTCCGGTTTGCATTGCGTTCGCTCATCGTCGCCGCTGTGGGGTCACGGCCGCCTCGGCCCAGGACACCCGTCAAAACGAGCCCGGCAAGTTCGACTTCTACGTTCTTGCGCTGTCGTGGTCGCCTTCGTTCTGCGAGGCCGCCGGCGATCGCGCCCAGGGCCAGCCGGAGTGCGGCGCCCGGCCGTATTCCTTCGTGGTGCACGGCCTGTGGCCGCAATATGAAAAAGGCTTTCCCGAGTACTGCCAGGTCCCCGCGCCCCGGCTCGACCGCAACATCATCTCCTCGATGCTCGACGTCATGCCGGCGCCGCGGCTGATCTTCCGCGAGTGGGATCGCCACGGCACCTGCTCGGGACTCCCGGCGCGGGCCGATCGCGGTCGGCTGCGACCGGGAGCGCCTGCGCGAGATCCGCATCTGCATGAGCAAGGAGCTCGCGTTCCGCGGCTGCGAGGGAGCGGAGCGGCGGACCTGCCGCCGCGAGAAAATCGTGATGCCGCCGCTGCGCGGAGGCAAGCCGGCGCGCGAGGACGGTTGAACTCTGGCCGGAAACGTACGGTCGCGTTGCGTTGGACGTACCGGCTCGCGGGATGGCCTGCGTTCCGAGCTCCCAGGAGCTTTCGGACACGGGCCATCTTCGTTTCCGGACGGCCGGTGACGGACGCCGGACGACGCTTCTGCGGAGAAAGATCGATCAACCCTCGCATCGCGCGGCGAAATCCGGGTCCATTGCCGGCCTTCCGCGTCCCGTTCTTCTGCAAACCTGTCTAGACTCCGCTGGCTCTCTCCTCCGTCGTGCGGCCTCCGCGATGAACTACCGCCACGCGTTCCATGCCGGCAATTTCGCCGACGTCGTCAAACACACGGTGCTCGCGCGCATCGTCGCGCATCTGCGGGAAAAGGACGGCGCGTTCCGCATCATCGACACCCACGCCGGATCCGGCTTGACCCGCCTGACCGGGCGGGAAGCGAGCCGAACCGGCGAATGGCGCCAGGGCATCGGCCGCCTGCTTGCGGCGCAACTCGGCCCCGAGATCCGCGGGCTGCTCGCGCCCTATCTCGAGGCGATTGCCCAATACAATGCCGGCGGGCGCCTGCTCGCCTATCCGGGATCGCCGCTGCTCGCCCTCTCCTGGCTGCGGCCGCAAGACCGCCTCATCGCCTGCGAACTCGTTCCGGCGGCCGCCGCGGCGCTGGCCCGCGCGCTCGGCAAGGACCGGCGCGCCAAGGTGATCACGATCGACGGCTGGACGGCGCTCGCCGCCTATGTGCCGCCCAGGGAGCGCCGCGGGCTCGTGCTGATCGATCCGCCGTTCGAGGCGTCCGGGGAGTTCGACCGTGATCGATCCGCCGTTCGAGGCGTCCGGGGAGTTCGACCGGCTCGTGGAACATCTTGCGCGCGCCCACCGGAAATGGGCGACCGGAACTTATCTCCTGTGGTACCCGATCAAGGATGTTGCCGAGACCGGGCGCTTCGCCCGCAACATCGCCGCGCTCGGCATCCCAAAAATCTTGCGCGCGGAGATCAGGATCGCGGCTCGCCCGGACCAATCTTTGATCGGCAGCGGACTTTTGCTGGTCAATCCGCCGTGGCGACTCGAAACCGAGCTGCAAAGCCTGCTTCCCGCGCTCGCCGGGGTGCTCCGCCGCGACCGGCAGGGCGCCGCGCGGCTCGACTGGCTCGCCGCGGAAAAATGAGATGATGATCCGCTCGCCTCTTTCCACCGGGACGGCGTTGGTTTACTTCCTAGGTGCTGGCTTTGACGTTCCGCCTCCATA
>WNGK01005454.1_pt1 | contig 13478 bp, 14 predicted proteins | sample 5400601 | NCBI WGS metagenome assembly WNGK01 (sample SAMN13153376, study PRJNA577476) | soil metagenome | isolation source: 60 cm soil or saprolite under Garry oak tree replicate 1 | place: USA:California | collected 2016-06-15 | reverse complement strand
CTTGATCGCTTCATAGATGCGTCCGTTCAAGCGCACAAAGTTGCCACCCGCGCCCAATGGGAGCCAGTAGAGGTCTATTCCGACTCGCGCATCAAGTGCGGAAGTCGCGGCGAGAGCCATTACAAGCAGCGTATTGGTGGACATTCGTCGCGACACGGGTCCTTCGGCCCGCTGAGCGAAGGCCACACGGTTTCTGGAGGAGTCTGCCTCGTTGACGAGCCGTCCCAACGCACAAGATGCCGACTGAGGACGGGCTCGCATTCAAACACTGGCCCGGGCCTGGGATCGAAACTGGGGCTTGGGACTATGACCTGCGGCCGCACGGTCCTGCGCTGTGCGTCCTCAGGCGTGCCGGCCTGCGATTTCGAAGCAGGTGCCTCACGGTCCGGGGGCCGTGCGCGTGCTGGTATATCGGCTGTGCGATAGCCGTGAGCGAGTTCAATCGACGCCCGCAATCCACTTGAACGGGGGCTGCCGCCGCCGAGTTCCGAGAAAATCTGTGACCTCCCTGGTGACACGGCGGGGTAGGCGAAGCCGGCAAAGTCTCGATTCTGAATACGATTTTTGGTCGGGGGCCCGGGATTTGAACCCGGGGCCTCACGGTCCCGAACCGGCCTAACGTCGTGTCCTTCCGTATCCCAGCGGCTCCTCCAGTGTCCTCTTGTACTCAGCCGCCGACCTCGCCATGTCCTTTCGTGTCCTCCTGTATCCGCTGGGTTCCGCGAATGCGTGACACGGCTGTGACCTCCACGGGGCTCGGTGATGAGCCTCATGCACCGGAATAACCCGGCGTTGGGCGCCGTCGGAGAGGGCCGCAGTTTCCGTAACGCGAACCAGGTAGCAATCGCGGGAGAGCCAATCTCGCTCTGAACTGCCCTCAGTCCAGCTTCGGTCAGGAGGCCTTTATCGCAAGGGGACCTGAAGATACGCAGACAGTTTGACCAATTCTCCCCGGGGTAGCGTTGCTCCTATCGGTACATTCAGAAGAACATTGCCGTCGGCTCCCAAGAAAGCCACGTTTAGAGGCAGTGGCGTGCTGAATGCGATAGCGGCTATCTGTGCCCGTCTGACCTCCTGCGGATTTAGCCCGCCGCGGAACGCAACCACGTCGGTATCTGCATAGATGTGCAACCGCCACAACGCGACTGCGAAGAAGGCGATTATCACAGCCACGCCGACATCCACGATGGCGAGATCGGGATTCGCGACGATAGAGACGATCGGAAGTATCGCCAAAGCTGACATCAAGAGCCTGCCAGACAACGCGGGCCGCACCGTCAAGACGTTCTCGGCCACCCAACCACTCTGTTCGTCGGCGCGCTGGCGCTCATCTTGGTTGCCCATGGTGTCACGAAGCGTCGCGGGCGACCCCACACAAACTGCCCAAAACGGTGGCCGGCGACGTTGGTCCATTCAGCGTGGCGCCCGAGTAGGTCCAATGGCGCTGGGCGGCTTCGGTTCGCGTTATGGAAAGGCCGCCGAGTTGTGGTGGGCCGTAGCTTCCGTAACGCGAACCAGCCGATAGTTGTCGGCCGGTCGATCAGGCTCGGCGTCGCCGACCACTGACCGGCCAATTCAAGCTACAGCGGCTTTCCGGGCGCGGAACGGCCAGTGTCTATGTGGTCTGAGTCCGGCGCGAGACGACCTTCGGGACCAACCAGGTTGGGCCAATGGTCAGGAAACCGGCCAGGAGCACCATCCCGGTGAGGGCGCCCGACCAGAAATCCAAAGACGAGATGAGACCTGCCGCATAGCCGTACCTGATGACGAGGTAGGCGAGGATCCAGTAGAGAACGCTAGTGACAAGCCCGGGCGAGTAATCGCGCTGCCGAATGGTCCAGAAGATGTGGACTGTCACCCCATGAAGCGCAAACCCGAAGATCCAGAATAACGGCAGCACCACGAAGTGCCCGCCGACCAGGTCGAATAGCAGGTTGCTTGTGGTTATTGCCACGACAGCGCCGGCGTTGAACCAGAAGAACATCCGCCAGTTGTAGCCTGGCCAGAAGTTGGTGCTCACCCAGCGAACGAAGCCGCCCCTCATCATCGTCTCGTCCAGCAGGTGGACAACGTAGGCGGCGAGCAGCGCCCAAGCCAAGAGGTCGAGTGTCATTGCAGCTGGTATAGGAAAGCGTAATGGTGGGCCGAAGCTCATATAACGCGAACCGCGAGGTCGTCCTCTCTGGGCACGGCGTCAACATCTGACCCGGCCGAAGTCGAGTGATATGTTCGGGACCGCTCTCGTTTCGCAACTAAGGCAGGAGGCATAAACAGTGATGACGGCGGAGGAAGCCACCGTTCGTCGGTTCTACGAGGCGTTCGCCGCGAGGGACTGGGATGCTGCCAGCAGCTGTCTTGTCGAGGACGCCGTCTGGCACCTGCCGGGACGCAGCCCTATCGCTGGTGACCACCGCGGCTGGGATGCGATCTTTGGGGACTTCTTCTCGAAGCTCGGTGCTCTGTCCGGCGGCACGTTTCGGGCAGAACTGGTAGACGTGCTGGTCGGAAACCAGAGAGTTGCGGCCTATCAACATGCGACCGCTGAACGAGCGGGCCGGAGACTCGACGTGACTGCGTGCCAGGTGATGAGTTTTCGCGAAGGGCGCATCGCCGACGTGCGCGGCCACTATTCCGACCAGTACCAGCTCGACGAGTTCTGGTCCTGATCACTGCAGTCCCCGAAAATCGGCGGGGAAACATGGTGGGCCGCAGTGGACTCGAATCCCCTACATCCTCATTGATCCACCCGGGTGCGGTGTGCTAAGGGATCAGGTTCGGTTCGGTGCTAAGTTGACGATGACGCCGCCCCAGGCGCGTGGCGCCTGGATTCGTCTAGAGATTGGCCCGCCAGAAGGACGCGCGCGACCGGCACACTCGCCACGGCGACCAATAGATACGCCAATATCTGCAGAATGTTCAGACCCGAACCGTACGCAAGCGGACCCATGACAGGGGTGGCGACGACAAGCAGCGCGCCCGACCAACGGGGGACGACTGCCGATCGGACCAATGCAATGCCGAGAAAGACGTAGCCGAGCAGGTGACCAAGGACCCACCCTGCTGCAATGAGAAAGATGTGCGGGTCCTGAATGTACGCAGTCTCCAGATTGGCGAATACCCCATCGCTGTGAAACCGTGTCATGTCCACCAGCAGGAAGCTCTGATCTGAGATAAACGCCCACGGCATGGCTCCGATCCATCCGGCTGCCATCCCTAGCATGGCGAACCAAGGCGACCGCCTCAATACCGCCGACCCAAGCGCCAGATAGCTGAGCGGAAACAGGTAGGGGGTGATGAAGTTGACGATCAAGAAAGCCTCGCGCAAGGCCGCCGGTGCGCTTCTGTAGGCGTGCAGCACGGCGAGTGGATCCGCATTGGTTGGGCAAGCTGGATTTCTGTACTGAGGACAGAGTGCAAACCACGCTGACATGGTCAGCGGTGCCAATACGACCACTATCGCTGCGAGCAGTCGCAGCACGATGTTCGCTGTTGCAGCCGAGTGCCATCGCGCTGACGAGGACATCTTCACGCGTCAGCGCCTTCACAGACCAAGCTGGGTGACTCGGGGCCACCAAGGTAGGAGCCAGGTTGGCGGTGTCCGGCCGGAAGTCGGGAGTCTGATTTCGTCACGTGCGCGGAGAATTCTGCAACTCCACCTACCTTCCTCGCGCTTTGGTAGGGGTGCGGAGGTCAGTTGTGGTGGGGCCCTTCGCCCGGGGAGCCATCGAATGCTGCCGAGCGAATTCAGATCCGCCGACAACAGTCACGACCGCACCCCTAGGTAGCGATAGTTCCCCAGGAAATTGTGACCCGGCTGTGACCCGTCGACTCCAGACAACCCCGGAAATCGCGGATTTTGAATACGAAAATGGTCGGGGCCCGGGATTTGAACCAGGGGCCTCACAGTCCCGAACCGGCACAACGGTGTGTCCTTCCGTGTCCCGGCGGTTCCTTGCGTGTCCTCGTGTACTCAATCGCCGAGCTCGTCGTGTCCTCTCGAGTCCTCCCGTGTCCTCCTGGTTCCGGACACAGCTGTGACCTCCCAGAACCACCCGTTCCGGGAATCCGTGACCGGCTGTGACCCGGCGAATGTCACAGGGCGGGGGTTTCCCCACGGCTGGCGGCCTGCGAAACTGCGTCGCATGCAGGGTGCGAACAATGCGCGCGGCTGACCTTCACTGAACTGGTTCAAGAGCGGCGACCTGCTCGACCGAGCCTTCGCCATCGGGATCATCCTCAAGGGCCTCGATGGCCTCCTCGAGGTCGTGGGCGGCGTCCTCCTGCTCGTCGTCAGTCCAACGACGATCGACAATCTGAGCAGAGCTCTTACTCAACACGAGCTCTCAGAGGACCCGCACGACTTCCTAGCCACACATCTGTTGCATGCCGCGGGGAGCCTCACGGGGTCGTCCCTGGAGTTTGGCGCGGCGTACTTGCTGTTGCATGGCGTAGTCAAGGTCGTGCTGGTGGCAGCGCTGCTCCGCGACAAGATCTGGGCCTACCCATGGATGATCACTTTTCTGATCGTGTTCATCGTCTACCAGATCTACCGGATGACTTTCGCCTTTTCCATTGGGCTTCTGGGGCTGACGGTCTTCGACGTCGTCGTTGTCTGGCTGACGTACCGGGAATATGGCAAGCAACGGGCCATCCGGACACGGCGCGATTCAATCAGGACGGCGCCGCCATAGCCCGTAACAACGATCTATCCACTGAATTGGACGCTGACTGCATGCCGGGCGGTTGCGAACCGCTCCAGTCGAGCAACAGGGCGGGAACGACCTCAGGAAACGGCCGCCTCAACTCTGAGGATGTGAACGTCGGCTCCCGACAGCCGGCGGATGACTTCGCTTCCTGTCCTCCCGTGACCTGATAGGACCGTCTGGTGCCGGGCATGCGTGATCCGGCTGTGATCCCGCTGCCGGCCAGATCGGCCCTGAAGCCGTTTGTCTACGGCGCGGGAGTTAGGGCTCGGTAGACCACGAGGCTGCCGCTGAACATGGCCGCCAACTGGTCGCTCGATGGGTGCCCGTTGACCTCATAGATCGGCGTTCCCGCATCCAGGAACGCAGCGTCGCCATCCTTCAGCCGGTAGTTGGGGTCGCAGACATTGCCGCTTACTTTGAACTTGACATGGGCGTAGACCGGGCCAAGGTCGCTCTCCTGAAGGATGGTGGGAGATTGCGGCCCTGCAAGGTATTGCGTTGAGCCGACCTGGATGAAATTGACCCAATCGATTTGCGCGTTGCAAGTTGGGGCCGAGCCCGGCAACTGGCAGGCGGCGATTAAGAGGACGGTAGCCATAGCAGCGGCGCCTCTAGAGGCCATTCGTTTGAGCGAACGTCTCGCCCGCCGGCCGGGTAACGACCACTTCCCAGGCTCGCGTCCTCGTGGATACGGGATAGGATCGCCGCCCCAGACGGAGGTGCGGCTAGCCCTTCAACTCCCACACAAAGTTGCACTCGCCAGCCCCATCTGCTATGCGCCGGTTGGGACCTCCGCGATGGAACATCACTCGGTCAGGCAGGTAGGAGTTGAATGCGGCGTTGTCAATTTGGCAGATGACCGGTGTGAGTTCTGGGACTCCGAGTGATGTGGTCAGCTCGTGATAGAGGCAGCGGGTAATCTTGATTTCGAAACGACGGTCCGTTCTATCGACGACTTCCATTGTGTTCCACCTAGTCGGGCCGGTCTTGTTCACGAGAAGCTCGGCGTCGCAGAGGTTATTGAACGTTCGCTCCTTCTCGACCGTCTCGTAGGCCAGGCTCCACTGTGCCACGCCGCCCGTAAGGATGGCTACCCGCATGATCTCGAATGCCCTGGTCTGACCCAATCGCTTCTTGAGATTGATGTAGACCCAAATCGGAAGCACCGCTATATCAAGTAGTTCGGACGGGAAGCGGGGGTCGGTAGTCTTCCTGAATCCCCCCACCGTGAGCCCGCATCTGAGCATGAATAGAAGGGGGAAGCGCAGTTCGCCCGCCAAGAGATGCAGCAACATCGGCGTGGTGATCTTCCTCAAATTCATTGCTCGCATGTATAGATCGTGAGGAAGCCCCTGCGCGCGCGACAGGGCCGAAAGGCATGCGGCACTGAGGACCTTCAGCCTTGCGGGAGCCCGACCCGGCGATTTTTGAATCTGCCGCCCACCCGCGGTCCCTCCAGCCCTCGGGCCCGACGACCTGTGCGCTCCCTACGGTTCAGTTGGCTTCGGAGGACGCAGTCGTTTGAGGAGGAGGCGTTGACGGCGACGATAAAGCTCGGGCCTGACATCGAGATCGCCGCGATCTTCGGTCGCAGGAGAAGGCCAAAGGCCGGCTGGGAGACTCGTACGCGATCGGCAGGGCGATCACGTTGTAGCCAGTCGCCAGCCCAGGTTCTGGGGCATCTTGCGCAGGGTCCCCGACCGATGGCGAAGCAGGTGGCAACATCCTGCGGGTCCGACCGGATCAGAACGATGTCGGCCGCCTCGATGGTGATGTCGGTGCCGGCCTGGATCGCGATGCCGAGATCGGGCTGGGCCAGGGCGGGAGTCTGCTTGGCGCCGTCGCCAACCATAGTCACCCGCTTCCCACTCAGCTGGAGCTCGGCGACCTTCTCCGCCTTCTGCCCAGGAAGCACCTCGGCGATCACGCGGGTGATCCCGAGTTCGTTCGCGATGCGCTCGGCCGTGGCTTCGTTTTCGCCAAGGGACTAATTGACTTCCCGTGACCACTCATCGCCATAGCCTCGACCAAAGGCGTTGGCCTGAGGTCACGGCCCAGATCCCGGTTCCCGCGGCTAAGGATCCAAGAGGAGCTTGGCCGGGTTGCAGCGCAATCCCTTGTCTGGTGCGTAGGGACCATGGACTCGATAGCCGGGAAACCGCACCTCAACCGGCGGTGACTTACGCCGCTGCAGTCGGCGCGGGAGCGGGCACCGGCTGGGGAGCGGCTGGGCCAGCATCGGGCGGCTGAGGCCGGGGCAGCCGAAGACGTTTGAGCAGCAGTGCGTTGACGGCTACGAGCAGGCTCGAGCCCGACATAGAGATGGCGGCTATTTCTGGTCTGAGAACCAGCCCGAATGCGGGCTGGAAGATGCCGGCGGCGATGGGCAGCGCGATGACGTTGTAGCCAATCGCCCAGCCAAGGTTCTGGCGTTCTTTGCGCATCGTCCCGCGACCGATTGCCAGCGCGGTGGCCACGTCGAGCGGGTCGGAGCGCATCAGCACGATGCCCGCCGTCTCGATCGCGACGTCGGTCCCCGCCCCGATCGCGATCCCGAGGTCGGCTTGGGCCAGCGCTGGCGCGTCGTTGACGCCGTCGCCGACCATCGCCACTCGGCGGCCGCCTGCCTGCAGCGCCGCGATCTTGCTCGCCTTGTCGCCGGGTAGGACCTCCGCGATCACCTCGCTGACGCCCAATTCGGCTGCGATCCGGCTGGCGGTGGCCTGGTTGTCACCGGTGAGCATCACCACCTCGACCCCGGCGGCCTTCAGCGCGGCAACTGCGGCTCGCGAGGTCGGGCGCGGTGCGTCCGCGATCGCAAAGAGCCCGACTGCCTTGCTGTCGACGGCCACCGAGACGACGGTTTGGCCTTCTGAGGCCAGGCTCTGACGGCGCTGCTCCAATGCACCGACGTCGATATTCTCCCGCTGCATCAAACGAAGGTTTCCGACCGCTACTTGGTGGCCGTCGACCGTGGCAATAGCTCCGTGACCGGGAACGTTCTCAAAGGCCGCGGCGCTGACGGCAGCGACACCACGGCCCTCGGCCCGTTTGACTACCGCCTGTGCGAGAGGGTGTTCCGACTCACGCTCCACAGCAGCCGCCAGGCGCAGCAATTCGTCCTCGGCCATCCCATAGACGATGACGGCGACCACCTCCGGCTCACCCTTGGTCAGGGTGCCCGTCTTGTCCATGACCACCACCTTGATCCGGCCGGCGGCCTCGAGGGCAACGGCGTTTTTGAAGAGGATGCCGCGGTTGGCGCCCAGCCCCGAGCCGACCATGATCGCGGTCGGTGTCGCCAGTCCCAGCGCATCCGGGCATGTGATTACCACGACAGTGATCGCGAACAGGATCGCCGTACTCAGCGGGCGACCGGCAACCAGCCATGCAGCCAGCGTCGCACCACCACCGACAAGGGCAACCAGCACGAGCCAGAAAGCGGCCCTGTCGGCCAGCCTCTGTCCGGGTGCTTTGGAGTTCTGTGCCTCTTGAACCAACTTGACGATCTGCGCCAGAGCGGTGTCGGACCCGACCCTCGTGGCGCGCACCCGGAGCGTGCCGTTGCGGTTGATGGTGGCGCCGATCACCGATGAACCGGGCTGCTTGGAGACGGGCAGGCTCTCACCTGTCACCATCGACTCGTCGACTTCGCTGTCGCCTTCTTCGACGGTCCCGTCGGTGGCTACCTTGGCGCCTGGACGCACCAGGAGCAGGTCGCCAACGATCACTTCGGCCGTTGGCAGCTCGACCTCCTTACCGTCGCGGATGACGACCGCCTTAGCCGGGGCCAAGCTGAGCAGTCGGCGAATCGCGTCGTTGGCTCCGCCGCGCGCTCGCATCTCGAACCAGTGGCCGAGCAGAACGAAGGTCGCGAGGACTGTGGCCGCTTCATAGAACACATCGCCGCCGCCGGTTAGCGTGATCGCAAGTGAGTACAGCCAGCCAGTGCCGATCGCCACCGCGACCAGCACCATCATGTCGAGGGTGCGCTGGCGCAGCGCGCGCCAAGCGCCTTCGAAGAAGATGCGGGCGGAGTAGAAGATGACGGGAAGGCTCAGGACAAGCTGGACGATGTCCTCGCGAATCCCGAACGGCGTCGGCACCGTAAGGTGCAGGACCTGCCTGCCCAGGGGCGACCAAATTACGATCGGAATCGACAACAGGGCGGCGACCAGGAAACGGTTGCGCATGTCGCGGACCATCGACTTCATCGACATGCCGGCATGACCGCCGTGACCCATGACCTCTTCTGGTGATCGCATGGCGACGTGCTGCTCGTGCTTCGCCGGCTCAGCCTCGGCGGCCGCGGGCTGCATTTTGGCGGCGTGCTCATGGTGATTGACGGTCGGTTCCTGCATGGGATCGCAGATGTGTTGGGGCACCGACTGGCCGGCGCAGTGGTAGCCACAGTCGATCACAGCCTGGCGAAGCTCGGCGATGCTGGTCAAGCTTGGGTCGTAGCTGACCGTGGCCGCCTGCGCCACCGGATTCACCTCGACCTCGACTACGCCGCGGGCCCGACGTAGCGCTGAGGCCAACACTGATTGCTCGGTCGCGAATTGCAGTCCACCAAGATCGAGAACCGTGGTGACCGACGCCGGCCGAGGCCGAGGCGCGCTGTCACCTCGATGTTCGTAATGACTGGAGTGCACCAACCTTCAGTTCACCAGCGACCAACCAGCGTTATTGACGATCCCGACCTCGCCCCGCCGCTGTGAGCCGGGTTGTCGAGTATCTGAGAGCCAACTGGACCGGCCTCATCAAGTTAGTGGGCCGTATGCCCGCCCTTGGCGTCGGCGCCGGCGAACTTCGCGGGTTCCTTGTCGAATTTTCCTTTGCAGCTGGCGGAGCAGAAGTAGTAGGCCTGGCCGTTAAGGAAGGACCGGTACTCGGCGGTCGCTGTCTCGACGGTCATGCCGCATACAGGGTCGGTGGCAGTCGTCTTGTCGCTCATTTCGCCTCCTTGGCCCGTTGGGGCGTGCTCCTGAATAGGCCGAGCGTCATCCGCCCCGACCTCGACTTTCGGCTCAGCCACTGAGCCGCCGCCGGTAGCCGATTGAACCGGCTTCGACCTGAAACCGCGAAGGCGATTTGAGTTGGACACGACCGAGAGCGAGCTCATCGCCATCGCCGCCGCCGCGATCATCGGGCTCAAACGAAGGCCCACGAACGGATAGAGGACGCCGACGGCGATCGGGATGCCGATCACGTTGTAGCCGAAGGCGAACAGGAGATTCTGCCGAATGTTGCGCATTGTGGCCCGGCTCAATTGGATCGCCGTGGCCACACCAGTCAGCGCCCCCGAGATGAGCGTGATGTCCGAGGACTCGATTGCGACGTCGGTGCCGGTCCCGATTGCCAGGCCGACGTCGGCCTGAGCCAGCGCCGGCGCATCGTTGATGCCGTCGCCGACCATCGCCACTCGCCTGCCCTCAGACTGCAGGCGCTTCACATCCGCAGCCTTGCGATCGGGCAGCACCTCGGCGAGCACGCGCCCGATTCCCACCTGCCGTGCTATCGCGCCAGCGGTGCGCCGGTTGTCGCCGGTGATCATCACGACCTCGAGACCGAGCGCGCGCAGACTGGCCACCGCGGCCACCGACTCCTCTTTCAGCGTGTCGGCCACAGCCAGAACACCAGCCGGCTTCCCGTCGACGGCGACCAGCAGCGGCGTCTTACCGTCGGCCGAGAGTCGGTCGGCCTCGACCTCCAAAGCGGTGCTGTCGATACCAGCATTCCGAAGAATGGCTGGGTTTCCAATCAGGATGGCGTGACCGTCCACTGTGGCGCGTACGCCCCTGCCGGTGACGGAATCGAATCCGGCCGGTTCGCTCAGGATGAGCTCACGAGACCTCGCTCCAGCTACCACCGCCGCCGCAAGTGGGTGCTCAGACAGCCGTTCGGCCGAGGCAGCCAGTTGCAGGAGCTCGTCCTTATTAATGCCGCCCATGGCGAGCACATCCGTGAGTGCGGGTTGGCCGCGCGTGATCGTGCCCGTCTTGTCCAGGACGATGGTGTCCAGCTTGTGCGCCGTCTCCAGGGCTTCCGCCGAGCGGATCAGGATGCCCTGCTCAGCACCCTTGCCGGTGCTGACCATCACTGAGAGAGGGGTCGCAAGGCCAAGCGCGCAGGGGCAGGCGATGATGAGCACTGCTACCGCCGCCACCATCGCCGAGGTGAAGGCGGGTTGCGGCCCGAACACGAACCAGGCCACGAAGGTCCAGATCGCGATCCCGATGACCGCGGGCACGAAGTAACCAGAGACCGCGTCCGCCAGGCGCTGAATGGGCGCCTTCGAGCCCTGCGCCTGCTGGACCAGCTTGATGATCTGGGCCAGCATCGTGTCTCGGCCGACCCTGGTGGCTCGGAATCGGAACGAGCCGGTTCGGTTGATAGTGGCGCCGATCACGGTGTCGCCGGGTCGCTTGGTCGCCGGGATCGGCTCGCCGGTGACCATCGACTCGTCGACCGCGGACTCGCCCTCGACGACCTCGCCGTCGACGGGTATCTTCTCGCCGGGTCGGACGATGACGACATCGCCCGCGATCACATCTTCGACCGGGATATCGGCCTCAGCGCCGCTGCGGACGACCCGTGCGGTGCGCGCCTGGAGCCCGATCAGCTTCCGGATTGCCGCCCCGGTGCCGGCCTTGGCACGGGCCTCGAAGAGCCGCCCCAGCAGGATCAGGGTGATGATCACGCCGACGGCCTCGAAGTACACCTCGCGAAGTCCGGCGGGCAGGATGTTCGGAGCCAGCGTCACGATCAGGCTGTAGCCGAACGCGGCTGAACTGCCGAGAGTGATGAGCGAATTCATCTCGGCCTGCCGGTGGGCAAGACTGAGCCAGCCGGTGCGGTGGATCGGCCAGCCGGAGTAGAACATCACCGGCGCGATCAGCGCCAGCTGCAGCCAATGGTTGGCCAGGATCCCAACCGGAAGGAAGCTGCCGGCCATTACAGCGAAGAGCACCGGAGCCGTGAGCACCGCGCCGACCACCACGCGCCGGGTGAGGTCGTTGATCTCGGCCTGGCGCTCGGCCATCTCGTGGTCGTCCGGGGCCTGGGCCGGCTCTTTGGCGCCGGCGGGCTCGAACCTGATTTCGTTGGCCCTCGAGGGAGGCGCGCTGTGGCCGTTGGCCTGTGCCTCGACGATCAGCTTGCCGTGGACCATGTTCATCCCGCAGGCGAAGCCGAACTCCCCCACGCGGTCCGGCCGGAGCTCGACGGCGGTTTGGGCGTAGGCAGGGAGGGACTCGTTCAAAGCGAAGTCAGGAAAGACCACCCGGGACGTGCACTCACCGCTCTCCTGCCGGTCGAAGACGATCCGAAGCGGAACCCCCTGGCGGACCCGCACCAGCTCTGGTGAGTAGCCTCCTCTTACAGTCACCTTGACTTCCTGGACGTTGCCAACCAGATCCGCTGAACGCGCCTTCTTGGGGCCAAAGAAGTACCAGCCGAGCAAGCCGGTGAGCGCAAGCCCTGCCAGGACAACGGCGACGTCTGTCGGGCTCAATGGTTACCGGCCTTTGACCAGGCGCTCGACCGCCTCGTTGAGCTCACGAACCTTCGTTGAGCCGTCGCCCGCCTGGATGGCCTCCACCACGCAGTGCTCGGTGTGGTCCTGGAGGAGGAGCAGCGCGACCGCGTCGAGGGCTGCCTTCACAGCGCCGACCTGGGTCAGCACGTCGATGCAGTAGCGATCCTCGTCCACCATCTTCTCGACGCCGCGGATCTGGCCTTCGATCCGCCTTAGGCGGCCCTGGACCTGGGCTTTGTGCGACTTGTAGCCTGGCATCTTGTGAGAATACCCCTGGGGGGTATGCTTTTGTTTCACGATCTACGCGCCGAGGTCTCTCATCACGATGAAAGTGCCGTGCCAGGTGTGGTACCAGACCTGCCCCGAATACCCGTTGACCGAAAGCATCCCCACCAGCTTTCCGCTCTTTTGGAAGTCGACGGTGTAGTAGCCGTAGAAGGGGTCGGGCGGGTTCGCGCTCGTCCCGGACTGATTGGCGTCGAGCCATCGCTGCGCGATGTCCTGAGACTGCTGCGCCGTCACCGTCATCGGGCCCGAGCCGCTGAAGCCGAAGCTGCCCATCATGCCGCCGCGCATCATCGAGTACTTGGTGTTCCACATCATGTCCGGCCCGGGCTCCCTCACCACGGTTCCGCTAGAGCGGTCGATCAGAATCTCGAAGGCTCCAATACCCGTGCTCTTCTCGCGCATCGAGGCGTAGTAGTTGTTGCTGAACTCGATCACCTCGTCGGCCACCAGACCACCATTGGGATACGACGCCGCCACGCCTTGGGCGATGTCGACCGCGCGATCCATCCCGATGTCGCGACCTCCGCCGTTGAACACGGAGCCCATCATTCCGCCCGACAGATTCGTCGACGAGCCGCCCACCCAGCCATTGGCCATGCCGGCGACGCCGAGTAGCAAAGAAGCGGCGATAGCAGCCATCCCTACGATCAGCAGACCACGTGTGCGCATTGCCTTAGCCCTCAAGCGCCTTGCGCGTCTTCTCGAACTCGTCCTGCGTGATCTCGCCGCTCGCGAAGCGCCGGCGAAGGACGTCCAAGGCCTGGTCGTTGCTCTTAGACCCCGTGAATGACCGGATCGCAAACACTGCCACGGCGAAGACGCCGCCCCAGAACAGGACCATCATGGCCGCCATCCAGAGCCAGCTCCAGCCGTCTGCATAACCCCACATCATTTTTCGTTCAGCCTCCTTTTGGTCTGAGGTCAGCCTAGGAGCTGGAGGTGCT
>WNGK01006984.1_pt1 | contig 13483 bp, 13 predicted proteins | sample 5400601 | NCBI WGS metagenome assembly WNGK01 (sample SAMN13153376, study PRJNA577476) | soil metagenome | isolation source: 60 cm soil or saprolite under Garry oak tree replicate 1 | place: USA:California | collected 2016-06-15 | reverse complement strand
CTAAGTTCGGAAATGCGTGCGCCACCGGGAAGCGTGCCAAACGGTACGCCCTGAGTGGGGCGAAGTTCATGATTTACTGTCAGCTTGAATTGCCCAACTTTGCCGCCCTGATTTGTGCTGTATACACCCATCCCGTCCGGGATACCGACGAACAGGTATTTCTGCGAGGTCGAACCAGCGAGAGGAACCTGCTGGCCAGTAGTGACTAGCGGCTGAATAACTTTGACGCGGGTCCCCGGCAACTGGTTTTACGTAGGCAGGAGCGTTCGCATAAGGGTCTTGAGCGAAGGCGACTGCAGAAGTTAAATACATCGCCGATATGACTGCCGCTTTCAACATTTTCCTTTATTTTGTAGGGTGAGATTACGGAGACTGTAGTTGTTACTCGCCGTGCAGTGTCAATTTAGGGGAGCCATGTGAAATGGCCGTTACACCGACGTGAAGCCTCGGTTAAAATTCGGGACCGGTATCGAAGGCTTTGATTAGAGGGAAGGTCCGCGGGACCACTCGTTGGACGTGCATTCCATCCGAATGGGGAGGGGCGAGAGTTTAAGTATTCCTTTAAGAGCGTTCCGGTTTGTCATCCCGTTGTAAGGGTTTTATTTCCAGCCTAAATCAGAATTGCTGTGCCGGCCATCAGAGCTGTTATTCTCATTCACCGAGGAGAACAACTGCATGGCACGCACAATAGCTTACTGGGTGAGTACCGGCCTGCTGGCCGCGATGTCGGCCTTTGCTGCATTCGCTTACTTGTCGGGCAGTCAGCAAGCGGTTCAAGGATTTGCGCACGTGGGATATCCGCAGCAACTGCGCATTATTCTCGGGATCGCCAAACTTCTGGGCGCGATCGTTCTCGTTCTCCCTGGCTTGCCCAGATTTAAGGAGTGGGCCTACGCCGGATTCACATTCGCCTGGATCTCGGCATTTATCGCGCACTACCTGGCCCACGACGGCCCGCGGGCGTTCACGCCGCTGATACTGCTGGCACTCCTTGCGGTCTCTTATGTGACCCGGCCGGCGAGTCGCGCATTGTCGTATAAGTCCGCAGTGGCGTAATTCCTGTCACGAGCTACGCGGATTGCCGATGGTGCTGCCGAAAGGCTAGTATCATTTTCTCGTGCCGCAACTTCTTCATGACGACACGTTCCGTCGGCTGTGTCGCGGACGTGACTTGCTCGCCGCCGAATACCAATCCCGTGTTCTGCTCGAGCAGGCGGCGCGCGAGGCCTGCCTTTCAGAGTTTCATTTCCATCGCCTTTCCGTGCCACTTTCGGCGAGACCCCGCATGATTTTCTCACTCGCCTTCGCATGGACCGCGCCCGACGGATGCTCGCTTCTGAGCGCAGCGCGACTGAAGTCTGCTTCGAGGTCGGCTACGGAAGTCTGGGATCATTTTCCAGCAAATTCCGCGCCCAGTTCGGCCGCAGTCCCGCCGCATTTCAGCGCGAAGTCCGCCGCATCTTCGGATACAACGCTCCCTGGCGCGTGCTAATGCTGCCCGAATGCTTTCTAGAGTCGTGTGTTTAACTCGGGGCTGCAACCGGACGGTGAAACTAATCCAGCCTCAGCCGCGCACCGGCGGCATACGGCAGCCCACCGCGTAAGCGGTAGGACGGCGAAGGAAGGCATTAGTATGGGAAAGGGAGGCATGTCCGTATGTTCACCTCGCGGCCAATTGGATTTGTGAGTAGCCCGTACAAGGATGCAAGCGAAGTTCCCAAGGGGCTTGGCGCTAAACATGAGGCCGATGGTGTGCTCAAGATCCTGCCTGAGTTTGAGCTGGGGCTCACCGACATCGAGGGCTTCTCGCATCTCGTCGTCATCTGGGAGTTCGATCGTTCCCCTAAGCTCGAATTGCGTGGGGACGACTTGCTCGGTACACCGCCCTCCGACAATCGGCCGCATGGTGTGTTCGCAACCCGATCTCCGCGGCGTCCCAATCCGATTGGTCTGACAACCGTCGAGCTGCGTCGCCGCGAAGGTATCGAGCTGCATGTTCGCGGCGTCGATATGCTGGATGAGACACCTATTCTCGATATCAAACCCTATCTGTCTAGCGTCCCGTCCGAAAGGTTACGCCGTGGGTGGCTCGCTGAAGCTGAGGCGCGACAGAGGTGACTCATGCCGGCCCGCACCTGCAACGGACTCTACATCTCGAAAAACACAACTCAGTTGCGGTTAATCGACTCTGGAAGCGGTGACGGTTATCGCGTTCCCGTCAACCACACCACGGAATTCCTTGCCACGGTTGACGACCACGAAGTGTAGAGGTATCGGCGGATTCCCGGTGTTGATCACAGCCGATCCAGTGCAATCCGGATTGACGGTGTAGGTCCCGGTGGACGGCCTCCATTCCTCCTCAGCAACAGGAGGCACGCCGTTGATAACGACGTGGTCGACCGCAGTCAGCCCACCTTCGCCGTCAAAGTGAGCCATCATTAGCGTACGCAAGGGGAGATCCAGGCCAAGGATCGTACCTTCGATCAGAGCGCCGTAATCGCCAAAGAGCGTGCGGTTGGAACAGTTTTCGTGGCCTCGTTTTCCGGCGCCCGGCTGGGCCCCGGCAGATGCGCCTAAGGCCAGTACTACGCAAAGAATTCCTATAACGATCGAAATTCTAGACATCGACTTGTTTTTCATTGAAACCTCTGAGAATTGGGTTTGGAATTTGAGGCCCGAGGATCCCCGAACCTCACCCGTGTGGCTGGACCATCGCATTGCTGGCGCGGTTGCACAATGCACAGAAGGTAGGCGGAAGGTGAACAAAAGGTGAACTGCGGAATTATCGGCAATGCGGGATTGAGCAGGGCAAGCGAAGACTTGATTATCGGCGAAAGGGTTAAGGTACAATCCGGCCACATAAAGGTTCCAGGTGGCCACTTCTCACACAACTCCGGCGTGCGCTCGTTTTGACCAGTTCGAAGTCGATCTGAGCAGTGGTGAACTGCGTAAATCCAGCGGAGCTTCTCTACGTATTCAGCAGCAGCCTTTGCAGGTGCTGCGCCTCCTGCTGGAAGCCGAGGGGAGAGTTGTTACGCGCGAGCAACTGCGCGTTGCCCTGTGGCCGGGAGAAACCTTCGTCGACTTCGAGCATGGAGTCAACACCGCCGTAAAAAAGCTACGACAGGCGCTGGAAGATTCAGTCGACAATCCCAAGTTCGTCGAGACTGTGCCCAAAGTCGGCTACCGTTTTCTAGTTCCAGTGAATTGGGTGGTCGATGCAGGCGGGGAAGTGCCCGTCCCCCAACCCACGCCGACTCAGGGACGCAGGACGCTCAAGGCATTCATAGCACTCGCTATTCTTTTCGGTTTGGCTGCAACAGTTTTCTTTTCCGGCGAGAACAGGTACTTAGCTCGCACCCGCCTGGGAACCTTGCTGCGTCGGATCAAGGTTTGGCGCCGGGTCCCGACCCAACCAACACTTAGCGAGCGGCGGTTGACGGCGAATCCTGACGACACGCCAGTAACCAGCGCCCTAATCTCGCCCGACGGTAAATATCTGGCCTACACCGATTCAACCGGCTTCTACTTGCGACAGGTGGACAACGGCGAGACGCGTCCGTTGCCTCTGCCGAAGGGCTTTAATCCGCTGGCTGAGAGTTGGTTTCCGGATAGTGTCCACCTGGTTGTCTCCTGGGTGGAGGATGATCCACAGAAACCACCCAGCCTATGGCAGATATCGGTCCTGGGCGGAACAGCACGAAAACTCACTCCAGAAGGCTATTCCGCGTCTGTGTCGCCCGATGGATCTCAGATAATCTTCCTGAAACAAGCGGCCGCCAGGGAAGAAATCTGGCTGATGCAAAGTGATGGCGACCGAGCGAAAAGGCTGGTCAGCAGTGAGGAAGATAACTTTGGCCAGCTGGCGTGGGCTCCTGACGGAAGACGGTTCGCTTACGCCAGAACAAAAACGAGATACTACACGAGCCGCGGTGGCCCCGATTCCAGGATCGAAGTCTTCAATCTAAACACTGCGCTGACCACAGTTGTTCGATCAGAGGGAGAAAGAGGTTTGCCTCGTGGTGGGGCTGCTCTCGGTTGGATGCCAGATGGCCGGTTGATCTACCCTCTCCCGGAGGCTCGTCCGAACCAGCAGGACACAAACTTATGGTGGGTGCGGCTCGACCCCAAAACAGCACAACCGCTGGGCCCCGCCACACGCCTCACAAGCGGCCGAGGAATCGCGGTTCAGCTCAGTCTCAGCGATGACGGGAAGCGGATCGCCTTAAGAAGACACGCTCCACAGCCGGATGTGTACGTCGCAGATTTGGAGCGCAGCGGGGATGGGCTGAGCAAAATCCAGCGCCTGACCCTGGATGAAAGGATAGATTACGCGACCTCGTGGACGCCGGATAGTAAGGCTGTCCTGTTCTATTCCAACCGTGACGGCCCGTTCCACATTTTCAAGCAAGACATTCATGCGACACAACCCGAGTTACTGGTCGGAGGAAGCGACGATCTATACATGCCGCGATTGAGCCCGGACGGGTTAAGCGTGCTCTATGTGGTCCGTCCCAAGCCAGGGGGACCGTCCAACAAGTCCGTGGTGATGCGAGTTCCCCTGGCCGGCGGTCCACCCCAATTTGTGCTCGAAGAATCTGGCATTTGGGATATTGAGTGTGCGCGCGTTCCGTACACCCTCTGCATCTACAGCAAGATTGAAAATGGACAGCAGACGTTCTTCACTTTCGATCCCGTAAAAGGAAAAGGCGTGGAGCTGCAAGCAAGGGAAACCAACGGCGACAATTTCGATTGGGTACTCTCGCCTAACGGCAAGTACATCGCGTGGGCCCGCAACCGCACTCCGCTGAAAGAATTCGGAGTTCGTGTACTCTCACTGGCAGAGGGAGGGAAGCGGGACATCGCAGTCCCGGGTTGGGCGGAGTTTTACGGGTTGGATTGGGCTGCAGATAGCAAAAGCTTGTGGGCCGCCGCGAATAACAGAAGAGGCGCAAGGGCTCTGTTGAATGTTGGCTTCGATGGCAAAGTCAGGACGATGATGTCAAACCAGAATGCGTTTCTGGAATGGGCAATACCGTCTCCCGATGGCCGTCACCTGGCTATCGTCCAAGAGAGCAACCCTTCGAATGTGTGGCTGCTGGAAGACTTCTGATTTTTTTGGAATGGCGATCCACCTCGACCGCTAAGACGATCATTTCCTTCTTTTCACCTGCGGATCTGAATGCAGCTGTGTGAGATCCAGTTTGGCAATATCGACCACGTCGTGTGATTTCGCCTGAGTTGTTTCCGCGGATTGCGCTTCACCCACATCGTGCGGAACTAGGGCAAAGTGCTCCACTTCACCACCAAACCCAGTTCTTTCGGTAGGCATGATCACTCTGACGTATTCCTCGCCTCCATCTTCCACGTCCAATGCGGTAGTAGGACTCTTCTTCGAATTCCAAGTCCGGAGCCAGTATTTGCCGGGGGGGCAGGGACAGCGTGAACTTGCCGCCTCTCTTCAGGTGTGCAACTTTGACTTCTCCACACCAGACATTTACGGCAGCTCCGTCCTCGAAGTTTGGGTAATAGAAAGTGACGGAAGCGGGTCCGTGATGTGGTTCCGCAGGCTTGGGTTGATCCGCTTCGATTACGGCTCGCGGTAGCAGGACGTCGCTGTCGATAGCCGCTTCTAGCACTGTTCCCCGCGGCATCACCGCCTGGTTCCCGTGTTGCAGCGGAGAAAAAGGCAAAAAGAATAATGCCAATCCTTAGGTCTGCATCACGGCGTTTGTCCACTCCATGGGAGCACCGGTGTCTTTTCCCTTGACGGCGTTCCACGCCCGCAGAGGTTGCTGCTGCTGGTTCAGCAACGTGACTGTGCCCAGTTTCAGGAGCAGGTTTCCTGCGCGCCAGGCGCGACCCGCGCTTTTCGCGGATTCAATGGTTGCGAACCCGGGTGCCCGGTTGGCAATGACCATCAGATCGCCGACCTTAACATCGCCAAGAACCTGGAGTTTCACGGTGCTGCCCGGTTGGGCCGTCTTCGACGAAATGGATTCCGCGAGCAAACAAATGTACCGGGGGTACCGTTGGCAAGACGGATGGTCGCTGCTGAATCTTCGCGTTCGCCCCCAGAAGCAGGCTGGGTCTCGGATGCAGTGAGCGCCGGCTTTGGCTCGGATGCAGACGCAGTGGGCGCTGACGTTTGCTCGGAACTAATTGCGGTGGGTGTGGGCTGCTGCCCATGCGCAGCCTGGAGCAATCCCGGTTGGCCCAGCCGCCGATCCAATCGTTCACGGAGTTTGTGCAGAGTAGCGCGTTCCCCTTTGCCACCTGACAGTCCGCCCTCGGCCGCATCTTCCTGCCAGATCCGATGCCCTGCCGTGTCGTAGCATTGCACGGTCACTTTGAGCCACTTCGTTATCGGACGATCGACAACGACATACAGTAGGTAAGCTGCCCCGGAATGGTGAGCCATGTCCAGAACGGCAGACAGCGGTAGCTCGGCCTCCCAGGATGCAGCGTTTCCTTCCGGCCGCGCTGCTACTCCGTTCGCGCTCGCAAATCCCTGGATCTCGCTCACCACCTGTTGGAACACTTCTGGCGTGCTGAGTTTCACATGCTCACTGGTCCTATGGAAGTAGAGGTAAGTCGTCTGCGGGCTCGGAGTAGAGACGGCCTGGGCCGATGCAGGCGGGTACGACGCAAAGCTCAGAAGGAAAAGTATGAAACCCGGCGACAGAAATGATGCTGAAACGGGAGGGATCATGCCTTCCTCCAGGGTTCCAAAGAAACGCGCTTCTTTATAGCACGCGCCCTGTCGCCGGCTCAATGTGGGAAGCGAGTTGTTAGCTGCTTCCGAGCTCTACGAAAGCCCAAAAACCTGCCCGAGGCGTTTCCGATCAAGGCTAGCGACCATCCGGGAGTTACCGGATGGTGACGTGCGGCTACTTCTCCACCCGGTACTCCCTTGACACTTGTCTGTGGCCGCGCCAAGTGATATTTACCTTGTGCGTCCTTCGCCAGCGAGGTAGGAATCATGAAGCTCCTGGCGGCCGTAGCGCTTTTGAGTGTTGCTCTCGCTTTTACCAGCTCCCCGAATCCCGATGCACCCACTGGATTCGACAACAAGAGCAACGGCATGGTTGACGACGCCACCCATCAGGCCGACCAAGCGAAATTTGACGACATAGAAACCGTGGCTGACGGCCTTGGGCCGCTTTATAACGCCCAAGCCTGCCGAGAGTGCCACCAAAACCCGACGTCAGGTGGAACCAGCCAGGTCGCGGAGTTGCGCGTAGGCCATCAAGGGCCAGACCATCTTTTTCATAACCCGGACATCCCGATCGCCCATGGAGCAGAGATCATTACCGGCCGCACCCTGGTGAATGATCGCTCTATTTGCCCGAGCGCCGCTTTCCCTTCCACAGAAATCCAGGAGCACGTGCCCGACAGCGAGAACATCCGCACCAAGCGGATATCTTTGGGCGTCCTGGGAGACGGATTTGTAGAAGCGGTGGCCGATGAAACCTTGATCGAATTGGCTCGCAAACAATGCAAGGAGTCCCACCGCAAAATCTGCGGGCAGGTTATTTACGTGCCCATCGTGGAGGCTCCCGGACAAACCGGCATTGGCCGCTTCGGCTGGAAGGATCAGCAGGCCAGTCTGCTGTCATTCTCAGGAGATGCCTACCTGAACGAAATGGGGATAACTACCCGGCTGTTCCCCGATGAGGTAACCAAGCTCTGCAACTCCGCTCCCGAGCCCAACGACGAAGCCGGTCCTGACGGCTTGGACGATGTCGACCATTTTGCCCGCTTCATCCGCGCCTCCAAAGCCCCCGCTCGAGACTCAAAGCTAGCCGACACCGAGCAATCCAAAAAAGGATCCAAGCTGTTTGACAAGATTGGCTGCACCAAGTGCCATGTGCCCACGTTGACCACGGCACCCGCAGGCACAAAGATCAACGGAAACACGTATAGCATTCCCGAAGCGCTTGGAGGGAAGACCTTCTACCCATATTCTGATTTTCTGTTGCACGACGTCGGTACAGGTGACGGAATGGTTGTCCCGATGCTGGAGCATTACGGACGAAAGATGTATCAGACGACGTGGAAAAATTTTTCAGCTCAAAGCTTTCACAATGCCCAAAACAAACTACGCACGGCGCCCCTCTGGGGTGTTCGCTTCCGCAACCGCCTGATGCACGATGGAGAATCAACCACCCTGCGAGATGCCATTCTGAGGCACCGTCAGGAAGCCTATGAGTCGGCTCACCGCTTTGATCGAATGTCTGCTGCCGATCAGCAGGCCATTCTCGAATTCCTGAGCTCTCTTTAGTTTGTTCTTGGTTCGCCGTCCCTCTGTCGTGTTCCTTCATGAACATCCGTCACGGAAGCCGAGCTCTGGCTAACTCAGCGTCCGACCTTGCCGATCCTGCAGAGTGAGTTCGGCCGAAAAGTCGAAATGTACCTCGCCGGAGCGTGGGGTGCTCTGGTGGCTATCGACGCACTGAAGGCTCAGTGAACTGTGAACCTAGTCACTTAGCATTGTTTGTCACGAGCGATACAAGTCCGGAGAACGGTGTGCGTAAATTTGGTGGAGGCGGCGGGAGTCGAACCCGCGTCCGAAAATGTTACTGGTCAAGAGCCTACATGCGTAGTCCAGTTCATGCCCCAGGCATTACCCTGGGACGTTCGCGACCGGCGCTCAGAACGGACAAGAAACGCAAGTCGCTAGCCTGAAAGTCTCATCCTCCCAGCCCAGACGTAGCCGGGAAGACCAGCCCGCAGTTCGACGTTCGCTCGCAGCCCACGGGCGAAGCTGCGGAGAACGGCAACTTAATTAATTAAGCTGCGTATGCCAGTGTTTGGTTGGCAATTGTTGTTTTGCACGCGATTACGGGTGTGTGCACCCCGGCATGCCTCTTGGCCGCAAGCATCTCCGTCGAAGCCGTGACGCCCCCACTGGTGGGATTGGCCTTTTAAAGAACTACTTTCATTTTACAAGACTATTAGATGATTGGAAGGGATCGGCGGAACCTAAGGTGCATGGGGTCGGCACTTAGCACTTGGCACTTAGCATTTACTCCATTTCCGGCCGGGCGTGGTTTCGAGGCAGAGCACTCAGCATTCAGCACTCAGCATTCAGCCCGTGAACCATCATTCACCAAGCCCTGGAAGGAAGGCCAGCAGCGGCCCGGAGTGGCCAAATGCTAAGTGCTAAGTGCTGCCATTGCTGGCTGAATCCTGAATGCTGAGGGCTAGCTGTTAAACTGCATCTTGCCGTGATTCCTGGCATCTGAACTATGACTTCTTCTGGGGTGCGGCGTTGACCATGGCATGAATTTTGTCGTCCAAGTCTTTGAGCGAAGACCAGAGCAAAGATCAGAGCGGAAACCAGAGCGGAAACCATGTCAGGAGAACTGCCGGTGAAGTCGCAGTGTCTGCCGTTCAGCCAAATCCCGCACACCACCAAGCTGTTCGCTGACTTCCTGGCATACTCTTCGAAAGTCCAACCCTTTTATCCGCGCTCTCCGTATTTCGCAGAGTGGCTGAAAGATGAATCGCGCGGACTGAAATATGACTCCAAGCGCCGCGAGCGGGTGGCAACACTGCTTGAGCGACAGAACACAGCCTGGGGCGCTTCCTCAAAGACGCTGGAAAACATCACTCGGCTCCAAGCTGGCTCTTCAGCGCTGGTGACGGGGCAACAAGTAGGATTGTTTGGCGGCCCGCTGTTCTCTATTTTCAAAGCGCTAACAGCGGTGAAGCTGGCCCAGAAAGCGACCGCTGCCGGTGTGGATTGTGTTCCCGTATTCTGGCTGGCGACCAGTGACCACGATCTGGCCGAGATCAATCACGTTTCCATTCCGCGGACGGATGGATCTCTACAGAAATTAGAGGCGACGACGCACGGCCTGCCTGACGCTCCCGTGGGTACGGTGACGTTTGGAGAGGAAATCAAATCGCTCGTCAATGCCGCGGCGGAGTTATTGGGCGACTCCGAAGTTGCAGGTTTGCTGCGTGAGGCGTATCGGCCAGGGGAGACATTCGGCAGTGCCTTCGCCCGGCTGTTTACCAGGTTGTTCGCCGATTGGGGTGTGATCCTGCTCGACGGTTCCGATCCCGTGCTGCATGCGATCGCCGAGCCCATCTATGGCGCCGCCATCGAACGTTCAGCCGAGCTCGATGACGCCGTTCTAACCCGTGGACGGGCTCTCGAGGCAGCCGGCTACCACCAACAGGTCAAAGTCACTCCCTCCTCGACCCTGCTGTTTACGCTGGCGGACGGAGCGCGCGTTCCAGTCTATCGGCGTGCTGACCGCGATTCGGCTGTTGCGGATTTCGTGATTGGACAAGAAAGCATTTCGCAGGTGGAGTTGCTGCGCCGCATCGCGACCACTCCGCACTTGTTTAGCCCGAACGTTTTGTTACGGCCGGTTGTGCAGGACTATCTGCTGCCGACGCTTGCCTACACCGGGGGCGCGTCCGAGGCTGCTTACTTCGCCCAGGCCGATGTCGTGTACAGGGCGCTTCTTGGGCGCACCACTCCTATTGTTCCTCGTTTCTCAGCTACTCTGGTGGAAACAAAACCTCAAGCTTTACTCGAACGTTACGGTATAACGTTGCGCGACCTCTTTCATGGGCCTGAAGATCTACGCGAGAATCTGGCCAGCCGCACTCTGCCGCAGGATGTGCAGGCCGCTTTTAATCACGCTGACTTAGCTGTTGACAAATCATTAGGCGCCATTCGCGACTCACTCGCTCGTCTTGATCAAACCTTGGTGGATTCTGCCACCCATGCCAGCTCGAAGATTCATCACCAACTCAACCAACTGCGGGCCCGCGCGGCTCGGGCTGAATTGCGGCAAAGTGAAGTTTTAGGACGGCACGCTGAGCTGCTCAGCAACGCTCTCTATCCGGCGAAGGCACTTCAAGAGCGCGAAATCGCAGGAATTCATTTTGTCGCGCGTCAGGGTACTCAGCTTCTGCGGAATCTTTACGACGCCGTTCATCCTGATTGCCTCGACCATCAAGTGATTTCGCTTTAGCTGGTCGCACATCGGCAGGATTGTCAGCTACTCAGCTTTTGCTCCAACTCCTCGAGCGACTCTACCCTTGGCAAATCCATCTCCCGATAGGCTCCGCAGACATCAAAGAGGATCGCCTGCATGCCAACGCCGGTGGCTCCCAGATAGTCAACCGAGTATAGGTCGCCAACATACAAACTCTCTTCCGGCGCAACGTTCATAGTTCGCAATGCTGCGTGAAAGATGGCGGGGTGGGGCTTCTCGCGGCCCACCAAACCTGAGTCTGTCATGTTCAGGAAGCAGTCAGCAATCCCGTGGCGTTCCAGCAGAGCAGCAATTTTACCGTCGGAGTTGGAGATCACTCCAATACGTGATCGCTTGCCAATTCTTTGGAGAATTTCACGTGTTCCCGGGCGCATAGCTCCCCAATTGGCCGAAACCCGAGTGGCGGTGACCAAGCTGTCTCGGAGTCCGTCCTGTTGCAAACCAAGCTCCTCGAACAGGTTGGAGTAGAACATGTACCAAAAACCATGGTCTGCTGCGCCGCCTTGCTGCAAAAGAGCGTCGAACGCGGCCTTTGTCCGGCATTCAATGCTACGCAAAAGCTCTGGAGTGGGAACGACGTTGTGCTTGTAGAGCGGAGCGTAAATCCGCTCCCGATCGGGAAAAAGAAGGGTGTTACCGACGTCGAAGAAGATTGCCTTGGCAGCGTGGGGCATTCCAACCATTTTAAATCGAGCCGCTTCGTACTCTTCGGTCGCTGACCCATCGAGTCCCGCCTTCGCTGACTTCGCAGGGCGAATAGCGTAATATCTCTCTTTCTTTTGGTAGCACCTGTTCCAACGGCGAAGTTCCGAGCTCATGGGCCTGTCCTCAACTGCCAGCGCAACCCGTCTCGCCTCGCTTGCCTCATGGACGGTGAACCCGTTCCATCCGTACTGGTTGCTCTTAGCTCTCTGGCAGTTCAACAGCAAAAAAAACGATGTCTACAACATCCTCTGGGCGCTGGTCTTCGGCTTTGCCACCATCAATATCCTCAGCCTGGTGGGAAGGCGTCTTGATCCTGATCGGACACGCCTCAACTTCGGCGAATTGCTTGCTGTCCTGGTGGTAGTGGTTTCAGTATTGCTTCTGGGCTGGGAAATGCTCTTCTTGTTCAAGATCTTACCTATCAAGCTCGAGCCCCGCTGAGATCTCCGGTTTGCGGTATCATTCCTTCCATGGCGAAGGACGCTCCCGCGTTCGAAGTGACTTGTCCCTGCTGCAGCGCTGTGTTGAAGGTTGACCCTGCGGGCAAGGCAGTAATCGCCCACACCGCTGCAGTGAAGCCCAAGATGTTCGCAGATATGGAAGAAGCGGCACGCGCGATGCGAGAGCAAGACGTCCGGCGAGAGTCGATATTTCGGCAATCGGTGGAGAACCAAAAGCACGCGGGTGATCTGCTGGAAAAGAAATTCCAAGAAGCTGTAAAAAAAGCGAAAGAATCTCCGGACACTGGGAAACCCATCCGCGACATCGATTTGGACTAGTTTTCCACCGATATTGCACAGACAGCCGTTTTTTATTGCACAGACAATCTTTTTTTCTCGCGTACAATCACGCGGATGCCCAACCTCCCCCTACTCCTGGGCCATCGCGGCGCACGTGCGTCCCGGTCTGTTCCCGAAAATACTCTTGCTTCTTTCGATCTCGCCTTGCGACATGGCTGCGACGGATTCGAATTTGATGTTCGCCTTGCGGGCGCCGATCGCGCGATCGTCTGTCACGATCCCAAAGTTGGCAGGGTTACGGTTTCCCGCGCCAGCCGCCGCCAGTTGGTCCATTTACCGAGTTTAAACGACGTGCTGCAGCGCTACGCACACCGCGCTTTTCTGAATATAGAACTCAAAGTAAAAGGTTTGGAGACGATCGTTCTGGACGCATTACGCGAGCACCAGCCGGAACGGGAGTTCGTAGTTTCCTCCTTTATTCCCGACGTGGTCATGGAGTTGAAAGCCCGCAGCGGCGTTGTCAATGTGGGAATCATTTGCGAAAAGCGGAGTCAACTAGCGCAGTGGAACAAGCTGCCGGTCGAGTATGTGGTGGCGCATGAGTCACTGATCGACGAAGACTTGGTTCAGGAGATTCAAGCAGCCGGTAGGAGAATTCTGGCTTGGACGGTCAATGATAAGAGATCGATGGTGCGGCTGGCGGGCTGGGGAATCGATGGCGTCATTTCCGATGACACTCAACTACTGGTGCGAACGCTGCGCCCGTCCAAAGTTGAACGCGTTCCCGCCCGCTATCTGAACCATCGCCAACGGGCATAAGCCCCAACGATTCTCCCCCTTCGTGATCCTTCGTTCGTTTTTCTAGGGAAGGCCCATAATACCCCACCAACGAGGAGGTTTATGTCTAAGCGCATTCTGCTGGCTGGCATACTCGGCGGCATCGCCATGTTTGTGTGGACGTGAGTGGCCCACATGATGTTGCCGCTAGGACAAACCGGAATCAGAGAAATCCCGGAC
>WNGK01006131.1_pt1 | contig 13485 bp, 7 predicted proteins | sample 5400601 | NCBI WGS metagenome assembly WNGK01 (sample SAMN13153376, study PRJNA577476) | soil metagenome | isolation source: 60 cm soil or saprolite under Garry oak tree replicate 1 | place: USA:California | collected 2016-06-15 | reverse complement strand
CTCGTCCCGCTCGCGGAGGTAAGAGTTGGCCACTTCGTCGTTGACGCCGAGAACACCGGCGGGAAACCGCTCGTCAGTCGGGCGGCCCTTCTCATCCTTGATCACGGGAGAGCCGGGCACGGGAACAAGCCAGTAAGCGGGGTTGCTTGCCACATAGGCGAGGTCTTCCCTGATCAGGCGCCGGACGCTGGCAAGGGTGGAGTCGGGGTCCTGCGAAATTCTCACCCAGACGATCACGGGGATCAGGCCGGGCGGACACTCGGGGATGCTGTTCTGGCTGGTCACGGTAGTGATCCCCCTTGGATTGCTAGATAGCCTATGTCCAAGAGTACACACCTGCTGTTCCGGGCCGTTGCCGAGTCAGTGGAAGAAGCCGTCGTAAACGCCCTGCTCGGGGCTGAGTCCATGGTGGCTGAGCCTCAGACGGTGGGATCTGGGGGTGCGGGGGCTGCCGGGCAAGTGGGCGTTTCCCTCCCTGCTGACCGGCTAGCCGAACTGCTTGCCGCCTCGGATCGGCAGGCACGCAGCCGCTGACCTGGGCTAGCAAGGGAATCGAATTTATTTTCCCCTCAATCAACGTTTTGTCGGTACCCCTCGCTACTCTTATCTAAGACAGATCAGCCAGCCAGACAGCTCGGTGACGGGCTCGGCGGAGGAGGTGACCCTATGCCAGCAGACCTTGGCTGCGCGGGCGCGCCGCAGGGCTTGTCCTGGTCATGGGAGCTGGACTTCAACGCCCTGGCCGCCTGCATCGGTGCTGACGGCCCTTCCGATGTCGGCCCTTCCGATGTCGGCCCTGCGGATGGCGAGTCTGCAGTTGGCGAGTCTGCAGTTGGCGAGTCTGCAGTTGGCGAGTCTGCGGATGAGGAGGCTGCGCAGGAGGCCGTGCTTGATGCCGTGGAAGAGCACGGCGGGCAGCGACTGCCGGCCGGGGCGCTGGCCGGGCAGATCGCCGAGCATCTGCCGCCCGGGCCGGATCTGGCCGCGTGGCTGGCCGTGGCACCTGCCGCCGATCTGAAGGATCATGACCTGGCCGCCGTCGCGGGTTCCTGGCGGCGGATAGCGTCGTGGGCGCAGGCCCGGGAGCTGGCCGCGGTCGCACAGATCGCGTCCCGTGCGGCCGTCCGAGATGAGGACATCGGTGTCGACGTTGATGGCCGTCCTGCCCGGGTTCCCGCGTCTGCAGCTGCGGAGGTGTCGCTGGAGCTGACGATGTCGCAGTTCGGGGCGTCGTGGTGGACGGAGCTGGCGGTGGATCTGGCCTGGCGGCTGGCCGCCACGGGTGCCGCGCTTGGCGCCGGAGTGATCGACCTGACGCGTGCGCGGCTTATTGCCGATGCGACCAAGATGCTGTCCGATGCTGCGGCTCGCGCGGTGGAGGAAAGGGTGCTGGCGGCAGCCGGGGATATGACGACCGGAATGCTACGAGCGGCACTGCGCCGTGCGGTAATTGCGGCCGACCCTGAGGGCGCCGAGCGGCGCAGGAAGGAGGCCGAGCGACAGGCGAAGGTCAGCTTGTATCCCGATGAGGAAACCACGGCGACGCTGGCCGGGCAGCGGCTGCCTGGTGTTCATGCTACGGCGGCGATGGCGCGGATCAAGGCGATGGCGCGGGCGTGGAAGGCCTCCGGGGCGCCAGGCGGGATGGACCTGCTGTGCGCAAAGATTTACCTGGGGCTGCTGCTCGGCACCCTGCCGCTGATTCCCCCCGCCGAAGGTGCGCCGCCAGACTCGTCCGATAATGGCCCGTCCGACGGCCCCGATGGCAGCCCTGGTGGCGGCCCGGCCCGCGGTAACCCGGGCGATGGCGGCCCCGGTGGCGGCCCGGCCCGCGGTAACCCGGGCGATGGCGGCCCCGGTGGCGGCCCGGCCCGCGGTAACCGGCATGACGGAGACCCGCAGGATGGCGGATCGGGCGATGACGATGACGTGCCGCCGCCCGGGGATCAGGACGCCCCCCGCGACGACGATCGGTGCCTGGATGACGGCCTAGCCGAGAGCGGCTGGGATGACTCCGGCCAGGACGACGATGACGACGGCTGGCCGGCCGGAGACTGGCCTGGCGTGCCCGCGGTCATCCCGCCCGCGTTCGCCCAGCATGGGAGCGGGCGGCCCGGAATGCTGGATTTGTCCCTTCCCTGGCAGGCTCTGGCCGGAATCTCTTCCGAGCCGGGCCGCCTTGGCCGCATCGGGCCGATCACCGCGGTTCAAGCCCGCCAGCTCGCCGAGTTTGCATCACTCAACCCGGCCGCCGAGTGGCGGATCATTGTGACCACCTCCGGCGGGCAGGCCATCGCCGTCACGCGCATTCTCCGTCTCCGCAACCGCGACGGCCCGGAAGAGTCTCGCGCCGGAATGGGACTGGTCAGCCGGGTAACCCTGACCATCCCCGAAGACATCCTTGCCCACCCGCCGCCGCACCGCCCGGGCCCGGATCCACTCGGCGGAATCCTCGCCCGAGCCCTCCAGGCGGCGGACCAGGCAGCTGACCGGGCAAGAGCTAGTGCCGAGGCAGATGCCGCGGCAGATGGGTGCGCGCACGGCAGCGCCAGCTCTTCCTACCGGCCGCCGCCCCGGCTGAAGGAGTACATCACCGCCCGCGATCTCACCTGCCGGTTCCCGACATGCCGGCAGCCCGCCTGGCGCGCAGACCTCGATCACACCATCCCCTTTGAGAAAGGCGGCCTGACCTGCAGATGTAACCTCGGCGGCCTGTGCCGCACGCACCACCGGATCAAGCAGCACCTTGGCTGGAGCCTGCAGCAAATCGCCCCGGGCATCTTCCAGTGGACCACCCCGGCCGGCCGCACCTTCTCAGCGTCCCCCGACATCCATCCCGTGTAAGGCAACCAGCCGAGGGCAGGCAGCGTCGGGTATCCGGGGCCTGGGGGCGGCGGGGATCAGCCGGGTATCCGGGCCTGGGGGCGGCGGGGATCAGCCCGGTATCCGGGCCTGGGGGCGGCGGGGATCAGCCCGGGTAGCCGACAGCTTGACGAGCGGGCCGGGACCAGCTGCCGAGCACAGGCGGAGCAGCCCCGCAATCCGGCTGCCTGCCAGCCAGGCGGCTGAAGAAGGAGGTGACACAGTTCATGGCCTGGGACAACCCGCCGGTTTCGTGGCGCGAGTTCGAACGACGGCTGTCATGGCGCGACCCCGGAAGCTGTGGCGACGGTGATCGCGACAACGACGAACGCGACAACGACAACGCCGACCGTGACAACCGCGACGACCGCGACAACAACGACCGTGACAACGACGACCGCGACCGCGAGGCCCGCGACAACGCCGACAACGACGACGACCACGACCGTGACAACCGCGATCGCGACGACCGCGACGACCGCGACCGCGGCAGCCGGGATTCCGGTGGCCGCGGGGACCGTCGGCTGCGGCCGGTGACCCGATTGCCCGACCGGCGGCTGCGGCCGGTGACCCGCCTGCCCGACTGGCGGGTCAGGCCGGACTCACGAGACAGGCTGGACTCACGAGACAGGCCAGACTCACGAGGCAGGCCGATCCCGCGGGGTGGCCCCGCGTGGGCAGAGCTGCACTGCCACTCGTCTTACAGTTTCCTCGACGGTGCGTCCGGTCCCGGTGAGCTGGTCGGCGAGGCGCTGCAACACGGCCTGACGGCGCTGGCCATCACCGACCACGACGGCATGTACGGAGTGCCGCAGTTCGCCCAGGCGGCAGCCCGGGTGAAAGAGGCGTCAGGCGCCGGGCTGGGCACGGTCTTCGGTGCCGAGCTCAGCCTGGACCTACCCGGCGGGCAGGGCGGCATCCCCGACCCGGCCGGCCGGCACCTACTGGTGCTCGCCCGCGACCCGGACGGGTACCGGCGGCTGTGCCGGGTAATCAGCGCGGCGCAGGTCGCAGGGAAAGAGAAGGGCCGCCCCGTCTACGACATGGCAGAGCTCGCCGGGGCGCATGACGGGCACTGGGTAATCCTCACCGGCTGCCGCAAGGGGGCCGTTCCCGCCGCTCTCGCCGCTGGCCAGGGGCCAGCCGGCCAGGGGCCAGCCGGCAGAAAGGAAACTGGTCTCCGGGCTGCTGCCAGCGAACTCAGCGAGCTAACCGCCATGTTCGGCAGGGAAAACGTGGTAGTCGAGCTGACTAGGCACGACCAGCCAGCCGACGACGAGCGCAATGACGCGCTGTTCGAGCTGGCCGCCAGAGCAGGCATACCCGTCATCGCCACCAACAACGTGCATTACGCGGGCCCGCCGCGGGCCAGGCTGGCCCAGGCGCTGGCCGCGATCAGGGCGCGCCGCAGCCTGGACGAGATGGATGGCTGGCTGGCCGCTTCCGGGGCCGCCTATATCCGCTCCGGGGCGGAGATGGCCGCGCGGCTGCGCAGGTACCCCGGCGTGCTCGAGCGCACCGTAGAGCTGGCCGCGGACTGCGCATTCGATTTCAAGGTGCTTGCGCCGAAGCTGCCGGATTTCCCCGTGCCGGAGAATCACACCGAGATCAGCTGGCTGCGCGAGCTGGTGGCCCGGCGGGCGCCGGGCCGCTACGGCCCGCCGCATGCCGAGCGCGCGCCTGGCGCCTACGAGCAGATCAAGCGCGAGCTCGACGTGATCGAGAATCTAGGGTTTCCCGGCTACTTCCTGATCGTGCACGACATCGTGGAGTTCTGCGAGCGCAATGGCATCCTCTGCCAGGGGCGGGGTTCGGCTGCCAACTCCGCGGTCTGCTATGCGATCGGGATCACCAGCGTCGACTCCGTACGGCATGGCTTGCTCTTCGAGCGGTTCCTGTCAGCAGGCCGGGACGGTCCGCCCGACATTGACCTGGATATCGAGCACCGCCGCAGGGAAGAGGTCATCCAGTACGTCTACGGCAGGTACGGCAGGGACCGGGCGGCTCAGGTCGCCAACGTGATCTCGTACCGGCCGCGGATGGCGCTGCGCGACGCGGGGCGCGCGCTCGGCTACCAGCCGGAGCAGCAGGATCAGTGGGCACGTCAGGTCGGCCCCCGGCGCTGCGGCCCGGGCCAGCCGATCCCGCCCGGCTCGGGCGTTCCTGATGCGGTCGCCGGCCTCGCCGGGCAGCTACAGCGGCTGCCCCGGCACCTCGGCATTCACTCCGGCGGGATGGTGATTTGCGACCGGCCGGTTGGGGAGGTGTGCCCGGTGGAGTGGGCGCGGATGCCCGGCCGCACCGTGCTGCAGTGGGACAAGGACGACTGCGCGTACGCCGGACTGGTCAAGTTCGACCTGCTCGGCCTGGGCATGCTGTCCGCGCTGCGGGACTGCTTCGAGCTGGTCGAGGCCCATCACGGCCAGCGCTGGAGCCTGCAGTCGATCCCGCAGGAGGATCCCGCCGTCTACGCGATGCTACGGGAGGCGGACACCGTCGGGGTCTTCCAGGTCGAGTCGCGCGCGCAGATGGCTACCCTGCCGAGGCTGCGGCCGGAGAAGTTCTACGACCTGGTGATCGAGGTTGCGCTGATCAGGCCGGGCCCGATCCAGGGCGGCTCGGTGCATCCCTACATGCGGCGCAAGCGCGGCGAGGAGACCCCGGACCTGCCGCACGAGTCGATGCGCCATGCGCTAGGCAAGACCCTCGGCGTCCCGCTGTTCCAGGAGCAGATGATGCAGATCGCGATCGACTGCGCCGGGTTCACGCCCACCGAGGCGGACAAGCTACGCCAGGCGATGAGCTCCAAGCGTGCCCCCGAGCGGATCGAGGAACTGCGCCAGCGGCTGCTGGACGGGATGGCGGAACGGGACATCCCGCCGGCTGTCGCCGAGGACATCTACCAGAAGATCCTGGCCTTCTCCAGCTACGGGTTCCCCGAGTCGCATGCGATCAGCTTCGCCTACCTGGTCTACGCGAGCGCCTGGCTGAAGCGTTACTACCCGGCCGCGTTCGCCGCTGCGCTGCTGCGCAGCCAGCCGATGGGCTTCTACTCGCCGGCCAGCCTGATCGGTGACGCACGGCGGCACGGGGTGCAGGTACGGGGCGTCGACATCAACGCCAGCGCCGTGCTCGCGACACTCGAGCACACCGAACCGCCATCAACCCAGATGGATTACGGATGGTCAGCCGCCGGTCCCGCCGCAGAGGCGGATCCCGTCGGGGAGCCGGTCACCGCAGAGCCGTCTTCCCGGGCTGCTCCGCCCGGGCCAGCCGGCATCCTGCCAGGGGGTTCCGGGGTTTCTGCCGGGCCGGGCGGGGGTCCTGGCGGGGGGTTCGGGGAGGTTTCTGCCCGGCCGGGCGGAGGTCCTGGCGGGGGGTTCGAGGGGGCCTCTGCCGGGCCGGGCGTGGGGTTCGGAGGGGTTTCTGCCGGGCCGGGCGGGCGTTCTGCCGGGGGGTTCCGGGGGGTCTCCCCCCGGGTCAGCACAGTCCCCGGACCGGCGCAGCCCCCGATCAGACTCGGGCTGTCCGACGTGCGGAACCTAGGCTCCGCGGCAGCCGCCGCCATCGTGGCCGGGCAGCCGTACGCGGATCTGGAGGACTTTGCCCGGCGCACCGCGCTGCCGGCGCCCGCGCTGGAGGCGCTGGCCACGGCGGGCGCTTTCGGCTGCTTCGGGATGAGCAGGCGCGAAGCGCTGTGGGCGGCTGGCGCCGCCGCCACGATCTCCGATGGCCAGCTGCCAGGCACCACCCCCGGCATGGCCGCGCCCCCGCTGCCGGCCATGACGGCGGCCGAGGAGACCTTCGCCGACCTGTGGGCGACCGGCACCTACGGAACCCACCCGATCGAGCACATTAGGGAAATGCTCGCCGAGCGCGGCGCGATCGGGGCTGATGCGCTGCGGACCGCGCGGAACGGTGCCGCGGTGCTGGTGGCCGGGCTGGTCACGCACCGTCAGCAGCCGGGGACGGCACGCGGAGTGGTGTTCTTGAGCTTGGAGGACGAGACCGGGATGGCCAACATAATCTGCCCGCCGGCCGTGTGGGAGCGGCACCGCCGCCTGGCGATGGACGCCAGCGCGCTGCTGGTGTACGGCCGGGTGGAACGCCTGGACGGGGCGGTCAGCCTGCTCGCCACCCGGCTGCAGCGGCTCAAGGTGGTCGCCGCCGCCCACAGCCGCGACTTCCGCTGAACCGCCGGATCCAGGCCCGCTGCCGGCCTGACCCTGGGGCTCTCGGCGAAATCGAGGCGACGCTCTGCTCGGCGAGATCGAGGCGACGCTCTAGATGATCATTGCCCGTCGCGGGCCGCTGCCAGGCCGCGCCCGGCGACTTCCCAGCCGCCCCGGGCCAGGGCAGGTCAGCAGCGGGCCGTAACGTCAGCACGGTCTCCTGCGGATGCAGCCGTCGCCGCCCCGGGCCAGGGCAGGTCAGCAGCGGGCCGTAACGTCAGCACGGTCTCCTGCGGATGCAGCCGTCGCTGCCCCGGGGTCACTGGCGGGCGCCGGTCCCGAAGCTCTTGCCGAACGAGCGAACCCGGTCCGGCCGGGCGAGCATCAAGACGATCACGATCACCGTCCCGGCGGCGAGCCAAGCCAGCGCGATCCACAGCGAGTAGCTGATAGGTGCCGGCGGGCGCGGGAAGATCGACGCGTAGATCGTATAGCCGCAGATGGCCACGGCGATCAGAGGCAGCACGACGTCGAGCAGCACGTTGTACCGCTCGCCGACCTTGTGGCGGACCTTCCAGAAGAAGACCATGCCGGACACGGCGACCAGGGCGTAGACCAGCAGGATCCCGAGCGACGCCGTGGTGGCCATCAGCGCGAAGTAGGTGATCACGCCGTAGTGACGGCCCAGCGTCGCCCCGAGCACCAGCGTCAGCGCGACCGATACGCCGATGCCCGCGTACGGGCTGCGCAGGCGCGTGGTCGTCGCGGCGAAGACGCCCGGCAGTGCCCGGTCCCTGCCCATGGCGAACAGGGTCCGCGCGGTCAGGTGCACGCCGGCCAGCGCCGCCACGAACGCGTCGATGACGACGACGACATCGACGAGCACGGCGAACCAGTGCCCGATGTAGCGGTCGGACAGCGTAGCCAGGGCGGTGGGGTCGGCCGCCCACCGGCCCGCCCCGGCCACGCCGTAGCCAATCGCCTGGGCCCACGTCACGAAGACGAAGTAAACCGTCGCCAGCAGGACCGTGCCGAGAATGGCACGCGGGATGACGCGCCTCGGCGCCGCGGCCTCCTCGCCGAGCACCGCGGCTGCCTCGAAGCCGATGAACCCGGTGAAGGCGAGGACCACGGCGAGGAACAGCCCGTGGGCGCTCGGCGACAGCCGAGGGTCGAACGGCCGCGCGGTAAGCCCGTCCGCTCCGCCCTTGGCCACGATGACAGCTGACAGGGCGACGATCGTCAGCACCCCGATCACGGCGAAGACGAGCTGTAGGCGGGTGGAGACCCTGATGTCGGCCAGGGCGATCAGCAGAATCAGGGCGAGCAGGATGCAGTACAGCGGGAACCAGCCGAGGTGCACGCTCGTGTTGGCGGTCAGCACGGCCGACAGGAAGTCCGCGGAAATGATCAGCACGAACGAGATGCCCACTGCGAAGGCGACCGCGTACATCCAGCCTGCCACGAATCCGAGCTGCGGGCCGAGGCCGCGCACCGCATAGGCGTAGAGCCCGCCCGCGTGCGCGATCCGCCGGGTGAACCGCACGATTACCGACGCCAGGCACAGGCTGCCGGCGCCGGCGATGAGATAGGCCGCGGGAACTGCCGGGCCGGCCGCCGCCGCGGCCGCCGCCGGGGCCGCGGACACCGCGAAGGCCAGCGCCAGCAAGGCCAGTGACTGGGCGATGGCGTCCGGGCTGCCGAGAATGCCATGGCGCAGCTCGCTGCTTCCCTTCCTGTGCCGCGGGCTCCTCGGCATGACGCTCTCTTTCGCCAGTCGCCGGCCCGGCGATCCGCTATTCGTCCAGCAGGGCGTAGACCCGGGCCGGCCCGCCATTGGCCCCCAGCACCTTCAGCGGGGCCACCACGATGCGGCAGCGGGCCGGCAGCCGGGCCATGCTCGCGAGGTTCTCGATGATGATCTTGCCGTTGCCGAGCCACACCTGATGGAGGTCGTAGCTGACGCTGTCCACCGGATCAGCCGACGGACCGTCGAAGCCCACGCCGGAGACGCCGCGGGCGATCAGCGCCCGCGCGGCGGCCTCGTCCGGGTAGCACCAGCCATGCCAGTAGGCGCCGGTGCCCCAGTTCGACGCGTTGCCCGAGGAAAACAGGACGATGTCGTTCCCGCGTACGCCGGGCAGCTGGCGCTCAAGCTCGGCCACGCCGACCGGGCCGGGCGGATGAGCGCGCAGGTCGATCGTCATCGCGTCCGTCACCAGCCGTTCCAGCGGGATGTCATCGAGGGTGGCGCCGCCGGCGATCTGGTGCGCAGGGGCATCCACGTGGGTGCCGGTGTGGTTGACGAAGGTGTACTCCGACATCGCGTAGCCGTCGGTCCTGACATCAGCCAGATCGCGGAACCGCGGCGGCGAGATGCCGTCCATGACGGGCATGCCGTTGGCCATGGGCTGGGTTAAGTCGACGACCCGCACCGGCCCCCCTATGCCTTGGCTGCCGGGCTGTCCGCCGGGTGAAAGACGCCGAGCACCCGCATCGTGACCTGGCTGGTGTTCTCTCTACGACGACCCATACCGCCCCCTATGCCTTGGCTGCCGGGCTGTCCGCCGGGTGAAAGACGCCGAGCACCCGCATCGTGACCTGGCTGGTGTTCTCCATGCAGTGCACCAGCCGGGGCGGCAGGTGCGCGCAGCTGCCTGCGGCCACCGGGTGATCGGCGCCGCCAGCGTGCAGCACGCCCTCGCCCGCCAGGACCAGCACCACCTCGTCATACGGGTGGCTGTGATCGGGTGCCCGCCCCGGCGGGATCTCGCCAACGAACTGAGTCGCCACCTGGCAGCCCCTGCCGGGTCCGAACAGGACCCGGAACTGGCGATTCCCTGTTCTCTCGGCTGCGCAGTCGGCCAGGTCGCGGACCTGCGGACCGGCCTGATCCGGCGGATCGCGGCGAGCCTTCCTTGCTGCCCCGGGCAGGGTTACCGCATCGAGGTACAGGCCGGCCGGCGCAGACCCGTTAATCCGGAATTTCGTGCCCGGCGGGAGCAGCAGTCCCTGGTCTGGGCGCAGCGGCAGGCCAGGCCGGCCGGTGCAGTCCAGCCGGCCGCTGCCGTCGATGACGAACCACAGCTCGCCGGCCGGGCCGGCCGTGCCGTCCAGCAGCGTGCCCGGCGGGATCTGCACGAGCCGCCGGGTGAAGCGCTGCCCGGTGTCCAGCACGGTGCGCACCCGTGCGCCTGCCGCAGTGTGATCAACCTGCACGTCGGCAGCCCTGACCACCGGGCCGGTGGTCATCCCGGCTGGCCAGCGGAGTGTAGCGGCGTAGCGGCTTGTTCGGCCACCAGCGCGGCCAGCACGTGGTTGAAGCGGTCCACCTCGTCGAGGGTGTTGTAGTGCGCGAGGCCGATCCGCAGGGCCTCTCCCCAGGCGATCCGTTCGTGCAGCCCGGGCGCGTAGTAGCTGCCGTGGCTCCATACGCCGAACCCGCGCTCGGCCAGCGCCGGGCTGAGCTTTGCCGACGGGATGCCGGGGAAGTTGAGCAGGAACGTCGGCACCCGGCCCGCCGCGGCCGGCCGGCCGTACACCCGGGCGGCGGCCGGGAGCCCGGCGAGCAGCCGGTCGCTGAGCTGCCGTTCCCAGGCGGCGACCGCGGCCGGGCCGCCCAGGCTGTCGGTGTAGGCGAAGGTGGCGAGCAGGCCGCCGAGCAGCTCATACGGCAGCGTGCCGGTCTCGAAGCGGTGCCCGACTGGCTCCATCGGGGCGGGCCTGGCCTTGTAGGGTCGCCACGATTCGAGCAGCTCCCGGCGGCCGTAGGCGATGCCCAGGTGCGGCCCGCAGAACTTGTAGGCCGAGCAGAGCAGCACGTCGGCGTCGATCGCCCGCACATCCATCGGCTCATGCGGCGCGTACTGCACGGCGTCGACCCAGGCCAGGGCCCCGGCCTGATGGGCGAGGTCGCACACCGCGCGGGCGTCCACGATGGTGCCCGTCGCGTTCGACGCCCACGGGAACGCGACGACCTTCGTCCGCGGCCCGAGCTGGCGCTCAAGGTCCGCCAGGTCCAGCGTGGTGTCCGCGTGCACGTCCGCCAGCCGCACCGCGACGCCGAGGTCATGGGCCAGGTCGAGCCACGGCGCCACGTTCGCGTCGTGGTCGAGCCTGGTGACGACGATCTCGTCGCCGGCCCGCAGTTCGCGGCCGAGGGTGCGGGACAGCGTGAAGTTGAGCGAGGTCATGTTGGGCCCGAAGATGATCTCCTCGGCGGTGCAGCCCAGGAAACGCGCCGATGCGGCGCGGGCGTCGTCGACGATCGCCTCGATCCGGCGGCTGGTGGCGTACGGCGCGCCGGTGTTGCCGCTCGCCTCGCGGTAGACCCGGGCGACTGCCTCGGCGACCTCATCGGGTGTCTGGGTGCCGCCGGGCGCGTCAAGGTAGACGAAGTCGTTGGTGAGTGAGCTGAAGCGGGCTCGGACGCCGGCCAGGCCTGGCGGCGGCCCGGCGCTGGCACCGGCGCTTGCGCCGTCGCCTTGGCCAGGCACAATGCCGCCCCTGCGCTGGTCAGCGGGGGAATGGCTCATTGAGGTCAAATTAGAATAAAGCTGGCGGAAGGTCAACGGCCCGCCCGGCCCCGCGGGGGCTTAGGCACCTCCCTGGGCCGGCCCCGGGCGGGCTCGCCGGGCGGCGTTCATGATCGCGGAGAGTTCCGGGAGTCCCCGCACCTGCAACCCTCCGCGATCACGAAGGCAGGACCGCCGCGGGCGGCGGACATCATACTGGGGGACGGCGGACTGGCATTCCGGGCAAAGGGCAGGTGCCATGCGGTTGCGGGCAGGCGTAGCGATTGACCTGGGCACTGTCAACACCCGCGTGTGCGTAGCCGGCCGCGGCCTTGTCGTCGATGAGCCTTCTGCCATCGCCGTTGACCGGGCAACCGGCAGCGTGGCAGCCGTGGGCGGCGGCGCGGATGCCCTGGCCGGGAAGGAAGCGCAGGACGTCGAGGTCATCCATCCGGTGCGCGGCGGGGTCATCGCCGACCTGGACGCGTCGGCGGCCATGCTGCAGGCCTTCCTGCGCCGGGCCGGCCTGCATCGGGGCATGCTGCGGCCTTCGGCCGTGATCTGCGTGCCTGGCAGCGCCACCTCGGTGGAGCGCCGGTCGCTGGCAGCGGCGGTCGGGGCACTGCGGCCGCGCTGCGCCGTGCGGCTCGTCGACCAGCCGGTTGCGGCGGCCACCGGCGCCGGCTTCGACCTCGCCGCCGGGGCTGGTGCCTTCATCGTGGACATCGGGGGCGGGAACACCGAAGCAGCGGTGCTCGCGGGCCGTCACGTGGTGCGCGCCCGGTCGCTTCGCCTCGGCGGCAGCGCCATGGACGAGGCGGTCGTGCATGCCGTCAAGTCCGAGCTTGGCCTGCTCATCGGGCGCAACGCGGCCAGGAGCCTGAAGATGACGCTGGGGCTCGCCGACGGGGTAGAACAAGTGCCGGGCCGGCTGGTCGCCGAGGCGCTTGAGCATTCCGTCGCGGCGATCGTCGTCTCGGTGCAGGAAATGCTGTCGGACATCCCGCCGAACCTGGCGGCGGACGTGGTGCGGGGGAAGATCCGCCTCGCCGGGGGCGGGGCCTTGCTGCCCGGCCTGGCAAGCAGGATCGAGGCGGCCGCGGGCATCCCGGCCCTGGTGGTGGACGACCCGCTGCGGTGCGTCGTCCGGGGCGCAGCAGAGATCCTCGAGCACGGCGACGAACTCTCCGGCAGCCGGGTGGCGGCGCAGTCATAGCGCCGCTGCCCCGCACATGGGCATCCCCGAAACAAGGACTGAGGCCTCGCGACGATGCTCGACCGGATCGCGGTCATCTCCGACGCTCTTCGGAAGACCCGTTCCCCGCTCACAAAGCCAGCATCCCGCAGCGGGCGTCTCGCACCTGGATTTCTCCCGACATAAGTCTCGGCAGCAGGACGTCCCGCAGTTCTGCGAGCGCCCGGGACTCGGCCAATGCGGCGTCGCCGCGTTCTTCAAGTGCCTGCAGCACCGGGCGAAGCCCGGCGGCGCGGCGCCGCGACGGCAGGACGAGGCAGGATCGAGGCGGCTGCGGGCATCCCGGCCCTGGTGGTGGACGACCCGCTGCGGTGCGTCGTCCGGGGCGCAGCGGAGATCCTCGAGCACGGCGACGAACTCGCGGACAGCCGGGCAGCGGCGGAGTCATAGCGCCGACCGGTCGGTGCGGTCGGCGTGCCAGCACCAGGCACGCGGGGCGGACCCGCGTTCCGGCCAGCATGCCCGGCGGGGCCCGGCTCGTGACGCGGGCCGCCCGCAGCCAGCTTGCCCAAGGGCGGCTTATCTTTGGGCAGGCATGAAACCGCCAGATGGTAGGGAGGCAGTCTCGTGGAGCCACCGCAGACACAGCCGGTCCTGTATGTCATCGCCTGCGGCGGGCGCCCGGCCGGGCAGCTCCCAGACTTCGTCAGCTTCGCGCAAACGGAGGGCTGGGACGTGTGCG